>ERZ1740062.871-NODE-871-length-13706-cov-4.166435_pt1 | contig 13706 bp, 12 predicted proteins | sample MGYA00581741_ERZ1740062 | MGnify/ENA primary metagenome ERZ1740062 (study PRJEB43018, sample SAMN04849747) | marine metagenome | isolation source: floating plastic debris | place: Pacific Ocean | collected 2008-09-01 | study: EMG produced TPA metagenomics assembly...
ATCCCACTGCGCATTATCATCCCGTGTCACGACACCACCGTTCGGACCCGTGGTAACTCGGTTACGTGTCACGCCGGTTTCCGGGTCATAGCTGACATCGGTATCGCGTGTGGCGGTGCGCCCGTCGGGTCCCGTGGCCGTCGCGTTGCGGGTATAGCCGTCCTCGGTACGCTCCGTCGTAGCGCGTTTCGTCGCGGTACGACCATTCGGGCCCGTCGCGGTTTTTTCCCGATCAATACGTTGGTTTTCACGGTCCACCGTGCGGCGCGAAGTCGCCTCGGCGGATTTCCCGTGGCGACCGGTCACTGTGCGCTTGCGTTCTGTCGTGCCTGCGGTGCGCGTGCGTTTCCGCTCTCGTGTCGGGGCGGCGCTTGCGGCGCCGGCGCTGTAGCCGTACAGCGGCGCGGCATTGGCCGCCGTTGAGCCAGCCGCGAGGGCGATCATGCCAAGGCCTGTGGCCAGAATGACAGTTGTCTTGTTCATCGTTGCTACTCCCAGAATTGACGGCATTTGTGCCGTGATCAGGGGCTACAACGCGCCAGTCACGAATCGGTTGACAAAAATTTGGAAAAGTTAGCGTTTTTTGGCCGCGCGAATCTTCGCCGCGAGCGATACCGGCACGGGCATCGGTTTGAACGGATTGACGTTGCTGCCGCCAGTATTGCCCTCTGGCACCCAGCCGAGTACGGTCTTGGTCGCAGCGCCGACGATCCGCAGCACTTGCCCGACCACCTCAGTAAGACTGCGTTGACGAATACCCCACCACAACATATGCGCATGCACCAGGACGTGCCAGCGGGTCGAAGCTTGCCCTAGTATGTGCGCACGCTCCAGGCACGCGAACTCGGTCTTCGCATCACCCTGATGACGTGCGGCTCGAGCGGCCGCCAGTGCCTCTCTGACCGTTGGTCGTATCGCGCGATGAAAGCCGCCCATTATCCATGCGCCTCTCTGGCGCCCTTGCCCCTAAACAGCTTCTTGCCGATTTCGACAATCGCGAGGACTAAAGCCCCAACAATCAGGCCAACAATACCGCCTAAGGCCATGCTACCGAGCGTATCCCACGGCGCAGTCAGCCCGTCCAGCCAATGCTGCTCAAGATGATGCAACTTAGGAATTCCGTGCGCGACGATGCCGCCGCCCACTAGAAACATCGCCGCAGTTCCAAAGAACGACAGAAACCGCATCAGCCACGGCGCAGCAGCCAGAATGGCACGGCCGCAACGCTGCGCAAATGCGCCCGTCTTGCGTGTGAGCGCCATGCCCGCGTCGTCAAGTTTGACGATGCCAGCGACAAGACCGTAGACACCGATCGTCATAATGACCGCTATCGCTACCAGCACGCCGATGCGGACATCCAGCGCCTGGCTGGCGACGGTGCCCAGCGAGATGACAATAATCTCGGCCGACAAAATGAAGTCAGTGCGAATGGCACCTTTGATCTTGGTGCGTTCTACCTCTCGCAGGTCGACCTCAGGCGTCACCAGCGCGGCATGCAACGCCGCTTCGTCCTCGGCAACTTGCTTCGGATGCAGAAATTTATGCGCAAGTTTCTCTGCGCCTTCAAAACACAGAAAGGTGCCGCCGATCATCAGCAACGGTGTGCTCGCCCACGGCGCTACCGCGCTGATCAGTAACGCGGCAGGCACCAGAATCAGTTTATTGAGTGCCGAGCCCTTTGCTACCGCCCACACGACCGGCAGCTCACGGTCAGCGCGCACGCCAGTCACTTGCTGTGCATTTAATGCGAGGTCATCACCGAGGACACCCGCCGTCTTCTTGGCCGCGACTTTGGTCATGGCGGCGACGTCGTCGAGTACGGTCGCGATATCGTCCAGTAACAAAAACAAACTGCCCGCCATGGACCTTTCCCCCAAATCAATATTCCGCCGCACGAACGGCGATTTTTATCGACGATAACAGGTTTGTTGATCGTCTTCAGCGGCCGGCGACGCGTCGACACAGCAACACATTCGGGTACACTCGCCATTCACGACTACCAACGCCAGACCCATGCCGAATCAGCTTGTTCCCGCCACACTGACCTTGCTTGGATTTTGTATCCTGACCTGTCAGGTCACGATGATGGTCGTGTTCATGGCGGGTGTGGAAGCCGCACCGGATTTGGCGCCGTGGCTGGATTTCCAATTGGCAGTTAGCGTTGTTGCGATCGGCGTCATCGCTTACAGCTTGTATCGTCTGCGTCGACGCACTGCGTGGCGACCGGGACTATCGGCCTGGTGGCGGGCAACACCACAATGGATGCTACTCGCTTTCGTGCTGCTTGCTTTGATGATGGTGGTCGGCGAGTTGTCGTTCTTGTTGTTGTTCGGGATCACGGGACGGGCCGACCCATGGCGCGAACATATCCCGCTCATCGCCATGGTGCTGTGTAGCGTGGCATTCGTCATTGTCTATGCGGAATGGCGTGCAGCGCGGGGGGCGGTCGCCAAGGTCAGCGGTCGTTGGCGTTAGAAAATTCGAAGCGCAGGCTCTCGCCCATGCTTCGAATACCCTTCAAAGCACACGTGGTGTTCGTGACAACCTGATCAGTGCGCAGCGAGGCACCGCTGCCCTGAGCGCAACGACTATAGCGGCTCGTGAATCCCGACAAGCACTCTGTCACAAACCGTCACACTGTGAATCGGGGTTAGCTGTCGGTCGACATAATTTCGATACGCGGCTTTTCCTTCATCAATTCTTCGACCAGCGCATCGCGCACGAGTCGAACCCGCGCGGTGGTGCGTAGATCACTATGTGATAGCACCCAAAGGCCAGGACCAGGAATCAGCGGAAACATCTCGAAGCGATGCAGCTCGGGCAGACCGCCGGCTTCGTAGCAACTCAATGGGGCAACGCCGAGCCCCGCCCGCGCGAACTCCAGCATCGCCTGTGTATTGTTGGAGCGATAGCGGACATCCCACTCGTTCTGCATATCACTAATCAAACCGCCAAAATCGCCATCCTTGATCCACGTGATCATCGGCAACCGACGTTCACCCGTCTTGTAGCGTTCGTACCAGTCGCGCGTGCCATAAATACCGATGGAGACCGTGCAGATGCGCGTTGCCAGCATATCCTGTGGTACATCGTCGGCAATCCGGAGCGCCACGTCCGCCTCGCGCGACGATAAATCGAGCAAGTCGTTGCTGACATTCATTGTGAGCCGTAGCTCCGGATATTTATTGGCGAGGCTCGCGAGTGCCGGCACCGCCAGATAGCGTGCTCCGACGTCAGCAAAGGTCACCGACACGTGGCCACGCACCTCAGTACTGTTGCGCACGACTTCACGCACAATCATATAGGCACTATCGTTCATCAATTCAGCGGCGGCCAGCATCTGCTCACCCGCCGCTGTGACCGCCCAGCGCGACCCGCGATTACGCTCAAACAGGGCGACGTCGAGTGAATCTTCGAGCGCCGTGACGCGCCGGCTCACGGTGCTTTGGTTGATATCCAGTGACTCGGCCGCCGCACTGAGCGAACCGTGCTCAACGATGGCCAGAAAGATCCGCACGTCATCCCAATCGAAATTATGCATTTTTGCATTTCCTGCTTGCTTTTTTGTCGTTGCTGATGCGTTTTCGCAAGAATAAGCTGCTATTCAACTCGACGCAACCCCCCCTCTTTTCCCCCACAGCGTCGAGAAGGAGCAGACAAAGACCAAGTCGACAATCGCCGCCATTATCGCGAGCGCTGCACTGGCTACGGGCTTCGCCGCACCAGCCAACGCCGGCAGCAATGTGCAGCTGCAGGATGCCTGTGAGACCGCCGTACGCGCAGAGCTGGATCAAGGTGATGCACGCATCAATCGCGTATCGATCGCGAGCAACGATGAGCAAACGCGCTTTTGGCTGACGGTACGTCACAAGACACCGACCGACGCTAAATCAACCCGTTATCGGGCGTTGTGCACGGTGGATCAGGCGGGCGCTACCGCAACCGTTGAGCTGGACGAAGGCTGGTGGAAAAAAAGCCGTCGCGGTCAGGCACCAGTAGCGGTGCAGTAACAGCTACCCAGCTAATCGCAAGCGACTCTGGCCGGTTGCCCACTCCCCGGGCGCCGGCCTTTTTTAGTCGCAAAGCGATACGCTACCGTTGAGTTGGCGTGCATCGAACGCGCGCTGAAACTGCTGCTCGGCGGTTAACGTGCCCGTGTCGCTATCGACGATATAGCGCCAGCGCCACAGCTCGACGCGGTCACATCCGGACTGACTTCCTTCGCCGACGCGCACCTCAGCGCGCACAAGATCATGCGCCAAGCCGTCGGCCACCGTCGCGGGCGCACTCGTGATAACGGCATGAAGCGCGTTGTTGTAGATGCTGAACTGCCAGAAATACTCACTGAGAAACTTGAGGTCGTCCGCCATCAATGGCTGCTTGTTGACCTGACCGGCGAAGGCCGTGCCATCCAAGCCCTCGCGGTCGAGAACCGCGCAACGAAACACGCGATTGATCACGATGCTACCGGCGGCATCGTTGGCAACGCGTTCGAACTCAAAAAACCAGTCGCTCTGGCTGCTCGCGCTGAACGCGGTATCGAACTGGCGCGCGGCGGCACTTTGCGCCGACCAGTCGAGCGCGAGCGCAAAGTCATCCGTACACAGTTCGTGATCGACTGTGGGCATGACGCCGACATCGCTTTGTTTGACGTGGAATGTAAAGACGCTGCGGTCGGGGTATCGATCCGGCTCCTGATAGAAGCCTTCCGGTACCCGATAGTCGGCGCTGTAGGCCAGCACGGCGATATCGAGATCCGGATCCGACGAGCTATCGACGGGTGGGATCGCACCATCGCTACCACCGCCGCCGCAGGCGGTGAGCGCGAAGCACAAGAGTGCGACATAACGACGCCAAACGCCGCCAGAATAGAGTGTTGCCATTTTGAGCAGCCCTGAATTGCTACCGTCTGAACGTTGGCGGCAAGCCTTGAAAAAACTTCACCAACGCATCGCGAAACAGACGACTGGCGCACAAACACATGCGATAATTTGCGCTCTCAAGATGGCGGGGTGACGGAACATGCGGGTAGGAATTCCGACAGAAATCAAAGTGCAGGAACGTCGCGTCGGTATGACGCATGATGGCGTTGCTGACCTCACACGGGCGGGCCATACCGTCTTCGTCCAGGCGGGCGCGGGTTTGGGTGTCGATATCTCAGACGCACAATTCGAAGCAGCCGGGGCGACCGTGGTCGCCGATGCTGATGCGGTATTCGCAGAGGCGGAGTTGATCATCAAGGTCAAGGAGCCACAGTTGGTCGAGTGTCAGAAGCTCACCAAACACCACACTCTATTCACCTACCTGCATCTCGCCGCTGATAAACCGCAAGCCGAAGCATTATGTGAATCCGGCTGCACCGCCATCGCGTACGAGACAGTCACAGCACCCATCGGCGGTCTGCCGTTACTCAAACCGATGAGTCAGGTAGCAGGACGCATGTCGGTGCAGGTTGGTACGCATTTGCTCGAGTCGGCGGCCGGTGGCCGCGGCTTGTTGCTGTCCGGCGTGCCGGGCGTCGGCGCGGCTAAAGAGGTCATTCTCGGTGGTGGTAACGCGGGCACCAATGCGTTACAGATGGCGTTGGGTGCGCGCGCGGACGTGACGCTGTTCGAGAAGTCGGTGCAGCGCCTCGAGGAACTCGATCGCCATTACGGCACACAAACGGCGCTCCGCTATTCGAGTCACAATGCCATCTGCGCGGCCATCGCCGACGCGGATCTGATTATTGGTACGGTCCTGATCCCTGGCGCGGCGGCGCCTAAACTCGTGACTCGCGATATGCTGTCGATGATGAAGAAAGGCGCGGTACTCGTGGACGTATCGATCGATCAGGGTGGTTGCTTCGAAACCAGTCGACCAACGACTCATGATGAGCCCACCTACGTCGTTGACGACATCGTCCACTACTGTGTGGCCAACATGCCGGGCGGGGTCGCCAGGACATCGACGTTCGCGCTGACCAACGCCACGATCCCTTACATACAGCGGCTGGTCGACGGTGGCCTCGATGCCGTAGCCAACGACCCGCACTTCGTCAACGGCGTCAACGTGCACGCGGGCAACATCACGCACAATGCGGCTGCCGAAGCATTGAACATGCCCTACGTGGCCTTTTCGCTATAGATTTGTCTAAATTTTTGTCAAGAACGGACTTCTTGTCTAGAAAAATATCTCTTTGTCTAGTATTATTTTCTGTCAATTCCTAGACAACACTGACGTTTAGGCGATGGACACGCATTGTCAGTGTTAACGTGAGCAGCTCATGCGTCAGATTAGCCTCAAAATCTGTGCGATGCTGTGCGCGCTCGTTACCGGCGCGTGCGTCTCGCCCGTGCCGGAGTCGCTGCGCGCCGCAAATGGCGAGACGCGATGGGTGCGTGCCGTCGATTCGGATGCTACCGGCGAGGTCTCTGAAGCATGGTTGACGACGCTCGGCGACGCTGAGCTGGAAGCCACAATCGGACAGGCCCTGAGCAATAACTATGCGTTGGCGCAAGCCGCCGCACGGATGGAACAAGCGTGGTTTACGTTAAAGACCACCCGCGCCGCCTCCCTACCCGCCGTTTCACTGACACTGGACAGCAGTCGTCGGCGGATCGGCGCCGGACCTCAGAACAACAACTTCGGCGGCAGCGCCGGTGGTGAGCCGATCGACGTATTCGGACTGGGCCTGGATATCGTTTGGCAAGCGGACATCTGGCGAGAGCTTTCCGCGGCGAACCGCAGCGCCGCGCTGACCTATGCGGCAGCCGAAGCTGCCTACCTTGACCAGCGGCGAAGGCTCGTCGCGAGCGTGGCCCGCAACTGGTTCGCGCTGGCTGCCGCCCGCGCGCAGGTGGAGGTCGCCGCACTGCGAGTGGCAAACGCGAAGGACAGCCTGGAGATCGTCGAGTCCGGGTATCGCAGCGGGATCAATGAAGCGCTGGATCTCTACCTGGCACGTAATACGCTTGCGAATGCCGAAAACAATCTGGCGGCGAGCGAACAGATCGTCGCCGAGACGGAGGCGACGTATCAACTGCTACGCGCCAACTATCCGGGCACACCCGTCGAGGCGACACCGACGTTACGCGATGTTGACCAGCGACCACAGCTCGGACTACCGGCGACGCTGGTGACACGACGCGCGGACCTACAACAGGCGTGGCTGAATCTGCTGGCTGCTAATGCGGATCTCGCCGTCGCACACAAGCAACGCTTTCCGAGCATCACGCTGCGGGCTGGCAGCAGTGACAGTGCTGACCTGTTTCCCGATGTGTTTGACGGCACGCCACTCGGCTGGACATTGATCGGCACGGTCATCCAGCCCGTCTGGGAAGCAGGACGCCTGCGGGCCAACACCGACCGCGCGCGTGCGCGGATGCGTGAGCTAGAATATCTGTATCTCGAAGCAGCCAATCAGGCGTTCGCCGAAGTGGAAAACGCCATCAGCCAACACGATGCGTTGGCTCTGCGAATCGGTGCAGCACAACAAGGTTTGGTCGATGCTGAATCCGCATTGCGGCTTTCGCTCGAACAATACCAGAGCGGGCTCGTGAACTATGCCACTGTACTCGAGTCTCAACGGCGTGCCTTCGATGCAAGAGCGACGATGGTCGACCTCAGGAACCAACGTTTGCAGAACCGAGTGGATTTATTCGAAGCACTGGGCGGTGCCTATAACGGCAGTGATCATATGGATGCGAAACTATGAGCAATACAACGCAATCTGCGGCGAAGTTTCTGGCACCAGCCGTGATGCTAGCGGTGCTGGGCGGTTTCGCTGCGTTTCTGGTCTTGCAACCGCCCGAACAGGCTTCACGCGAACGACCCCCACCAAGGCTGGTCGTGCAAGCGATGACCCTGGCACCAAAAGACTACACGGTGATGCTGCAGAGCTATGGCACCGTACAACCGCGTACGCAGAGTATGTTAGTCAGTCAGGTACCCGGACAGATCGTCGCGATCAATCCAGCGTTCCGCGACGGCGGGTTTTTTGAGGCCGGCGATATCCTGATCCAGATCGACGATCGCGATTTCAAGGCGGACGTCAAGATCGCCGAGGCCTCGATGCTGGAGGCGCGCCAGGCACTGGTCGAAGCCGAGGCGCGAAGTGAACAGGCCTTGCGCGACTGGGAGCGCCTGGGTAATAGCGGCGAGCCACCAGCACTGGTGCTTCGCGAACCGCAGCTGCAAGCGGCGCGAGCGCGCCTCGCATCAGCCGAGGCAGCCGTCACCAAAGCGAGGTTGAGTGTAGAGCGCACCGCGATCCGTGCGCCATTTGCCGGGCGGGTGCTGCGGCAAACCGTTGATCTTGGGCAGGTTGTTAACGCCAACACCACGCTCGGGGAAGTCTACGCGACCGACATCGTCGAAGTTCGTTTGCCGCTGCGAAATTCAGACCTCAGTTTCATCGATCTGCCCGAACAATTCCGCTACGACACGAACGCCACCGATGGTGCGATCGTACGTTTCGCATCGGACCTCGGTCAGGGCGGACAATGGCAGGGAAAAGTGGTGCGCACCGAAGGCGCGATTGATCCCACAGCCAGGCAGTTGTTCGTGGCGGCTCAAATCGACGAACCATTCCGCAAGAGCGCAGACGGCGCCACCCCACTGAAAATCGGCCAGTATGTGACTGCACTAGTCACCGGCAAGACCATCGAAGACGCGCTGATCGTACCCAACGAGAACATCTATCAGGGTACCTTTGTCTATGTCGTCGAGGATGGCGTACTCGATCGCCGGCGGATTTCAGTGAGCTGGCAAAACGATGTCGAGAGCATAGTCGCCGGCGGCATCACGGCGGGTGAGCAGCTCGTCACGACGCCACTCGGCCAGGTTTCAACTGGCACGCGTGTCACGATATCGGGTGCAGCCGATGCAGACCGGCGCGACCGTTCGCAAAAAGCCATTGCGAGCGGCACAACCACAGCGAGCGCACCCACACCATGATCGCCTGGTTCGCACGCAACTCGATCGCAGCCAATCTGCTGATGATGATCATTCTGATCGGCGGGTATTACAGTGTCACGCGATACGTCACGTTCGAGGTGTTCCCCCCATCGGACCCGCAGGTCGTGACCATTCAGGTGCCGCTGCGTGGTGCGACGCCAGAGGACGTCGAACTCGGCATTGCGACACGTATCGAAGAAGCGGTTCAGGACCTGGAGGGTATCGAGCGACTGACCTCGCGCTCGGTGGAAGGCTCCACATCGGTCGCGGTTGAAGTCGAGCGCGGCTATGACCCGCGCGAGCTGCTCGGCGACATCAAGAGTCGCGTGGATGCCATTAACGGACTCCCCGCGGAAGCCGAACGGCCGGTGATTGCGCTGCAGACCCGGTCTTTTTCTGTCATCGACGTGGTCCTCGCGGCGGATGTCGAGGAGGACGAATTACGCGCTGTTGCCGAACAGATTCGTGAGGACCTATTAAAATTCGAGAACATCTCGCAGGTCAGCCTGAACTCGGTTCGCCGCTACGAGGTTGCGGTGGAAGTGTCGCAGGACCGCTTGCGGGATAACAATCTGACACTGGCCGATGTCGCGCAGGCGATCAACCAGAGCTCGCTCGACTTGTCGGCCGGCAACGTCCGCAGCGCCGGCGGCGATGTATTGCTACGCTCCAAGGGGCAGGCCTATCGGCAATCCGAGTTCGAAGACATCATCGTCAAAACGAATCCTGACGGTACGATTATTCGCATCGCGGATATCGCACGCGTTAACGACGGCTTCGAAGAGGACGCCGTCAAAGTGCGCTTCAACGGCACGGGTGCTGCATTTATCAATGTCGCCCGCGTTGGCAAGCAAAGTGCTATCGATGTCGCCGAGACGGTCAAGGCCTACGTTGAGCAGAAGCAGGCGGCGCTACCCGTTGGTATGAACATCACGTTCTGGGATGACGACTCTCAGGTGTTGAAAGATCGTATGGCCATCCTGTTTGACAGCGCGTGGCAAGGCGGAATGCTCGTCATCTTACTGCTGACCCTGTTTCTGCGGCCGGCCATCGCATTATGGGTCTTCGCGGGTATCCCGATCAGCTTCTTTGGCGCGTTCGCCGTGATGGCGATTTTCGACATCAGCATGAACCTGATGAGCTTGTTTGGCTTTATTCTCGTGCTGGGTCTTGTTGTCGACGATGCGATTGTCACTGGCGAAAACGTCTACACCCACCTGAAAGACAACAAAGACGGTCTGACCGCGGCGATCGAGGGCACTCGTGAAGTGGCCGGGCCCGTGACGTTCGGCATTCTCACAACCATGCTCGCGTTTGTGCCGCTGTTGTTTATCGAGGGCCGTCGCGGCGACATTCTCGGTGCTAGCTCGCTCGTCGTACTGCCGGTGTTTGTTTTCTCGTTGATCGAGTCATAGCTGATCTTGCCGGCGCATTTGAATCACATCCGCATCCGCGGTGTCAGCAAGAGTGGTAATAATTTCCAGCGCTGGCAGAAAAAATTCGCTGACGGTTTCGAAGCGGCGATTCTCAAGTTTTATAAACCGGCACTCGACTTCGCCTTGCGTTATCGCTACGCCACGTTCTGCGCGTTCTTTGGCGTACTGATGATCATGATTGCGATGGTCGAAAGCGGCCGTACACGGTTCATCTTTTTCCCGAGCGTACCGTCTGAGACCGTCAGCGCGGAAATCGTCATGCCGGTTGGCACGCCGTTCAGTGTCACCGACCGACACATGCAACGTATGCTCGGCATCGCCGAAGACCTACGCGAAGAATACAACCGCGAACTCGGCCAGGACGTCGTATTGAACATGCTCGCATCGACCGGTTCGACGCGACGCGACACTGGCACGCATCTCGGTAGCTTGCGCGTGGAACTGGCGCCCGCCGAGGAGCGCGCTGGGAAACTGACGCGCCTCGAATTCACCAACGAGTGGCGCAAGCGCGTTGGTGTCATTCCAGGCGCTGAAACACTGAATTTCCGCTCATCGTGGTTCCGCGGTGGCTCACCGATCGATGTACAGTTTAGTGGCCAATCGCTGGAACAGCTGCAAAGCGTCGGCGATGAGCTGAAGGCACACCTGGCGACCTACGAAGGCGTGTATGAAGTCAGCGATTCGCTCAGTGATGGTAAAGAAGAACTGCGGATTGATCTGACCCAGCAAGGCTATGTGCTCGGACTGACGCGAGCCGATGTCGTCGGTCAGGTCTCGCAGGCCTTCCGCGGTTTCGAGGCGCAACGTGTGCAACGCGGTCGCGACGATGTCCGCGTGATCGTGCGTCTGTCGAAGGACGAACGCTCCACCATCGATACGCTATCGGACCTTTTCATCGTGACACCGAGCGGCGATTCGGTACCGCTTGCCAATGTCGCCACATTGACCCCCAGCAAGGGGCCATCACAAATCACGCGTATCGACGGTTACCGCGTGTTAAATGTCAATGCTGAAGTGGATAAAGGCCTTGCCAATATGACGCTGATTCAGGCCGGGCTAGCCACGTTCATCGACAACCTGCTGACGCGCTATCCGGGTATCGACTTCCAGCTCGAAGGCGAAGCGCGTGATCAGCGCGAAGCGTTCGGCAGCCTGACCGGCGCGCTGCCGGTCGTGTTGTTTCTGATTTACTGTCTGCTTGCGATGCCGCTGCGTTCTTATACACAACCCTTGCTGGTAATGTCCGTCATACCTTTCGGCATTATCGGTGCCATTATGGGCCACTGGCTGATGGGCTTCTCGATTTCAATCCTGAGTATCCTCGGCCTGATGGCACTGATTGGTGTTGTCGTCAACGATAGTCTGGTGCTCGTCGATTACATCAATCGCAAACTGCGCGAGGGCAAACCGTTATTCGAAGCCATAACAACGGCTGGCGCGGCTCGCTTCAGACCAGTCATGCTGACGTCGATAACTACCTTCCTCGGTCTGCTGCCGATGCTGATGGTCAAAGCAACGACGGCACAGTTCCTGATTCCGATGGGTATATCGCTGGCCTATGGCATTTTGTTCGCGACGTTCATCACGCTGCTATTGATTCCTGTGAATCTACTGATAGCCGACGATGCACGTCGCGGCCTGAAATGGCTCTGGACCCGAATGACCGCAACGGCCCCGCAGACTGCCGAGACGACCTGAGACAGAATTAGCGCGCGGGCAGCGTGCCCATGTGTTTACAAATGATGCCGAGCATCACTTCGTCCGCACCACCGCCGATACTGGACAGCCGGCCGTCACGATAGGCGCGTGCCACCGGGTTGTCCCACATGTATCCCATGCCGCCCCAGTACTGCAGGCAGCTATCGGTCACTTCGCGCAATAAACGACCGCCCTTGAGCTTGATCATGGACGCTTTCAACGTCACGTCCTCGCCGTGGATGTATTCTTCGACCGCCTCAAAGACTAACGCGCGCAGTGCAGCCACTTCGGTTTGCAATTCGGCGAGTCGGAAGTGCACGACTTGATTGTCGAGAATCGATTGACCGAAGGCCTGCCGTTGACGCGTGTAGTCGATCGTCGCCTGAATACAGGCCTCCATGGACTTCAGCTTGCCGGCACCGGCAAACAAACGCTCTTCCTGGAATTGCATCATCTGATAGGTAAAGCCCTTGCCTTCCTGACCAATGATATGCCGCTGCGGTACTCGAACATCCTCCAGGAACACCTGCGCTGTATCGGAATCGCGCATGCCAAGCTTGTCGAGACGCTCGGAAAAGCTGACGCCTTTGGTCTTGGTAGGCACGATGATCAGCGACTTGTTCTTGTGTGGCGCACCTTCTGACGTATTCGCCAGCAAACAAAGAAAATCGGCTTGCGTGGAACTGGTGATCCACATCTTGCTGCCATTGATCACGAGATCATCGCCATCCTTGCGTGCCGTCGTACGAATCGCGGCAACATCGGAACCGGCGGTTGTTTCACTGACCGCGATGGAACAGACCTGCTCACCGCTAATCGCGGGAGCGAGAAACTCATCACGCAGACTGTCGCTGCCGAACTTGGCCAGCGCCGGCGTCGCCATGTCGGTTTGTACGCCGATTGCCATCGCGACACCCGCTGCACGCGTTTTGCCCATCTCTTCGGAGAACACGATCTGATAACTGTAGTCGAGACCGAGACCGCCGTAGGTCTCCGGCTTGCTGATGCCAAGTAAACCCAGCGCGCCCATTTTTTGAAACAATTCGTGGGCTGGAAAGACGCCGGCACGCTCCCACTCGTCCGCGTACGGATCGATTTCTTTCTCGACAAATTGCGACGCAAGGCGTCGAATCGACTCGTGTTCTTCCGTCAGCCGCATAATTCTCCCCTCCTACAAACGGTACTGGCGTGCGGCGAGATCTCGCATGATTTCCTCGGAACCGCCACCGATCGCATTGACGCGCACTTCCCGATAAATTCGTCCGACGCGATGGCCACGCATGTAGCCGGCGCCACCCAGAATTTGCATCGCTTCTCTGGCGCAGAATTCCACCGTCTCGCTGCTCTGCACTTTCAGTAGTGCCATATCGCCAGCGTCGACGCTGCTGTCCGCCACCGCACGCGTTACCCACTGCAGATAGCCTTGCGTCGCATTGATCCGCTGCTTCATCATCGCGATTTTGTGGCGAATCACTTGATGATCGGCCAGCCGTTGGCCAAACGTCTCGCGTTCGCGCGCCCAGATTACTGCCTCTTCGAGACAAACGCGCGCCATCGCTTCCATGCCCACACTCATCGCGAGCCGCTCGCTGTTAAAGTTGTGCATGATGACACGGAAACCCTGGTTTTCTTCGC
>ERZ1740062.872-NODE-872-length-13681-cov-4.822325_pt1 | contig 13681 bp, 11 predicted proteins | sample MGYA00581741_ERZ1740062 | MGnify/ENA primary metagenome ERZ1740062 (study PRJEB43018, sample SAMN04849747) | marine metagenome | isolation source: floating plastic debris | place: Pacific Ocean | collected 2008-09-01 | study: EMG produced TPA metagenomics assembly...
GGGCGTAACGACAACACAGTCGTACTTGCCTGCTGACAATGCCGATTACTTTCAAGATGACATCAATTTGGTAGATTGGTTACGTCAATGGGCCAAAACAGAAGAGGAGCGTGAAGAGGTGTACTTGCGTGGCTTTTTGGGCAAAATGTTGTTCAGTGGTGAAGAAGCCCTTAAAAAGAGTACCGTACTTTCTGGAGGAGAAAAAGTCCGATGCATGCTGAGCCGCATGATGATGATTCGCGCCAATGTACTTATGTTGGATGAACCTACAAACCACTTGGATTTGGAGAGCATCACGGCTTTCAACAACAGCCTAAAGAATTTTAAAGGAACGGTTTTGCTTACCACACATGACCATGAGTTTGTACATACTGTTGCAGACCGTATCATCGAATTGACGCCCAAAGGCATCATTGACCGCTACTTGAGCTTTGATGAATACATGTCCGATAAGAACATAAAAGAACAAAGGGCCAAACTCTATGAGATGGCCCCTGTTTAGTGTTTAGGTGGATTCTAGTTAAGCATTAAAGTATTTACTGTTCCAAATGGCTGGATTGAAATTTTTGCCCAGTGCAAATCCGTAGAAAATAACCACGGAAGCAATACATTTAAACATAAAGAAGTAGATAATCCAGAATTCGGCGGCAGAGCTTTGTTTGGTAAATAGTCCATCAGGAACCAGTAATGTGGCAAAGTAGCTAACCAATAAGGTGAGCAAAGTCAAATTCACGATTCCTTTGAAAGGCCAGACCAAAATCTTGCGCAAAGGATGTAAGTCATTCCCCCATTTGTGTATCAAATAAAAGTATTCGTTGCCAATGGGAGCGAACAACAAAGGGTCATCTTTGTCCTCCAATTTAAAAAGCTTTGAAGGTGCCATGATACGGAATCCTTTAAGTTCAGTTTCATGAACCTCTTCCAAATGTTTGACTTTGTCAATGGCGGAATTCGGAATCTTACCTTTGAAAAGGCGAGCATCCAAGAACCGAAGACGATAGTCAATACAAATATCCTTGATTTGGTCGATGTGATAAATCTTGGAAGTATCCAACTTATCGAAAACAAAATCATTTCGATTTTGATTCGACGGTTTTTCCAAATTCTCTTTGATTCGATTTTCTGGGTGTTTGTGAGTTTCTAAAATCTTCTGAACCTCGAGCAAAACGGTTTGCTCTTGGTGCCCACGTGTTTTGAGTTTTAAAAGTTCTCGTTCAATGTTAGTGTTACGCAGCATATCCAACTTTCTTAGCAATTTACTCAAAGTTAAGGCTTTGAGTAGGTGGGATGCAAGACTTGCTTTTCCATTTTATGTTAACATTATGTTAAAACAAAATTTGTAACAATGATTTCGGTCATTTGTAGTTCAAAAGGTGTATCTTACCGATGATTCTGGTAGTTAATCGTTGATTTCATCAATTTTTTGATTGCAAATCGTCCCAAATTAAACTGAACATGCGTGTACTAACCCCCAACCTCCTTGTTTTTTTTGTATTCCTATTCACCTATAACCTACACGCTCAAGACACTTTAGATACTACATTGGAAGCTGCCGAAGAACAAAAAGCTGAGGCGGGTCATGATATCATGTTGGCTGCAGTGAAGTCCACTGACATGGAACAACTCCTTGACAATTCAGGGCCTTTTACGTTTTTTGCGCCTTCTGATGCGGCTATACAGCGACTATCCCTCGACAAAATAAACCAGTTGCTACACTCTGGAGATAAGCAACAATTGAAATACTTGCTTTCGTACCACATTGTTGCTGGGCAATTGACTGCTTCCAAAATATTAAGGGCATTGTGCAAAGGCGAGGGTAAAGCATCCTTCACAACCATTCAAGGAAAGAAACTGGAAGCGAGACTACAAGGCACGGATATCGTTTTAACCGATTCCTTGGGCAATACTGCTCGAATCGTTAATGCTGACGTACGCGGTCGAAATGGAGTAGTGCATGAAATCGACTCCGTTTTCGTTCCTTCCAAAATGTAATTCGTAACACTTTATCTAAGCGATGCTGACAAATCGCGTTCAAAGGCAACTTGAAGTTTGCCCATAATCTTATCGATTTGCTTATCGGTCAATGTTTTGTTTTCGTCTTGAAGCGTGAAGCTCACCGCATAAGATTTTTTATTCTCAGGAAGATTTTTCCCGGTGTAGACATCGAACAAGGTTACCGATTTCAGTAATTTTCGCTCCGTTTTCCAAGAAATACTTTCAACAGCCTCAAAGGATACCGAATTGTCTAGAAGTAAAGCCAAGTCGCGTGTTACAGCAGGGTACTTTGGTATTTCCCTAAACAGTACTTCTCCAGAAGTCATCAACTTGGAAACATTATCCCAGTCAAAATCGGCAAAGAACACTTCAGTCTTTATACCAACTTCCTTAAGGATTGTTTTATCAACCAGGCCATAGCTCACTAAAGCTTTCTGCTGATGCTTTAGGGTAACGCCTTCTGAAATGCCCTTGTCATCCATTACGGACTCTGAGGTATAATTTGAAACTCCATTACGCTGCAAAATGCCTTCAACCAATCCCTTTACGAAAAAGAAATCCGTAGGTGCATTTTGCGTATTCCAGTTTTGCTGATTTTTTTGCCCGAATACAAACAAGGAAAGGTGCATTTTCTCATCATAGCCGTCACCGTTCTTCTGATAGGTTTTTCCAAATTCAAAAAACTTGCCACGTAGCTTTTGCCGATTCAAATTATATAGGACCGTATCTAAGCCTGAAATCAACATATTGGTACGAAGGATACCCATATCATTGCTCAACGGATTGAGCATGTGAACGGGTTTCGCCTTGTTATCCACTGCGTTTTGAAGTGTTTCAGCAACCAGACTATTGGTCATGATTTCATAAAACCCTTGCGCTACCAGTAAACTGGCAATTTGGTCTTGTACCCTATGTGGTTCCCGTTTTTGGGTTTTGGCGATGGATGCGTTAAGCTTTTCCTTAAAATCGATATTGTTGTATCCGTAAACTCGTAAAATTTCCTCGATTACATCTACTTCGCGCTCCACATCCACCCGGTAAAAGGGAATGGTCAATCCTAACCCAGACTCAGTGACGTTATTTACTTTGATTTCAAGTGCCGTTAATATTGACTTGATGGTATCTCTTGGTATCTCCTGACCTATTAAGGAATTGATTTTATCAAACGTCAAAAACACTTGACGTTCCTTTGGTTTTTTAGGATACAGGTCAACCACTTCGGAACTGATTTCCCCACCGGCAATTTCTTTGATGAGAACGGCAGCGCGTTTAAGGGCGTACTCTGACATTTCGATATCAACACCTCGCTCGAATCGAAACGATGCATCGGTATTTAATCCGTGACGTTTTGCAGTTTTTCGAACCGAGATTGGGTCAAAGTAGGCACTCTCCAAAAAGATGGACGAGGTATTTTCCGTTACTCCAGAATAGTCTCCCCCGAAAACACCTGCAATACACATGGGTTTTTCCGCGTCGCAAATCATAAGGTCTTCTTCGTGCAACTTTCGTTCAACGCCATCCAAGGTGGTAAAAAGAGTATCCTTGGGCAGACGTTTGACCTCAATTTTATTTCCCTTTATTTTTTGGGCATCAAAAGCATGTAAAGGTTGCCCCAATTCGTGAAGTACGTAGTTGGTTACATCCACAACATTGTTGATTGGAGATAGCCCAATGGCTTTCAATCGATTCTTTAACCAATCGGGAGATTCTTGAACAATTACATTGCTTATGGTAACCCCACAGTACCTTGGTGATAGTTCGGCATTTTCCACTTCTACATCCACCTTAAGTGAGCGGTTATCAACGATAAAATTGCTCGTGGAAGGCGTGACCAAAGTCTTCTGTATTTCGCGTTGTTCTAGGCCTGCTTTCAAGTCACGTGCCACTCCGTAGTGACTCATGGCGTCAGCGCGGTTGGGAGTCAAGCCTATCTCGAAAACGGTATCTTGTTCTATTTCAAAAACTGAGGCGCAGGCTGTTCCTGGTTTGAGGGTGTCACTCAAAACCATAATGCCATCATGACCCGTTCCTAGACCCAATTCGTCTTCAGCGCAAATCATACCATGACTTTCTTCACCTCTAATCTTCCCTTTTTTGATTTTCCAGGCCTCGCCTTCGGGGGTATACAAGGTTGTGCCAATTGTCGCTACCGGAACTTTTTGCCCTTCAGCAACATTTGGTGCTCCGCATACGATTTGAACCGGCTCATTATTCCCAATATCTACAGAGGTTATCTTCAACCGGTCAGCGTTTGGATGCTGATGACAAGACAACACATGCCCAACAACTACCCCTTGCAATCCGCCTGGAATCGACTCGAACGCTGAAATGCCTTCAACCTCCAATCCAAGGTCGGTGAGTAGCTCACCTGCCTTGGCGGGTTCCCAATCAATATCCAAAAACTGTTTGAGCCAGTTGTACGAGATTTTCATGCCTGATAAATAAAGTGGACAAAGATAAAACAATAGCAATCAGATTCAACTAAAATCACCCTAACCCTGTGGCCATATGTAAGTTTTAAGCCTTATTTTCGAACTTTTAGCCATGCGACAAATCTACTTTCTACAAATTCTTCTGTTTTCTTCCTTCGTCGGGTTAACCACTTCTTGTGAAAATGAGTTGCCAACACTACAAAACGGACAATGGAGAGGTGTGTTACAAGTTTCTGATACGGATGAACTGCCTTTTGTTTTTCAACTTTCCTCTGATTCGATTGAGGTCTACGAAATGGAAATCCAAAATGGAGAAGAAAGGGTAGTAGTGAATGATATTGTGGTTGAAGGAGACTCACTCTTCGTACAAATGCCCTTTTTTGAAGGATATATCAAAGGAAGTTTTACTGAAAATGAGATGAAGGGAGAATTTATAAAAGAGAGTTTATCCCGAATAGTACCATTTTCTGCAATTAGAACTGATTCACCGCGATTTGTCGATATACAAACCGCCACTATTGATGTGTCGGGTAATTGGAAAACTACATTTCAACCTGATATGGAAGATGAATATCCTGCAAAAGGGGTCTTTCAACAATCAGGAAATCAAGTTTTGGGCACCTTTATGACGACCACAGGAGACTACCGATACTTGGAGGGGGTTGTTAGTGGGGATTCCCTAAAACTTTCCACTTTTGATGGGGCCCATGCGTTTTTGTTTACGGCTAAAGTGAAGGATTCAGTGTTGGAAGGCATTTTTTATTCAGGAAATCATTCTGTGGAAACGTTTACCGCTGTCAAAGATGAAGCCTTTGAATTGCCGGATAGCAATACACTCACCTTTTTGAATCCTGGGTATGACCGTTTTTATTTCGATTTCCCGGATGCGTCTGGTCAACAGGTAACGCTGGATGACTCTCGTTTTGCGAATAAGCCAGTACTCGTTCAAATTATGGGGACTTGGTGTCCGAATTGTCTGGATGAAACGAAGTACTACACCAACTACATCAAAAATAACCCAGAATCCGATGTGGAATGGGTAGCGCTGGCTTTCGAGTATGCCCCGACAGAAGAAAAGGCATGGAAAGGTATTGAACGACTTCGAAAGCGCTTAGCTATTGAATATCCGATTTTGCTCGCCCAGTTTGGTACTTCAAACAAGGTTGAGGCGCAGAAAAAACTTCCTATGTTGAATCATGTACTATCCTATCCCACCACGATATATTTGAACAGAAATCATGAAGTAGTTAAGATTCACACAGGTTTTAATGGTCCTGCAACAGGTGAAAAATATGTGAAGTTTCAGCAGGAATTCGAAACAACCTTGGATAGTTTGACAGCTGTTCCCGGAATTGAGTAATGATTAGATAATGGTTGACTGACCCAAATCGATATTTTCATCATTGGGAATAAAACGCTCCTCCCAATCTAAAATATGTTCCGCAATACAATCGCCAACTTCTTCGGTACCAAAAGGAGAGGTAGCTTTCAAGTCTGGAGTGACAATGCCTTCTTGGAGTGATTTTTCTACTGCATCGAAAACGATATCCGCCTCTTCCTGCAATCCCGCCTTTTGGAACATAAGCGCTACTGATAGCACTGCTCCGATAGGATTTTCTACACCTGGGGTGTTTTCAGAAGGCGACGCGTTAACTAAAATAGTGTCTTCGCCAAATAAAATGTTAGGGGCAAATCCAGCTAGGCCAGCACTTTGATTTGCCACAATACCTCCGAACAAAGAGTCACATAGAACGACATCATAAGCACTCGAACGTTCCATAAGGTTTTTTGTAGTGACATGAACATGTTCTAGATTCAACTCCACTTCAGGGTAGCTTTCTCCCACCCGACAAACTACCTCACGCCATAGTTTTGTGCTTAACATATGATTATCATGGTGAACCATTGTCAAACGCTTGTTCCGTTTTTTCGATGCTTTAAAAGCGCTGTGGGCAATCCTTGTGATTTGCGCCTCGGTATATTCGTAAAAATCAGTAGCTCTTGTGTTGCCACTCTCCCAAGGCTCATCAATTTTCGGAATTCCACCTTCCAACTCTTGAAATAGTAAAAAGTCGATTTCTGTAATGGATTGATTGGTCGACCCTTTAAAAGAATTGGTAAATTTTCCCAGAAAGGCATGTGTGCTAGAGTGTAATTTCAATTGCTGCTGCAACATTTCTGACACAACCCGATTTGCGCTGTGCAAAACAACATCTGCCTCTTTGCACAAGTCCGTAACCGCTTGGGGTAGACCTGTCTGGGGCATCTCAATTTCTCTGTAAGCAAAATTATGGTCGAAGATTTCTTCCACAGCCTGTATGGCTTTCACCATTTGATGATTCAGTAGTGGACTGCTTCCTTTTTCGTTGAGAATGGCAATTTTAAGATGCATCGCAGGGTCGCTTTAGATAAGTTGGGACAGTTATTTTACGAGGGCACTGAACTAACAATGTCTACTGGACTTTTCTCAATAATTTGATGGATATCTGCGTCATGCACTTCTTTGTGCTTATCTGCGAATCCTAAAAACTCGTCATAGACTACATCCAATTGCACTTTAGTCAATTCGTAGCCAATATTCTTCGCGCGATACGCCAAAGCCGCTCTTCCGCTTCGAGCGGTCAAAACAATGCTCGATTGGTCAACCCCCACATCTTTCGGGTCGATAATTTCATAGGTTTCCCGTTGTTTGATAACCCCGTCCTGGTGTATGCCAGAACTGTGTGCAAAAGCGTTGGAACCTACAATTGCTTTATTGGGTTGCACGGGCATACCCATTTTTTGGGAAACCATTTGACTGGTGCTATACAACAATTGGCTGTTGATGTTCGTATCGATGTTCAAATTCGGATGTTGACGCAACACCATTACAACCTCTTCCAATGAAGTGTTTCCAGCACGCTCTCCAATTCCATTAATAGTGCATTCTATTTGTCTTGCACCGTTAATGGCACCTGAGATAGAATTGGCGGTTGCCAAACCTAAATCATTGTGGCAATGACACGACAAAATTGCTTTGTCGATACCTTTCACGTTCTCTTTAAGATATTTGATTTTTTGACCGTATTCTTCCGGCAAACAATATCCTGTGGTGTCTGGAATATTCAGTACGGTTGCTCCAGCCGCTATTACTGCTTCGCAAACCCTCGCCAAATATTCATTGTCTGTTCTTCCAGCATCTTCAGCAAAGAATTCAACATCTTCTACGAAAGTTTTGGCATATGCCACCGCATCTACGGCTCTTTCAATGATCTTCTCTTGTGTAGTATTGAATTTAAATTTGATATGAGATTCAGAGGTGCCAATTCCGGTATGGATTCTAGGTCTTTTGGCATGGACTAAAGCCTCTGCCGCCACTTTGATATCTTTTTTCACAGCTCGCGTTAAACCGCAAACGGTAACATCTTTCACCAACTTGGCAATTTCACTGACCGAATGAAAGTCCCCCGGACTAGAAATTGGGAACCCAGCTTCAATGATGTCAACCCCTAATTCTTCAAGGCGTTCTGCGATAATCAATTTTTGGGTGGTATCTAACTTGCAACCCGGTACTTGCTCCCCATCTCTCAGTGTCGTGTCAAAAATTTGTACCTTATCTTTACTCATTCGTAAATGCTGTTAAATTACTGTATTACGAATATAAAGTAGGTAGGTGCCGTGGGGTTTTCGCTAAGGGAACCATTACAATGTTAAATTGTATTTTAAAATCTTTAAGTTATTGAAATACAATATTTTAAATTCTATTTTTTACGATGACAAATGCCCATAAGGACGCTTTGTTCGTTTTAATCAAATCGCTTTCCAAATCCGAAAAAAGGCAGTTCAAACTGTATGTCGGGCGTTTGGGTGTGAATGCTGATGCCAAGTTTTTGGCACTGTTCAATTTATTGGATAAAATGCGGGCTTACGAAGAAAAGCAGATTTTGGATAGTGGTATTGTTAAAAAGGCTCAATTATCGAATCTCAAGGCACATTTATACAAACAGATTCTGGTTAGTTTACGCTTGAATCCGGTCAATCAGAATGTTCGGGTGCAAATACGGGAGCAGTTGGATTTTGCCACTATTCTTTATCAAAAAGGATTGTACAAGCAAAGCTTGAAAATTCTTGATAAAGCAAAGAATTATGCCATTGAACATGAGGAAAAAAATGTGGCGTACGAAATTGTTGAGCTCGAAAAAATCATAGAAACGCAATACATCACCCGAAGTATTCCTGATCGGGCGGATGAATTGGCGTTGCAGGCCAAAGAGCGTTCTACCCAAAATGTCATTGCCAGCAAACTGTCCAATTTGTCCTTGCAGCTCTACGGCATGATGCTCAAGGTCGGCTATGTTCGCAATGATGAGGATTTACAAAGCGTTCGGGATTATTTTGAAGCACACCTGCCAGCATACAAATCCAGTGATTTGGGTTTTCGCGAACGACTTTGGTTGTATAAAGCACATCTTTGGTATAGCCTGTTAACGCAAGATTTTCTTTCCTCTTACCGTTATGCCAGTAAGTGGGTGGATTTGTTTCACGACCACCCTGAAATGATTCGATTGAATCCTGTTTTTTACCTAAAAGGGAATCATTACTTATTGGAATCCTTGTTTTTTGTTAAATATGCTTCCCAATTTCGCGATACTCTCGAGCGTTTGGAGCATCATGTCAAGGAAGCCGGTTTTCCGCAAAACGATAACATCAGTTCGCTTTCGTTTTTGTACATCAACTCCAACCGCTTAAACCTTCATTTTTTGGAAGGCACCTTTGATAAGGGATTGTATTTGGTCAATATTATCGAATATGGTATCAAAAAGCACAAGGGCCGTATTGATGAACATCACATCATGTTATTGTACTACAAAATAGCGTGCTTGTATTTCGGAAATGGTGACCATAAAAACTGCATCCAATACTTGAAGCGTATCATAGCGAACAAGAATTTGAAAATGCGTGAAGACCTGATGTGCTTCGCTCGTGTTTTGAGTTTAGTGGCGCATTATGAAGCAGGAATGGATTACCATTTGGAGGTACAACTGAAAAGCACCTACAAGTTCTTGTTGAAAATGAACGATTTGCATGCGGTACAAAAGGAAATGATAAAGTTCCTACGGAGCCTAGGCGATATTTATCCGGGAGAACTGAAAAACGAATTCCGAAAGCTGCATACTGAGCTCAAGAAATATGAGAATCATCCGTATGAAAAGCGTGCTTTCTTGTATCTGGATATTTTGTCATGGTTGGAAAGTCACTTGGAGTCCAAACCCGTATCGCAAATCATTCGTGAAAAAGCCTTGGCAACCACGCGTTAACTATTCACAAGCCTGCCAAATCGTATTGGATGGAGTAGGAGCGGTAATGTCAACTTCTATTTGACTTACCGGATGTACAAAGGACAACCGCCGGGCATGCAAATGAATTCCCCCGTCAGGATTGCTCCGAGAAGCTCCATATTTGAGGTCCCCTTTGATATGAACTCCCAGAGCAGCCAGTTGCGCTCGTATTTGATGGTGCCGTCCGGTCTTCAATTGGATTTCAAGTAAAGTAAATGACTTTAAGTGCTTTATGATAGTATACTGCAATATCGCCTTTTTGGAAGCTGGGACTTCTTTGGGATACGCGTAGGATTTATTCTGTTTTGGATTTCGAACCAGCCAATGTGTCAAAGCAGCATTCTCGGGTTTGGGCGCAGGTTGGACCACGGCCCAGTATGTTTTCTGTGTGGCACCTGAAGCAAACAGTTTGTTCATACGTGTCAAAGCTTTTGAGGTCTTGGCAAAAACAATTACACCCGAGGTGGGTCGGTCTAGCCTGTGCACCGCCCCCAAAAAAACATTTCCAGGTGTGTCGTATTTCTGTTGTTAAAGGGTTTTGACTACTTCACTGAGCGGAATATCACCCGTTTTGTCACCTTGTACAATGTCACCACATCGCTTGTTCACCGCAATAAGGTGGTTGTCTTCATACAGAACTTCGAGTTGGGAATAGTTGCTAGAGGACTCCACAGGCAGACTTGGTTGGAGCGGAATTAATACTGCTCCCTATCGTTGGGAAAGTCTTTGCTTTTCACATCCTCTACGTATTGTGATATAGCGTTGCCCATTTCGTCGTAAAGATTCATGTACCGTCGCAAAAACCTAGGATTGAACTCGTGGGTCATACCTAGCAAGTCGTGTACCACTAGAACTTGACCGTCAACGCCACCACCTGCTCCAATCCCAATAATTGGGATGGATACGCTTTCAGCAACCTCTTGTGCCAATGCCGCTGGAATCTTTTCCAATACCAAACCAAAACACCCAAGTTCTTCAAGCATTTTTGCGTCTTCCTTTAACTTTTTTGCTTCTTGTTCTTCCTTGGCCCGAACGGTATAGGTTCCGAATTTGTAAATGGACTGTGGCGTTAGACCGAGGTGTCCCATCACGGGAATTCCTGCTTGCAGAATCCGTTTTACAGAATCCTTAATTTCAATACCTCCTTCTACTTTAACTGCGTGTCCGCCGCTTTCCTTCATAATACGAATCGCCGAACGTAAAGCTTCTTTTGAATCACTTTGATAGCTTCCAAAAGGAATATCAACAACGACCAACGCCCGTTTTGCAGCTCGAACCACAGAACTTGCGTGGTAAATCATTTGGTCCAAGGTGATAGGGAGGGTAGTTTCGTGCCCTGCAATTACATTACTCGCGGAGTCACCAACCAAAATTACATCCACTTGGGCGGCATCCACGATTTTTGCCATAGAATAATCATATGCGGTAAGCATGGATATTTTTTCACCATTCTGCTTCATTTCAATCAATGACTTTACCGTGACCCGTTTGTATTCTTTTTTGGCAGTGGACATATCGTGTTTTTTCTATCGGCTAAATGTAAGCAGATTTGTTTAATTTCATTGGGAATCCAAAACGAACAACATGAGATACAACATCACTATTCTTTTACTTTTTTCCATGGCGCTTACCGCAAGTGCGCAGATGGACGAAAAGACTTTAGTCCAAAAAACCATTGAAGGTTTTTTTGATGCCTTTCACAAGAAAGATTCAGTAGCGATGAAAAGCTTTGTTGCCGAGAATGTGGTTTTGCAAACTACAGGCCGAAATAGAGCAGGGGAAACTATTTTCGAGACTACGCCCATTTCTAAGTTGTACGAATCTATAGTCAGAATTTCAGATAGTATTCCATTTCAAGAAAAATTGATTTCATGGTCCATACAAGTGGATAGAACTATGGCTAATGCCTGGGTAGGGTATGAGTTTTGGCTAAACGATAATTTTAGTCATTGCGGCATAAATTCTTTTCAAATGGTCAATTTCGATGGGGAATGGAAAATCATTTACCTTATTGACACTCGGGGTAGGGCAGGTTGCCTTGAGGAGTAAACGCTCACGTCAAAATCGAATTCAATCATTTCACCAGGGGGTAATCCGTCCCAGTGGGAAAGAAGGTTCGTGAACTCTTTCCAAATGTGTTGCTGGGTATCTGAATTCAACTGTTTCGGATAGGGTAGTTTATGTTCCATCAAAATAGGGGCAAGGGCGGAAGCTAAATCAACGGTTTCCTCACCGGATTGCCACTTCACCATCAACAAATTGACCAGGTGTTCGGTAACCAAGGATTCTGGAGGTAGGTTTTGAGGCAATACCGCTTCAGGCCTTCGTTCTCGCGTTATCTCAAAATCTTCGATAGCAATTCCTTTGGCCACCATACCGTAGAAAGCATTTTCAAATTCTAAAATGGTTTCCACGACATAGTGCGCTAAATCATGCGCTTCCATTCCAGGATACAATTTCGCCCAAGAGGTTGAACCATCCTTTCGAATACAAATTAGGATGCTGGGCTTGCCATCACCCTTTTTGATTTGAATTTTCATTTTAGCAATCACTAAGGTTTACACCAACCGCCAAACCGCCTTCGGAAGTCTCTTTATACTTACTATTCATATCCTTAGCCGTTTCCCACATGGTTTTAATGACCTTATCCAGTGGTACTTTGGCATCCTCGGGATTGGTTTCCAATGCGAGTTCTGCTGCATTAATGGCTTTAATCGCCCCCATGGAATTTCGTTCGATACAAGGTACTTGCACCAATCCCCCAATAGGGTCGCAAGTAAGTCCCAGATGATGTTCCATGGCAATTTCGGCAGCTACGACCACTTGGTCTGGAGTACCGCCCAAAAGCTCACAAAGGGCTCCCGCGGCCATCGCGGAAGAAACGCCAATCTCTGCTTGACAGCCACCCATGGCCGCTGAAATAGTAGCTCCCTTTTTAAAGACGCTTCCTATTTCCCCTGCTACGAGCAAAAAGCGTTTGACGTGCTCAAAATTGCCTTCATGGTTTTCAATGACCAAATAGTACATCAAAACGGCAGGAATCACTCCGGCACTACCATTCGTGGGAGCGGTTACCACACGTCCCATGGCTGCATTTACTTCATTGACTGCCAAAGCGAAACAACTTACCCATTTAAAGATTTGACGAAACTTGACCTCGCTTTTGCGGATAGCGGAAACCCATTCTTCTGGGGTGTTAAAAGGCACATCTCCTTTAAGTTTTTCATGCATTTGAAAAGCTCTGCGCTTTACGTTCAGTCCTCCAGGAAGTATCCCTTCTGTATGACATCCTTCATACATGCAATGCAACATGGTTTGCCAAATTCGTTTGAGTTCAGCGTCAATTTCAATATCGTTTCGAAGTTGTCGCTCGTTGCCCAATACAATTTCCCAAATGGGTTTGTTTTCCGCGCCGCAATGGGTAAGAATATCTTCCCCTTTGGCAATAGGCCAAGGGAATTTCGACAATGATGAACCCCTTTGGGTTTGTGGCGATTCATTTTCCTTTACGATAAACCCACCACCCACGGAATAATAGGTCTCTTCCACTTTGGTTCCGTCGGTGAGTTCACCTAAAAAACGAAGGCCATTGGCATGAAAGGGTAAAAATGATTTTTTGAAAATGATATGGTCCAACACTGAAAACTTCACATCGTGTCTTCCACCCAAGGGTAAGGTTTGTGTCTGTTCTATCGCTTCTAGATAGGTTGGGATTTTTAAAGTCTCAACCGTTTCTGGATTAGTATCAAGTAATCCCATGACAATCGCTATGTCAGTCGCATGCCCTTTTCCGGTCAAGGATAGCGAACCATAGAGTTCGATAGTTAGTGTTTTCACCTTAACCAAAACTTGGGATACGCGGAGTTCCGAACCCCATACGCGTGCAGCGCGCCAAGGGCCCAAAGTATGTGAGCTTGAAGGGCCTACACATATTTT
>ERZ1740062.873-NODE-873-length-13668-cov-6.277382_pt1 | contig 13668 bp, 14 predicted proteins | sample MGYA00581741_ERZ1740062 | MGnify/ENA primary metagenome ERZ1740062 (study PRJEB43018, sample SAMN04849747) | marine metagenome | isolation source: floating plastic debris | place: Pacific Ocean | collected 2008-09-01 | study: EMG produced TPA metagenomics assembly...
CCCGCCCGCCCCCTCCGCCAACCGGGGCGGATCTATTCGGCGGCCGCCGGGTGCGCCAAGGACTGCATCGCTTCGGCGGCAATCTCGAAGGATCGCACGCGCGCGGCGTGTTCATGTATTGCACCGTTGATGATGATCTCGTCCGGCCGGTGCGCGTCGATCAAAGCCGCAAGTCCGGCACGTACCGTCGCGGGCGACCCGTGGACGGATACACGCATGATCTGGTCGACCATTGCAGTCAACGGCGCGCCGAGCAGTGCTTCGACGTCCGAGACGGGGTGCGGCAATGGACCGGGCCGCCCGGTGCGCAGGTTCGCCATCGACTGCTGCATCGACGATTTGAGAACGCGACCCGCCTCGTCAGCATCCGCCGCGAAGACGTTGACCGCCATCATGAAATACGGTGTGTCGAGCCAGGCTGAGGGTTGGAAACCGCGGCGGTAGACCTCGGCTGCCTCCTCCAGCGCATCGGGTGCGAAGTGCGAGGCGAATGCATAAGGCAGGCCCAGATGCGCTGCCAGTTGGGCGCCATACAACGACGAGCCGAGGATCCAGACCGGCACTTTCGTCCCTACACCAGGAATCGCCTTCACATGCTGGCCGGGTTGCGGATCGTCGAGATAGGCGATCAATTCCAGAACGTCTTGTGGGAAACGGTCTGGTCCCTGCATCCCGCGCCTCAGCGCTTGTGCGGTCGCGCCATCGGTTCCGGGCGCCCTGCCCAATCCCAGGTCGATCCGATCCCCATGTAGGGTCGCGAGCGTGCCGAACTGCTCGGCAATCACCAGCGGTGCGTGGTTCGGCAGCATGATGCCGCCCGACCCAACGCGAATGCTAGAGGTGCCCGCTGCGATATGACCGATCACGACCGACGTGGCCGATGAGGCAATTCCGGGCATGTTGTGATGCTCGGCGAGCCAATAGCGCGTGTAACCGAGGCGCTCGGCACGTTGAGCCAGATCGAGCGAGTTGGCGAAGCTCTCCTTCACTGTCGCGCCTTCGATGATCGGCGCAAGATCGAGCACGGAGTAGGGAATCATAGGAACCTCCCGTCAGGATGCCGCCAGTATATGCGTCGCACCCTTGTCGCCAATCATCAGGCTGGGCGCATTCGTGTTGGCAGAGGTCACCTTGGGCATGACCGAGGCGTCGCAAACCGACAGCCCTTCAACCCCGTGCACCGCGAGATCAGGCGAGACAACCGCCATGTCGTCGGTTCCCATACGGCATGTCCCGACCGGATGGTAGACCGTGGCGCCCTGTTCGCGAATGATCTGGAGGATCTGGTCCTCGCTCGAGACATCGGGCCCCGGCAGCACCTCGGCATCGATCAGGTCGCGGAACGGCGCTTCGGCATGGATTTCCCGGATGATGCGAATGCCGTCGACCATGACCTTCTGATCGTGCTCGGACTGAAGGTAATTCGGCTGGATCAACGCCTGCTCGCGTGGGTCCGTTGAACGGATCTCGAGATAGCCGCGCGATTCCGGGTGGCACTGCCACGCCAGCGACGTGAAGCCGGAGAAGCGATGCAACGGTTCGCCCGGCTTGTCGAGCGAGAGCGGCATCGCCATCAGTTGCAGATCCGGTCGGCCATCTGGTGAGTGCCGGGAGGCGACCGCACCTCCGATCTGGCCGGCGCCGATGGTCAAGGGGCCAGAGCCCGCAAAGACCCAGCGCAGAGCCATCTTGGCCAGTTCGATCGGATTGCGGACCTGATCGTTGATGGTGATCGGACGCTTGAGCCGAGAAACCGTCCGCATCTGGTAATGATCCTGCAGGTTTCGGCCGACGCCCGGAAGATCATGGACGATATCGACACCTACACGCGTCAGCACATCGGCGGGGCCAATGCCCGAAAGCTGCAAGATCTGCGGCGATTGCAGAGACCCCGACGAGAGAATCACATGCCCGGCCTGGATCACTTCGGGACCTGCTTCACCGCGGATCGAGATGCCGGTGGCCCGGACACCGTCGAAGAGGACTTTTTCAACCATCGCATCGGTCCGCACGGTCAGGTTTGGACGTGCCATCACAGGTTTCAGGAATGCCTTCGCCGAAGACGAACGCCAGCGTGCGACCGAGGCGCGACTCGTCAGCCAGATAGGCTGTCGATGGAGAGTTGGTAGCGGCCCGAGCCTGCGGTCGTCTCACCGTTGAAGTCCGGAGTGTGCGGCAGGCCCCATGCCTCGGCGGATTCGAGCCACGCAGCACAGGCCGGGTTGTCATCGCGCAACTCGCTGACCTGCAGTTCGCCCAAAGCACCGCGCCATTGACTCTCGCCGCCTTGATAGCACTCCAATTTGCGAAAATGCGGAAGAACGTCCCGCCATCCCCAGCCGTCTGCGCCGAGGGCCTCCCAATCGTCGAAGTCCTGATGCTGACCCCGGATGAAGATCAGCCCGTTGATCGAGGACGACCCGCCGATCATCCGCCCACGGGGCCAGGGGACCGAACGACCCGCCGTGCCGTCGGACGGCTCTGTCGCAAATGTTCGGGACATCTTCGGATCGTAAACGGCCTTGTAATATCCAACCGGGATCCGCGACCAGAAGCGCCGGTCATGCCCGCCTTGCTCCAGCAAAAGTACCTTGTTGGCCGGATCCGCCGAAAGCCGGTTGGCCAAAACGCACCCCGCCGAGCCAGCGCCGCAGATGATGTAGTCAAAGGTCTCGGCCATGCGGTCCTCCCTGCCCTGCACACCGTTCCCTGCACTGCGCGCGCCGTCAATCCGGCAGTATGATTTCTCACCCGGCACCGCTATCTGATGCGCAGAAGGAGCACGGATGGCGACCAAGGCAACAGATCTGATCGAACCGCGCGCGGGCGGATTGTGGTGCGAACGCGGCGGGTTCTTCGTCGACCCGGGTCAGGCCGTAAACAAAGCAATCGTCACACATGCACATGCCGATCATTGCTGCCCCGGGCACAATGCGCTGCTGGCAAGCCCGGAGACGGCGCGGATCGCCGAAGCGCGATACGGCAAGTCCGCGTTCCAGCGTATCGAGGTGTTGGACTACCGCACGCCGCGACGCGTCGGCGATGTCACCGTGACGCTTGTGCCCGCCGGGCATGTCCTGGGGTCGGCTCAGGTGGTCATTGAAGCAGATGGCGTGCGAGCTGTGGTCTCGGGCGATTACAAGTGCCGCGCCGATCCGACCTGCCGACCGTTCGAACTGGTGGAATGCGATCTGTTCGTGACAGAGGCGACATTTGGCCTGCCGGTGTTCATCCACCCACCGGTCGAGGACGAAATCGAACGGCTGTTAACGTCGGTCGAGCGGAACCCGGACCGGACCCATGCCGTTGGCGCTTATGCACTGGGCAAGGCTCAGAGGCTTATCGCTGAATTGCGCAAGGCCGGTTGGGACAGACCAATCTGGCTGCATGGGGCGCTGGTCGGGCTGTGCAACGTGTACGAGGAACTCGGCGTCGCCCTTGGCCCTTTGGAAAGTGCAACGGCGGCGAAATCCGACGAGATGCGCGGGCAGATCGTGCTCGCTCCGCCAGGCGCAATGGCCGATCGCTGGGCGCGAAGGCTGCCCGATATGTTGCCTGTTGCGGCCTCTGGCTGGATGCGGGTCCGCCAGCGTGCCAAACAACGCGGTGCCGAACTTGCGCTGGTGATCTCGGATCATTGCGACTGGCCCGAGCTTTGCCAGACGATTCAGGAAACAAACGCCGAGGAGATCTGGGTCACCCACGGCGCTGAAGACGCGCTGATTCACTGGTGCGGCACGCAGGGGATCAAAGCCCGTGCACTAAGGCTGGTTGGTCGCAGCGAAGACCAGCAATAGGGTTTAATCGTCGCCGAAACCGCGCCGGTTGTTTCGATGCTGTTCGAAGAGGCCCAAACATGCCGCCATCTCAGCTTGATCGGCCCCGTGCGATCTGTCGGTTCACAGGTGTTGATGCCGCCATACTCGACGTCGCCTGCCACCCGGTCCAATGCACCGGTGTCGAGAAGCTCCCGTTCGTCCGAAGACGCGCGGGCAATGATATCCTGATCAATCGTGAGAGGTCTCCATCGTTGCGTCCCGGCTGTTTTGCCGTTCTGATCGGATGGTGTCTGTAACGGCTACCACTTATCGATACGACAGTATTCACCCACGCGGGAGAACAGCGATGCGCGAGATACCAGTCATCGACGTTTCGGATCTGGATAAAGGATCGATCCAGCTGCACGACGATATCTTGCGCGCATACTCCGGCGCGGGCTTTGCCTATATCGCGGGTCACGGGGTTCCTCAGGACCTTGTCGCGGGTGTGTTCGAAGCCTCGCGGCGCTTCCATGCTCTGCCAAACGCCGACAAGATGGCGGTTGCGCTGGATCGGAACCATCGCGGTTTCATCCCGATCGACACCTCGACCGACCGCACTTCGACCCTGGCCGACGTGACGAAACCGAACCAGTCGGAAAGCTTCATGATGATGCGTGACGCCGGTCCGGGTGATCCTGACGTGCAGGCGGGTGTCTTCCTCGCCGGAGCCAATCAGTGGCCCGAGCTTGACGGGTTTCGCGAGGCCGTTACCGCATATCACGATGCCCTGACAGCGTTCTCGAGAAGAATGGTCGACGCAATGCTGCACGCCGCAGGGGCTGCGCCTGACGAGGCGGCGCCAGTTTTCGAACGCCCAACCACCTGGCTGCGACTGCTTCACTATCCGCCGTGCGCTTCGGCGTCCGACGACGTGTACGGCTCGGCCCCACACACCGATTTCGGAGCAATCACGGTGCTCGCTCAGGACCAGGTCGGGGGCCTCCAGGTGATGACGCCGGATGGCGACTGGATCGACGCGCCGCCAATCCCGGGCACGTTCGTGCTGAACGTCGGCGACATGCTGCACCGGATGACGCACGGTGCGCTGAAGTCAACGCCGCACCGCGTGATCAATCGCACTGGACGGGAGCGATACTCCTGCCCGTTCTTCTTCGATCCCTCCGCAGCGCAGACTGTCCGTTCGCTGGATAGCGTGCCCGAGCGGCTTCGTCGCAAGACGTTCGAACCAATCCACTTTGGCGACTTCCTGCGTTCAGAACTCGGCGCGAGCTACGACCAGCACTCGGACCTACAGACGGCTACTTGACGGTCAGGCCTTTTGGTGCGTCGCGACGTGCATCGGTTGGCTCAATCGGGAGCGTCTGAAATTGGACGCGACCTGCCGCAGGGGTCTCGCAGGTATTGTCGCCCGCATACGGTTCACAGGAGTTGTGCCCACCGTACGCGCCCGCGCTGAACGCATCGAGTTCTTCCGAACTCAGAACATCGGGCCCGTCGGGCGCAGCCACAGCGACAATGTCGGTCTCTCTGGTCATTTTTAGATACCTTTTGTTTGTGCTGACCAGTCCCGGCGGCTGGAACGTCGCTGGATCACGCATTCGTTGCCGTTCAGGATTTGGCGAAGCCGTCGACGCGATCGAAATTGTCCACGGTCTTGTCGTAGGTGTTTTCGATCTTGGTATAGGCGAAGCTGACCGTAGGTGTCGGCGTCGGCGTCACAGGCTCACACGTGTTTGTGCCGCCGTACTGAACGCCGCCCGTCGCGGCGTCGAGCGTTTCTGTATCCAGTAGCTCGGGGGCATCGTCTTCAACCACGGCGATGATTTCTGGTGAGTTGGTCACGTCATCCTCCATCCTGTCTGGCCCGAAGTGTGCGCCGTGACACGCGCCCGGTCTGTAGCGGATGCTACAGATCGCACCTGCCCGTTCTGGACTCGCGTCTGCCGCCACCGCTATGGCTTCCACAGCCAGGGGACCGGATGGCCGACGATTCACAAACTGCGCAGGACCCCGCCGCATATCAGGTGATGGCACGCAAGTACCGGCCCGGTCACTTCCGCGATCTGATCGGACAGGAGGCGATGGTCCAGGTCCTGACCAATGCCTTCGCCTATGACCGCATTGCTCATGCCTTCATCATGACGGGTGTGCGTGGGGTCGGTAAGACGACTACGGCCCGGATCATCGCCAAGGGTCTGAACTGTCAACGCGATGACAGACCGACAATCGATCCCTGCGGCGTGTGCGAGGCGTGTATATCGATTGCCGAAGGCCGCCATGTCGACGTGCTGGAGATGGATGCAGCCTCGAACACAGGCGTCGGCGATGTCCGCGAGATCATCGATTCGGTGCGCTACCGGGCGGCCTCGGCCCGCTACAAAGTCTACATCATCGACGAGGTTCACATGCTGTCGAACAGCGCTTTCAATGCGCTGCTGAAGACGCTGGAGGAACCGCCCGAGCACGTGAAGTTCATCTTCGCGACGACCGAGATCCGCAAGGTGCCCGTCACGGTCCTGTCCCGCTGCCAGCGGTTTGATCTGCGCCGGATCGAGCCCGAGGTGATGATGGATCATTTGCGCGGGATCGCGGGCAAGGAAGGTGCGTCCCTGTCGGACGAAGCGCTGGCTCTGGTGACGCGCGCGGCGGAGGGGTCGGTGCGCGATGCGCTGTCGCTGTTGGACCAGGCAATCGCCCACGGTCAGGAAGGCGAGATCAGTGCCGATCAGGTCCGGTCGATGCTGGGGCTCGCCGACCGAGGCCGGGTGATCGATCTGTTCGAAGCGATCATGAGGGGCGATGCCAGCGGTGCGCTCGAGGAATTGGGTCAGCAGTACTCTGACGGCGCCGATCCCGGTGTTGTCCTGCGCGATCTGGCCGAGTTGACGCACTGGATCTCGGTCCTGAAGGTCAATCCGGCCACCGCCGACGACCCGACTGTGGCTGCGTCCGAGCGAGACCGGGGCCGTGATCTGGCAGCGCGCCTGCCGATGCGCGCATTGACCCGATCCTGGCAGATGCTGTTGAAAGCGCTGGACGAATTGGCCCTGGCTCCAAACGCCATGATGGCCGCTGAGATGGCAGTGATCCGCCTGACACATGTGGCTGATCTTCCACCGCCGGAGGAATTGGTCCGCAAGCTGACCGAAGGCGGGACCGTATCCCTGCCCGGGCCTGCACCAACTGGTGGAGGGTCTCGTGGCGGACCGGCAGCGCAACTGGCGGTACACGCGAACCCGGCGCCCGCCCCTTCGGCGACGCCTTCGGAAGCGCCGTCCGCCCTGGCCGCATTCGCGACGCTCGAGGACGCAATGGCCGCCATAAAGCCGATTGATTTCAAGCTCTTCGACGATTGCGAGGCGTTCCTTCGGTTGGTCAGCTACAAGCCCGGCATGATCGAGTTCAACCCCGCCCCCGGGGCGCCAGGCGATCTGGCCGGACGGATCCAACAGGTGCTCTCTGCCACGACGGGTGCGCGCTGGTCGATCCTGATTTCGGATCAAGCTGGCGCGTCCACCGCCCGGGAGACAGCGGCGCGCGAGGCTGATGCCGTCAAGAACGAGGTTCGCAATCATCCGTTGGTGGCCGCAGCGCTCGCGATCTTTGATGTGCCGGACGCAGAAATAGACCGTGCGCTGAGCGTGAAACCTCTGCGCGAGGCGGAACCGGCCGATGAATTTCTTGCACCCGTACCGGAAGACGACGATACCGGGATCGAGATCGAAGGCGATCTGGTCGATGGCGACGATCCGTTCGAGGAGGACTACTGATGCTCAAGGGATTGGGTGACATGGGCAAGCTGATGAAGCAGGCTCAGGAAATGCAGGCCAAGATGGCCGAAGCCACTGAAAAGATGGCGGAATTGACTGCCGAAGGCTCTGCCGGTGCAGGCATGGTCAAGGCCGTGGCCAGCGGCCAGGGCGAGGTCAAGTCGCTGACCGTGGATCCGTCGCTGCTGGAGAGCGCCGAGGACAAGGAAGTGCTGGAGGACCTCATCGTCGCTGCGGTCAACGACGCCATCAAGCAGGCGCGCGAAGCCGGACAGGCCGAGATGGCCAAGGTGACCGAGGGCCTGCCGCTGCCGCCGGGCATGAAGCTGCCCTTCGGCTAACCCTCTGGAATTTCGAGAAGATGTCCGGCGCCCCCGAGGTCGAGCGGCTGATCGATCTGATGGCTAAGCTGCCGGGGCTGGGGCCACGCTCGGCGCGTCGGGCGGTGCTGCATCTGGTCAAACGCAAAGAGCGGTTGCTGGCGCCATTGGCGGCTTCGATGGACGAGGTCGTCCGTACGATCCGAACCTGTCGCATCTGTGAAAACGTAACGACGTCAGAGACTTGCGAGATCTGCGAGGATCCTCGCCGAGCGAACGGGCTGATCGCCGTGGTTCAGGACGTGGCCGATCTGTGGGCGATGGAGCGGGCCGCCGTGTTCCGGGGCCGCTATCACGTCCTCGGCGGCTTGTTGTCTGCACTGGATGGCATCACACCCGAAACTCTGCGTTTGCCGGAGCTTGCCGCCCGGGTACGGCAGGACGAAATTTCCGAGGTTATTCTGGCCCTTAGCGCCACAATCGACGGGCAGACGACAGCCCACGTGGTTGCGGAGTATCTGGACGGAACGGGCTGTGCCGTCACCTCGCTGGCCAAGGGCGTGCCAATTGGCGGCGAGCTGGACTACCTGGACGACGGCACAATCTCGGCCGCGTTGACGGCGCGCAAGGCGCTGTGAACAAGATGTGCAAAGCTGTGTCAGGGACGTGGGTAAAAGGCTGTGCGCGAGGTGGACAAAGTCCGTACGCGAAGTGCTGCGTTCAAGGCGAACAAAAAGCTGTGCGTGAGGCCACTGGACGCGGGCGTACGGGTCGGGGTGTCCGTGACTTTGCCGATGAAGATCTTCACGCAATTTGTCATTAACCGGATTTGAGTGGCTCCAAAGTCGCTCGCCAGTCGCTAATTAGCGGAGCAGAAAAGCGTCGTTCGCGGCACACATCCTGGCGCTCGGAAGATGCTTGCCAGGCGCCACCATTTCAATGTCGTGATGCTGACGCATCGGAGACAACGCTTCGTCTTACCGGCCCACATCCCCCATCAAGATTACCGGAAGGTCGAGGCGTGTGGCGTAGTCAGGACGCGCCTCTCCCGCGACGCGAAGAAGCGGTTCGGCACACCGTCCCTGCAAATTCCGCGTGAGAGGATCGAGATGAGGCTAATTTGTCCAGCCGTGGCCGGTTACCGCCGCTGCGGAACATAAGGTGACCTGCTCGGTGGGCAGAACGCCACCCCATGGCAGTTACGGATGCTGGCGCGTGGCGGGTGGACTCAGCATCAGGCGTAGGGGTTCTTGCCCTTGCGCAACATCAGGCGGATCGGCGTGCCGGGTAGGCCAAAGTCGGCGCGCAGGCCGTTCACCAGATAGCGCGTGTAGCTGTCCGGCACGTCGTCGGCGCGTTGGCACATGACGACGAAGCTGGGCGGACGAGCCTTGACCTGGGTCATGTACCGCATCTTGATGCGGCGCCCTCCCGGGGCTGGTGGGGGATGTGACTGGGTCGCGGCGAGAAGCCAGTTATTGAGCTTGGACGTCGAGATACGCGTGTTCCAGATGCGGTGAGCCTGGGTGATCGCGTCGGCTAGTTTGTCGAGCCCGCGCCCCGTCAACGCCGAGATCTGAACCAGCGGCGCGCCTTTCAGTTGCGGCAGCAGGCGGGTCAGTTCCTCGCGCAGTTCGCGGATCTTGGCGTTCTTATCGCCTTCCAGGTCCCATTTGTTGACGGCGAAGACGATCGCCCGCCCCTCACGCTCGGCCAGATCGGCGATGCGCAGGTCCTGGGTCTCGAAGCTCCGGTCGGGTTCGATCAGGACAACGACGACCTCGGCGAACTTGACGGCGCGGATGGCGTCGGAGGTCGACAGGCGTTCGACCTTGTCCTGGACCTTGGCCTTCTTGCGCAGGCCCGCGGTGTCGAAGATGCGGAAGCGACGGCCACCCCAGGTGGCTTCGACTGCGATGGCGTCGCGGGTGATCCCGGCCTCGGGCCCCGTCAGCAAGCGGTCCTGGCCGAGGATCTTGTTGACCAGCGTCGATTTTCCGGAGTTCGGGCGCCCGGTGATCGCGATCTGAAGCGGGCGGTTCTCGGCCAGCGGGTCTTCGTCGGTGTTGGGATCGAAGGCGGTGCGGTCGGCTTCGGCGGCGAACCTCTCGGACAGCGGCAAGAGAGCCGCGTAGAGGTCGCCCATACCCTCGCCATGCTCGGCGGAAAGCCCGATCGGGTCGCCGAGGCCAAGGCCGTACCCCTCGAAGATCGCATCCTGGCCCTGACGGCCTTCGGACTTGTTGATGGCGAGGATGCCCTCGGCGCCCGAGCGGCGCAGCAAGTCGGCAAAGATCTGATCGGCGGGCGTGACCCCGGCGCGGGCAGCGGTGACAAAAAGGCAGACGTCGGAGTTGCGCACGGCATGTTCGGTCAGCTTGCGCATCCTGCCCTGGAGGCTTTCGTCGGAGGCCTGCTCAAGCCCCGCTGTATCGATCACGGTGAAGTTCAGGTCGCCGAGCCGGGCCTCGCCCTCGCGCAGGTCGCGGGTGACGCCAGGTTGGTCATCGACCAGCGCGAGGCGTTTACCGACGAGCCGGTTGAACAGGGTCGACTTACCGACGTTCGGCCGGCCCACGATGGCGAGGGTGAAGGACATCGCGGCGCTATAGAGCGGGTGAAGGAGAGAGGCAAGCGCGCCGAACGGATCAAAAGGGCGACTTTCTCCGGACCGGCATTGGACATAGGATCGGTGCGCGTTCCCTTTCAGGAGTTCTCGACCATGACCACCGAGACCCAGCCCCGCGGCGTGACCGCCGCAATTGCCGCGGGCTGCATTGTTGCCTTTGTCGGGTTCGGCTTTGCCGCCACGTTCGGGATTTTCCTGCGTCCGATGTCGACCGAACTAGGCTGGGAACGCGAGATCTTCTCGCTGTCGATGGCGATCCAGGCATTGTGCTGGGGGCTTACGCAGCCTTTGGCCGGGATGGTGGCCGACCGGTATGGAACAGCGCGGGTGCTGGGGTTCGGGGCGATCGTCTCGGCGCTGGGGTTCTGGTTGCGCGGCACGGTGATCGACCCTGATGTGTTCATCTGGTCGGGCGTCATCGTGGGGATCGGGACGGGTGCTGTCTCGTTCCCTGTGGTGATCGTGGCGCTGGGCAAGATCGTCAGTGCGTCGCGGCGCAGCTTTGTGCTGGGGCTTGGGACGGCAGCAGCCTCGACAGGTATGTTCGTTGCAGCGCCCGTCACGCAACAGATGATCGCGGCGTTCGGCTGGCAGATCGCGATCCAGATCATCGCGGCGAGCTTCCTCATGATCCTGCCGGTGCTGTTTCTGATTGCACGGGTTTCCCGCCCGACGGCGGCTTCGAGCGGCGGCGGGTTCAGCTATGCGGTGCGCACGGCATTTGGAGAGCGGGCCTATGTGCTTCTGTTCTTTGGGTTCTTCGTCTGCGGGTTTCACGTGGCATTCATTCAGACGCACCTGCCCGCCTATATCGAAGATCAGGGACTAGCGGCATGGATCGGTGGCTGGTCGCTGGCGCTGATCGGTCTTTTCAACATCGCAGGCAGCTTTCTGTCCGGCTGGTCGGGTCAGGTCCTGTCGAAGAAGAAGGTACTGGCGTTCATCTACACGGCCCGCGCGGTGGTGATCACGGTGTTCATCCTGATCCCGCTTACGCCGGTCTCGGTCCTGGTGTTCTCGGCAATCATGGGTCTGCTTTGGCTTTCAACAGTACCGCTGACAACCGGCCTTATCGCGCAGACGCAAGGGTTGACATTCCTGTCGACGCTTGCCGGGCTGATCTTCATGAGCCATCAGACCGGAAGCTTCGTTGGCGCGTGGATGGGCGGCGTGATTTTCGATGCCTATCAGGACTATACGCCGATGTGGTGGGCGGCGGTGGCCTTCGGGCTTCTGGCGACCTTCTTGCACTTGCCGATCGACGAGAGGCCCGGACGACTGGCGCGCGCGGCAGCAGCCTGAGGTTGAGCCACACGCACGAACTGTTCGTCCGGTTGATCGCAAATCTCGATTTGTCTTAGAGAAAGTTCGAAGTTCGGCGCATTCCTAAGTGATGGAGAGGCAAAGCGGGCTGGCCGGTTGCACAACTGTCATCTATATAGCCCGTCATCGGTGCCGTCAGGGCGCCGTCTACTGTGAGAGACAGGGAGAATTCACAATGGAACGCCGTAAGTTTCTAACGGGCGCCGCGCTGGGTGCCGCGGCCACCGGACTGGCCGCGCCGGCCATCGCGCAGGGTGGCAAGATGATGACCATCGTCTCGACCTGGCCGCGCGACTTCCCGGGCCTGGGCATCTCGGCCCAGCGGCTGGCTGCCCGCATCACCGAACTGTCGGAAGGCCGGATCACCACCGAGTACTTCGCTGCCGGTGAGCGTGTCGGTGCGTTTGACTCGTTCGACGAGGTCGCCTCGGGCAACTCCAACGCCTATATCGCTGCCGACTACTACTGGGTCGGCCGTCACCCGGGCTTCGCCTATTTCACCACGGTGCCGTTCGGCATGACTTCGCCAGAAGCCAATGCCTGGATCAAGTTCAAGGGCGGCCAAGAGCTGTGGGACAAGATGTCGGGCGAGTTTGGCCTGAAGGCCCTGCCTTGCGGCGGTACCGGCACCCAGATGGGCGGCTGGTTCAACAAGGAAATTGAAAGCGCCGACGACCTGAAGGGTCTGAAGATGCGTATCCCGGGCCTCGGCGGCACCGTGATGACCAAGCTGGGCGTCTCGACCGTGTCGCTTCCGGGTGGACAGATCTACGAGAACCTGGTGTCCGGTGCGATCGAAGCGACCGAGTGGGTTGGTCCGTACAACGACTACTTCATGAAGTTCTACGAAGCGGCCAAGTTCTACTACACCGCCGGTATGCACGAGCCGGGCGGTCTGCTCGCACTCGGCATGAACGCCGAGTGGTGGGGCAGCCTGACCGATTGGGAGAAGGCGGTCATCACCGCGGCATCGCACGAAGAGCACGCAGCCCAGCACGAAGAAGCCAGCGCCAACAACGGCGAGTACCTGGCGCGTCTGATCAACGACCACGGCGTTCAGCTGCGTTCGTTCGACGACGACACCTGGGATGCGTTCGGTGAAGCATCGGAAGAGGTGTTCGAAGAAACTCGCGATCACTCGCCGCTGGCGGCCGAGATCAATGACGCTTTCCAGGCGGCACTGCGCGAGATCGGCGGCTTCCGCGCGATCGCCGAGATCGAGTTCTCGAACCAGCGCAACCGCGTGCTCGGCATCACCGGCTGATCCGGTCCGGATCACCGAAAGCTTCGGGGGCGGCGCTGCGGCGGCGCCCCTTTTTTTTACCGAGCAGTCAGCGCGTGAAAGGCGAGCCGCTGGGGTCCTTCAGGCTTCCCTCGAGACATCCGGTCGCCGGGTTGATCTTGGACCAGCGCCGAAGGTGCCAACCGCTGGGGTCGGAAAAGTCCGCACACAAGTGATAGACCATGTCGGAGATCCGGCGATATTGAACCGGGTGTCCCGACACCGGATCGCGCAAATCCTCCTGCCGGATTCTGACGTGACTTGCGCAATGCAATCGTAGCTTCGCATAGCTCACGTCGATCGGTAGGATTTTCCGCAGGCTGCTTTGCTTGGGACACCGCAACAGTGCCTCGACCTTGGCCAACGCATCTGCCCGTGCCACGTCAAGTTTGCGCTCACGCCCTGCGCCCGGTCCGCCGATTGTAAGAATGCCTGCGATCATGGCCCCGGCGATCACCGCAATGGCAACCAAGCCGAGTGGGCTAGTGGATTGACTCAGACATTTGTTATCCACTTGCCGCATTCTCTTATCCAAATGTCTGAGTCGGAAAATCCACTAGAA
>ERZ1740062.874-NODE-874-length-13662-cov-3.930330_pt1 | contig 13662 bp, 13 predicted proteins | sample MGYA00581741_ERZ1740062 | MGnify/ENA primary metagenome ERZ1740062 (study PRJEB43018, sample SAMN04849747) | marine metagenome | isolation source: floating plastic debris | place: Pacific Ocean | collected 2008-09-01 | study: EMG produced TPA metagenomics assembly...
GAATTTCAGGCGCGGGCGGAGAAATCTCAGGTCTAGGGAAGACTTCGGTTACCTGAGTTTTATCGTCATTCTCGGGTTCTTGCGGCAGTAGCGGTATTGTCTCGACCGATGCGTCAATCGGCGTACTGGCCGTTATAACAGGGGCAGTGTATTTGCTGTGCTTACCGAAGAAGCTCCAGCTACTGACGCCGATAACAGCAAGAAGAGCGGCTAGAGAGAATATAAATAAAACCGACACCTTGTTTTTAGGTGTCGGTTTTAAAGTATTGTCTGTTTTCAGCTTTCCCACAGTAATCCGCCGGTATTTTCAGTCCTGCCGGCGCAAGCAATGTTGCCGGACTTTAACTAACTTGCCGGAAGGACTAAGATATATAGCTGCTTATTTCGCATCCTTTGTGGCAAAAAGCCAGACACCTTTTAGCAGATCTTTCGCGCGAAGCATTTGATAGTCGAGAATCTCTTCTTCAAGCGCCGCTTCTGCCGCGCCGTCTGCTGAAGATTCCGCTTCATCACCATTTTCAAGATGGTTCCGCAAATCCGCTTCAGATCGACCTCTTGTAGGCTCTAAAACTTCAAGCTTCGCCTGCTCTACTTCGATGTCCGGAACAATGCCTTTAGCCTGAATGGACGTACCGGACGGTGTGTAATAGCGCGCTGTTGTCATCCGCATTGCCCCGTTCCCCTGCAATGGAACGATAGTCTGCACAGAGCCTTTACCGAAGCTTTTCGTTCCAAGAATAACGGCGCGGCCATGATCTTGAAGGGCGCCAGCAACAATTTCAGACGCACTAGCGGAACCGCCGTTGATCAAAACGACAATCGGTTTTCCATCGACGATGTCATCTGGTTTCGCGTTGTACCGCTGCGCATCATTTGCCTCGCGGCCACGGGTGGAGACAATTTCACCTTTTTCAAGGAAATCATCCGAAACCGCAATTGCCTGATCGAGCAGACCGCAGGGATTGTTGCGAAGATCAAGGATGAGGCCCTTGAAATCGCCGTCGGCCTCTTCTTTCAGCCGATTAATCGTCTTGCGAAGGCCATCATCTGTTTGCTCGGTGAAGCTGGAGATCCGGACATAGAGGATATCATCGCCCTCAAGTCGGCCGCGAACGGACTGCACGGTTATGATGGCACGGGTCAAGGTAATATCAAGCGGTTCCTTTTCGCCTGCGCGGCGGATAGTGAGTTTGAGGTCTGTATCGACCAGTCCGCGCATTTTCTCAACAGCTTCGGCAAGTGTGAGGCCAAGCACCGCTTCGTCATCAAGATGTGTAATATAGTCGCCTGCAAGAACGCCTGCCTTGGCTGCGGGTGTATCGTCGATCGGCGCGACAACCTTAACCAGGCCATTTTCCATCGTCACCTCAATACCAAGTCCGCCGAACTTACCGCGGGTTTGCACTTTCATGCCGTCATAGTTTTTGGGATTGAGATAGCTCGAATGCGGATCGAGAGAACTGAGCATGCCGTTAATCGCGGCTTCAATCAGCTTTTCGTCGTCGACCTCTTCAACATAATCTTCGCGGATTTTCGCAAAAACATCGCCAAACAGATTCAGTTGGCGATAGGTTTCAGAACTGGCTTCAACACGATCATCCGGAGTCGCAATAATGGCGACTGACAATATGAGTACCGACGCGGCCAACACTCCTGTTACAAACTGTCTCATTATCCGCTAACCTTTCTATTCTCCGCCATTAACCAAGGGGTAGGGTCAATGGGCGCACCGTTGTTTCTAAGCTCCATATAGAGCTTTGGGTTTTCTTTACTACTCTTTTTCATTTGCCCCACCGGTTCCCCGGCAAGCAATAATTGTCCGACTACCCCGTCAATAGCTCCCATTCCAGACAGCAGTGTATGATATCCGTCACCATGGTCAATGATCAGCAGTAGTCCATAGTGCCGGAAAGGGCCGGCGAAGGCAATCTGACCATCGAATGGCGAGATAACAGCCGCCTCGGGGCGGGTTTCAATAACAATTCCCTTTTTGTGACCTGCCTGATCACTTTCATCATACTTAGTAATGATCCGGCCGCCTACGGGCAGCGGAAGCAGGCCTTTTGCCTCCGTGAATTGGCGTGCCGGTCCGATACTTGCTAATTTCGGAGATACTGTCGATTGAGTAACTGTTTTCTCATCTTCTGATTTCTGCGCTTCTGCAATCGCCTTGGTGGCAATGGCTTTCTTTTCTTTTTCTTTCTCGGCAATTTCCCGCTGAAGCCGGGCACGCTCGTCGGCTCGTTGTCGTGCCTTGTCATCCTCTAGCCGCTGCATGAGCGCTTCCGTATCGCGCACGTCTGACGTTAGCTTTTGCAGTCTTTGCTGCTCGGTTACGCTGGCGACCGAGATTTTCTTCTGTGCGGCGCGTTTCTCAGCGAGCAGTTGATCAAGATTACCCTGCTCGGCGATACGTTTTTCGCGCAGCGCTGTGAATTCCTCTCTCTCGGTGGCATACTGCGCGCGAAGGCTTGCCAAGGTGTCAAGCTGGGCCGAGAGTTGATCCGCCTCCTTTTTCAATTTTGGCAATATGGATTGCAATAGGGAAGACGTGCGCAAGCTATCCACCAGCCCGCTTGGGTTTCCCATCAATGTCCCTTCCGGCTGGCGGCTGAGGTTGATAAGGGCAGAGAGCATCACGGCAAGATCGGCATTTCTTTTGGAAAGATTTTGGAGTGTTTCATCTTCAACCTGGCGGATTTGATCAAGCCGCTCTTCAACGTCAACGAGATCTTGGTCAAGAAGGGTAAGGTTACGGCCAGCCGCAACCAGCCTTTGCTTGAGGGCCTTAATTTCACCGCCGAGATTATCGAGTTGGCTGGAGAAATTTTCCTGCCGTGTTTCCGCATCCGCAAGTGCCTTTCGCAATTTCTCTAGATCGTTATCCGGGGACGCCGCCCAAGATGCTATGGGCAGCAGCAATGACAACCCGAGAAACCCGCAGGCAGCACGCCGTAAAGCCCGGCGCGAACGAAAAGAACTGAACTCAGGACGCAACACGGTCTTTTTCCAGCCCCTCCCTCACATGAACAAGATTTGTACCGGTCATTTCCGAAGGGATATCCATACCCATAAGATTTAGAACTGTTGGCGCAAGGTCCGCCAGTGTGCCATCTTTAACAGAAGCGCCGTCCGGCCCAACGGCGAGCACGAAAGGAACAAGGTTTGTCGTATGCGACGTGTAGGGCGCCTGCGTTGTTGGATCACGCATGACCTCTATGTTGCCGTGATCGGCGGTAATCATCATTGCCCCGCCAACCTCTTTGATCGCATGGGCCAGTTTGCCGATACAATCGTCGATCACTTCCACCGCTTTGATCGCAGCCTCCATCACACCCGTATGGCCAACCATGTCCGGATTGGCGAAATTAACGACGATCAGGTCAAATTTCTCCGCCTCAATCGCTTCGATCAACTTGTCACGCACTTCAAATGCAGACATTTCCGGTTTCAGGTCATAGGTTGCGACTTTCGGACTGGGGATCAGAATGCGTTCCTCCCCCTCATATACGCGTTCTTCCCCACCATTCAGGAAGAAGGTGACATGCGCATATTTCTCGGTTTCCGCTATTCGAAGCTGCGTCTTTCCAGCATTCGCGACCACTTCACCTAGTGTATGCTTTACTTCGACTGGAGGAAACAGGGCAGGGATGGAGCTGGAGAGTTCCGTTGAATATTCAATCATGCCCTTGATAGTCGCCAAATTCGACCGTTTTGCTCGCTTGAAACCGCTAAAGCTGTCATCAATGATTGCGGTAAGAAGCTCCCGTGCGCGGTCGGCGCGAAAATTTGCCATGATGAAGGTGTCACCATCCTGGACACCCTCATATCCGTCTGCGATATGGGGCTGGAAAAACTCATCTGTTTCACCAGTCTTATAAGCGCGTTCAAGCGCCGCAGCTGGATTGGTGAATTTCTCGCCTTCAGCGGAAAAAATAGCGTTATAGGCCGTCTCGACCCGATCCCAGTTGGTATCGCGGTCCATCGCGAAATAGCGCCCGACGAGAGTCGAGATCTGTGCATGGCTGAGGGCAGTGAGTTGCTTCACCACGTCTTTGGTAAAGCCCGCGCCACTTGTCGGCGGAGTATCCCGGCCATCCATAAATCCGTGCAGGCAAACCTCTATGCCCGCGTCATCCATGATCCTGGCAAGTGCCACCATATGGTCCTGATGGGAATGCACGCCACCGGGGGACAGCAGGCCCGCAATATGACAGCGGCCGCCTGATGCTTTCAGCTTTGAGATGACATCCAGAAGTTCCGGGTTTTGCGCCAGGGCGCCAGTTTTAATCTCACGATTAATTCTGGGGAGATCCTGAAGGATAATCCGGCCACTACCAATGGTCATATGCCCGACCTCGGAATTGCCCATTTGACCTTCCGGCAAGCCGACGTCTGCGCCGGACGTGCCCAGCAGGCTGTGCGGTTGCGGCGCCACCATACGGTCCCAATTGGGTGTATTGCCTGCGGCGATGGCGTTATCGACGTCCGTTTCGCTATGGCCCCAGCCATCAAGAATACAGAGCATAACGGGACGCGGAGTAGGAGAATTATCACTATGGCTTTTCATAACCGTCTTTATAGTCCCGTTAAAATTAAGATTCCATTATAATCATGCGCGATGATACGGATGGTTTGCCAGAATCGAGGAGGCCCGATAAAGCTGCTCCGCCAGCAGTCCCCTGACCATAAGATGCGGCCATGTCATGGCGCCAAGGGAGAGCAATCTGTCGGCTTTTGCCAAGGTTTCCTTGCTATGGCCCTCTGCGCCGCCAATCAGGAAAGACACTGTCTGCACGCTGTCATCGGCATATTGCCCAAGCATTTTGGCAAATTCGGGGCTGGTCATGCTTTTGCCCTTTTCATCAAGGGCAATAAGGGTTGCGCCGTCCGGCACAGCCCCCATTAGCAACGCCGCTTCGCGGCTTTTACGCTTTTCCCCTTTGAGCGGTTTCTTTTCCTCGACTTCCTTCAGGTCAAGCGGCCAAGGCAGGCGGCCCGCATATTCGGAATACATTTCCTGCAGCGGACCGCCCCGAAACCTGCCGACGCTGGCAATAACAAGGCGCATCCACTTACCCTTCAAGCGTAGAAACCAGGCCCTAAAAAGGGTTAGTTGATCATTTCCATCGGAATGTCGGGCGCCCAGATTTTCTCCAGGTTATAGAAATCCCGAACTTCTGGTCTGAAAAGATGAACAACGACATCGCCGGCATCGACCAGTATCCAGTCACCACCGGTTTGTCCCTCCATCCGGACCGAACCGAAACCTTCCTCCTTGATACGCTCTTTCAAATGACTAGCCATCGCTGCCACCTGACGGGTGGAGCGGCCATTGGCAATAACCATGTAATCAGCGAAGGAGGTTTTTCCGGCAAGGTCGATAGAGACGAGATCTTCCGCTTTGTCGTCGCTCAGTGTTTTTTCAACGAGATCGCGGAGTTTAGCAACTACAGCTTTGTTAGCTTTCATAATAGGGATCAATTATTCTCCAAAAAGTAATGATCATATTTCGTCCTTACACATCTAATTTGGGAATTTTTTGGCTCAAGAGCAAGTATTTCCTGCAGTGTCATGATAATTTCTTATTTGCGTACTGCTTAGATTGAACGCCGTCTCGGGCAAAAATGCCCAGGCCGGTGGTGCCATTTCGGCGAGCTGGCGACGGTAATCCCCAAAGAGAGTGTTCAAAACGCGGTTCTTTCGATACATCGAAGCAACCTTTCCGTTCAAGGCTTTATAGGTATAGCCGGGTCGGTTGAAAATTGCTACGGGAACCATGTCCATGATCTGCTGCCATTGCTGCCATTTTGGAAGTTGGACCATATTATCTGCTCCCATGAGCCAGACAAATTTATGTTGCGGATAAGTCACTTTAAGGGCGGCGATGGTCCGCGCGGTTCTTTGTTCGCCAATGCGTGCCTCAAAATCGGAAACTTGGATTTTAGGATGACGGGCGATTTTCTTTGCCGCATCCAACCGCTCCTCAAATTCTGCCATGCCTTCCGACGATTTCAGCGGATTTTGCGGAGAGACCAGCCACCATATCTGATCGAGATTGAGAAGGCGAAGCGCTGCCAGGCTGCTCTGGCGGTGCCCTTCATGGGCGGGATTGAATGATCCGCCAAGCAATCCGATTTATTGAGCTCTCATGGATATGTCAGGGCCGTGTCTGGCCGGTGCCCTTGACGATATATTTAAAGCTGGTGAGTTGCTCAACGCCGACCGGGCCGCGCGCATGCATCTTTCCCGTTGAAATGCCGATTTCCGCGCCCATGCCAAACTCTCCGCCATCGGCAAACTGCGTTGAGGCATTCTGCAAGACGATTGCGCTATCCACCTTTCGCATAAATTCAGCGGCTGCATGATTATCTTCGGTGATGATACAATCGGTGTGATGGGAGCCATAGGTCTCGATATGGCGGATCGCAGCCTCCAGATCATCGACGATGCGAATGGAGAGGATCGGCTCCAGATACTCAGTGCGCCAATCTTCTTCCGTTGCGGGCGTGACGCGGCTGTCCAACGTTTGAACGTCTTCATCACCACGCACATCGCATCCGGTTGTAATCAGGTCGTCGAGAATAGCGGGCAGTAGCTCCCTAGCTACTGCGCGATTGACAAGCAGGGTTTCAAGAGCGCCACAGACACTTACCCGGCGCATTTTTGAATTGAGCACGATGTCATGCGCTTTTCTCGGGTCAGCTTTTTCATCGATATATATATGAACCAGCCCCTCAAGATGGGAAAAGACGGGAATGCGGCTTTCCTTCTGTACCCGTTCGATCAGGTTGCGGCCACCGCGAGGAACGATCACATCCACATAGTCGGACATCCTCAGCAGTTCGCCGACGGCCGCACGATCGGTTGTCGGGAGCATCTGGATCGCTTCCACAGGAAGTCCTGCGGCGGCAAGTCCGTCTTGCAGGCAGGACCAGATGGCACGGCTGGAGTGATAACTTTCCGAGCCTCCACGCAAGATGCAGGCATTTCCAGATTTAAGGCAGAGGCTCCCTGCATCTGCCGTGACATTGGGGCGGGATTCATAGATGATCCCGATGACACCCAAGGGTACGCGCACCCGCGAAATCTGCAACCCGTTGGGTCGATCCCATTCAGCGATGACATCACCAACAGGGTCTGTTAGCTCTGCAATGGCCTCAAGACCTTCCGCCATGGCCTCGATCCGCGCGTCATTAAGCTCCAGCCTGTCTAGAAGCGCGGCGGAAATCCCTTTGGAACCAGCCGCCGCCATGTCTTTTGCATTCGCGCTCATGATCTCATCTTTACGCGCGCGCAGGGCGTTGGCCGCTTCGCGGAGGGCCTTGTTTTTTGTATCCGTCGGGGCAAGGGACAGCTCACTTGCGGCCTTTCGTGCGCCGCGACCCAAGTCTTCCATCATGCGGGCGATATCGCCGCTGTTGCTGATCTGAGGCTGTGCTGTCATTTTTTATTTCCCGTTTACCGGATTAGTTTAACGCAAGTTCATCCCGGTGAATCATCTCATCGCGTCCAGAATAGCCGAGAATTTCGGCAATCTCACTACTTTTATGCCCGATAATACATTGTGCATCATCAGACGAATAAGCGACCAGGCCGCGCCCGAGCTCCTCCCCGCCCATATTCACGACGGTCTCAAGATCGCCCCGCTCGAACGGTCCTTCCACTTTGGAAACACCCGCAGGGAGCAGGCTTTTGCCGGATTTGAGAGCTTTTTCTGCGCCCTTATCGATCATCAGCTGCCCGCGTGAAGAAAGACTGGCCGCAATCCATTTCTTCCGTGCCTTGCGCGGGCTATCATGGGCGATAAAGCAAGTCGACAGTGCGCCGTCTTCCAACGCTTTTAACGGATGCATAACCGTACCGCTCGTAATGAACATATTGCAGCCTGCCGCCATAGCTATTTGTGCTGCTTTCAACTTGGTTTCCATTCCACCGCGGCCGACGTCGGTTTTTGTCTTGCTGGCCATGGCGAGGATCTCGTTATCGAGGTCCTTCACTTCATGAATGAATTTGGCATCCGCATCACCCTTTGGATCGGCGCTATAAAGCCCGTCGACATCGCTAAGTAGAACAAGGCAGTCCGCCGATATCATCTGTGCCACGCGGGCGGCAAGACGATCGTTATCCCCGTATCGGATTTCGCTCGTTGCGACGGTATCATTTTCATTCACGACGGGCAGAGCGCCAAGGGAGAGGAGGGTGGTAATAGTGCTTCGTGCATTGAGGTAGCGGCGGCGTTCCTCCGTGTCTCCGGGCGTAAGCAGGATTTGCGCTACCTGAATTTTTTCAAGCCCGAGAATTTCCTGATAGGCATGGGCGAGTTGAATCTGGCCGGTTGCCGCAGCGGCCTGACTTTCCTCCAGTCGGAGGGGATTGTTTTTCAGGCCCAGCACATGTCGGCCCATGGCAATGGAACCGCTGGAGACAATCAGCACTTCCTGGCCGCGGCGGCGCATCTGTGCGATATCCTGACCGAGGGCTGCCAGCCAGTCCCGGCGTAGTTGGCCCGAGGCGCTGTCTACAAGAAGGGAAGAGCCAATCTTGATGACAACGCGTTTTGCACGGGTGAATCGGTTAATCAGGGACGCCATGTTGTCGGTTCTTCTCCGGCCAGCAGTTTTTCTTCCGCCTCTTGTTCTGCTTTTTCCTCTGCCTTGCTTTCATCCACAATCTTCAACAGAGCAAAAAGGAGAGGCTCAACATTTTCGCCAATCACAGCGGAAATTACATGGACGGGTTTCCCCGAAGCATTCTTGATCGCATTGACTTTTTCTTCCAGTTCTTCCTCGTTCACCGAATCCATCTTATTCAACGCAATTATTTCTGGTTTCTTTGCAAGCCCCTCATCATAAGCGGCGAGTTCGCGGCGGATCGTTTCGTATGAACCCATAACATCTTCTTCAGTCGCGTCGATCAAATGCAGCAGAACGCGGCATCGCTCTACATGCCCAAGGAAACGGTGGCCGAGCCCCACTCCTTCCGATGCACCCTCAATCAGGCCCGGGATATCGGCAAGGACGAATTCCCGCTCCCCGACAGCAACGACGCCAAGCTGAGGAACAAGTGTAGTAAATGGATAATCCGCGATTTTGGGTCTGGCGCGGCTGGTGACGCTCAAGAAGGTCGATTTGCCTGCGTTGGGCAATCCCACCAGCCCGACATCGGCAATCAGTTTAAGGCGTAGCCAGATCCAGCGTTCTTCACCGGGCCAGCCGGGTTCGATTTTACGCGGTGCACGGTTTGTCGCGGTCTTGAAGGCCGCGTTGCCGCGCCCGCCATCGCCACCCTTGCAGAGGACAATCCGCTGCCCGACTTCTGTTAGATCAGCAATCAGGGTTTCATTGTCTTCTTCAAAAACTTGCGTTCCAACCGGAACTTTGAGGATGATGTCGGTCGCCGCTGCGCCGGTCCGGTCGCGTCCCATACCGTGGCCGCCACTCTTTGCCTTGAAATGTTGCTGATAGCGGTAATCGATTAGCGTATTGAGTCCTTCGACACATTCAACAATGACAGAACCGCCCCGCCCGCCGTCGCCGCCGTTCGGGCCGCCGAACTCGATAAATTTTTCACGCCGGAAACTGAGCGCACCAGGGCCTCCGTTGCCGGAGCGAAGAAAAACTTTCGCTTGATCGAGAAATTTCATAACGCTGTCGTTCGCCTCAATTTGACGCCGGGCGCGGCCCAAGCGTCACATAAACAAAAAAGGGGAATGGCCGGACCATTCCCCTTCTTCAAATCTTCTAGCCGTTTAAAGCGGGCGTTATGCCTGCTGTTCTACGGATACATAGATCTTTCCGCCACTTTTCTTGGTAAATTTTACATTACCATCGATAACGGCGAAGATGGTGTGGTCCTTGCCCATTCCTACATTGTCGCCCGGGTACCATTTGGTGCCGCGCTGGCGCAGAATGATGTTACCTGGAATAACTTTCTCACCACCATATTTCTTGATGCCAAGGCGGCGGCCAGCTGAGTCGCGACCGTTACGGGATGAACCGCCAGCTTTTTTATGTGCCATCTAGCTTACTCCTCGGTTTTCTTAGCTGCTGCCTTTTTAGGCGCGGCTTTTTTCGCAGGTGCTTTCTTCGCAGCAGCGGCCTTTGGGGCTGCCTTCTTGGCAGGGGCCTTTTTGGGCGCGGCTTTCTTCGGTGTGGCTTTGGCCTTCTCTTCCTTTGCAGGAGCGTCGGCTTTTACCTCAGCTTCCTTCTTCGGAGCGGTTTTTTTGGCTGCTGCCTTCTTCGCGCCCTTGGCGGCGATATCTGTGATTCTCAGAACTGACAGGTCCTGACGGTGTCCGGCCTTGCGGCGGTAGTTCTGCCGACGCTTTTTCTTGAAGACTACGATTTTGTCGGCGCGCGCCTGCTCCAGCAGGGTTGCCGAAACAACGGCACCGTCCAGAAGCGGTGTACCAACGGTCAACGCACCGTCATCACCGGAAATGGCCAGAACCTCATCGAGCTGAACGCTGTCACCGGCTTCACCCGTCAGGCGTTCCACCTTGATAACATCGTCTTTGGCGACTTTATATTGCTTGCCGCCGGTTTTGATCACTGCAAACATGGCTGATCCGTTTCGAACATGTTGAATGGGCCGCCAAGACTGAATTCCTAGCGCACCACAATTGAAGGGCGCAATATATCCATGGGGAGGGCGAAGTCAACCTGATTCAGGCATCGATTTGAAGTTTTTGGCGCATTCTGCACTTGCGCCGCCAAATCCCATGCGCTACAAGCCGTTTTCCACGGATTTTGAGCGTTTACGGGCGTGTTATAAGGCCCTCCCGCATAAAATACGAACGCGGTCGGTTGGCAGAGTGGTTGAATGCGCCGGTCTCGAAAACCGGTAAGGGTGAATGCCCTTCGAGAGTTCGAATCTCTCACCGACCGCCATCTAACCATCTTTTGCAGTATCGCGCAGGCTAAAGTTTAGTATGCACTGTGTTCCCTGGTCAGCTTCGGGAGCTTGTCTTGTGGTCTTGCGGGGGCTATCATTTGCACAAAGTTTGCTAGACATCTTAGTTCTTACGTGGGCTTAAAAGAGAATGAGTTTTCTTCGAATTTCCATTCACACCAGCATAGAACGCAATAACGCGGTAACGAAGGTGCGTGAAGCAATTGGCGAATGCGGAGGATGGATTGTCAGCCACTCTTTCTTCTCAAATCTTATGGCTACAATAAATTTTGAGATTCCCATGAATAATGCGGAATTATTTATTGTGAAGTTGAAAGAGGTCGATTTCAATCCGGATATCGAAAGTGAAATCCCCGAAGGGGGAAAAGGTGACTTGCGTGGTCAGGTAACGCTGTCATTTCTTCACCAAGACCCAGATTTAAAGAGAGATATTCCGGCGTTTGGATGAATGCGCCTGCGAAGTGGAGACCGTGGAAATTCATTCGACTGTAAATTTGGGCTCTCAGGAGGTGTCCAATTGTCGCAGAGCGTTAAAAAAAACTGACAACGTCCGAAGAAATGCTAGTCTGTCTGTATCTTGGAGTGTGCGGAGTAAGGCAGCATGTTTGGCATTGACGCAATTGACCTCGCCCGAATGCAATTCGCCTTTACGGTGTCGTTTCATATTATTTTTCCGGCATTTTCCATTGGGCTGGCCAGCTATCTCGCCGTTCTTGAGGGATTGTGGCTCTGGAAAAAGGAAGAACGATATCTAGAGGTTTTCAACTACTGGAAGACAATTTTTGCTGTCGGTTTCGGTATGGGGGTCGTCTCTGGGATCGTTATGGCCTATCAGTTCGGGACGAACTGGTCCGTCTTTTCCGACAAAGCGGGGCCGGTCATCGGACCATTGATGGGCTACGAGGTAATGTCGGCCTTTTTTCTTGAGGCTGGGTTCCTTGGCATTATGCTGTTTGGCCAGAAGCGAGTCGGGCCTGGGCTCCATTTTTTTGCTACACTTATGGTGGCAGCAGGCACTCTCTTCTCTGCCTTTTGGATTCTCTCTGTCAATTCCTGGATGCAGACGCCCACTGGTCATATAATCAACGCGGCTGAACAGTTTGTCCCGGACGACTGGTTTAATGTGATTTTCAATCCGTCATTCCCCTATCGGCTTGTCCATATGGTGCTTGCTGCATATTTGACGACAGCCTTTGTTGTCGGTGCCGTCGGTGCCTTTCATCTGCTGAAAGACAAGACAACCAAGAACGCCCGACTGATGTTTTCAATGGCAATGTGGATGGCGGCGATTGTGACGCCAATCCAGATAATCGCAGGCGATCAGCATGGGTTGAACACGTTGGAGCATCAGCCGGCGAAAATTGCGGCGATAGAGGGGCACTATGAAAATGTAAAAGGTGCGCCGCTCCTCCTTTTCGGCATTCCGGATAATGAGGAAGCGAAGACCCTATACACGATTGAGGTGCCAAGGCTGGGGTCGCTTATCCTGACCCACAGCTGGGACGGTGAGTTGCTGGGCCTGAATTCTTTCCCTAGGGAGGATTGGCCGAATACGTTTCTTGTTTTCTGGGCTTTCAGGATCATGGTTGGAATGGGCATGATAATGCTCTTCATCGGAATGTGGAGCCTGCTTCGGCGTCATCAGGGACGACTTTATGAGGATCGATGGCTCGCCCGCGCCGCGGTGGCTGCGGGGCCAATTGGCTTTGTGGCCGTGCTCTGTGGCTGGATCACGACGGAAGCGGGGCGGCAGCCTTGGACGGTCTATGGTTTGTTGCGAACGGCGGATAGTGCCTCTCCGCTTAACGGGGTAGAAGTTGGCGGCACGTTAATTGCCTTTATTGTCGTCTATTTTGTCCTGTTTGGAACTGGTGTGTATTATATGCTGCGGCTGATGGCGAAAACGCCCGAAACCGTCCGAGAGACAGCGACAACCAGCCTGAAGAGGGCTTCCGGCATGACGGGCGCGCCCTCAACTCTTGATCGCTCCGATTCATGATGCGGGGGAGGAAAAAGCATGTTGGAATTTGACCTACCACTTATCTGGGCCGCGATTATCGCCTTCGCGATCTTGGCCTATGTCTCGCTTGATGGATTTGATCTCGGGGTCGGGATCCTGTTTCCTCTAGTTTCTGAAGAAACGGGCCATCGCGACGTGATGATGAATTCAGTTGCGCCGATTTGGGATGGGAACGAAACCTGGCTCGTCCTTGGTGGAGGGGGGTTGCTTGCTGTATTTCCGCTTGCCTATGCGGTTGTTTTGCCTGCCCTTTATATTCCGATTGTTACTATGTTGCTGGGCCTCATCTTCCGGGGGGTCGCCTTCGAATTTCGCTGGCGCGCCTCCGAGAAGAACCGTATCTGGTGGGATCGATCCTTCGCCTTCGGGTCCATTATGGCCACTTTGGCGCAAGGTATATGTCTGGGGGCGCTCATTCAGGGAATTGAAGTTGTTGATCGGAGTTACGCAGGGGGTCGCCTCGACTGGCTGACGCCGTTTTCATTGCTGACCGGTGTGTCCCTTGTCATGGGATATGCGTTGCTGGGATCGACTTGGCTGGTGATGAAAACTGAGGGGGAACTGCAGAGCACAGCCCGTAAATTTGCCATGATTTCTGGCGGTGGGACCCTCATTCTTATCGGCATTGTCAGTATTGTAACCCCGTTTCTCGATGCGCAGTATCACTATCGCTGGTTTGAAGGGGCTAACCTTGTCTTCAGCTTCATTGTTCCGATAGTATTGGCGGT
>ERZ1740062.875-NODE-875-length-13654-cov-15.475256_pt1 | contig 13654 bp, 10 predicted proteins | sample MGYA00581741_ERZ1740062 | MGnify/ENA primary metagenome ERZ1740062 (study PRJEB43018, sample SAMN04849747) | marine metagenome | isolation source: floating plastic debris | place: Pacific Ocean | collected 2008-09-01 | study: EMG produced TPA metagenomics...
ACTTATTACTTATTACTTATTACTTATTACTTATTACTTATTACTTATTACTCATCACTCATTACTCATCTGTGCAAAATGTTCTAATAGTAAACGATGAACAAATATATATCCTCCACCTACTTTCTGTAAAAATATTCTTTCGGTTGCATAGTTTAAAAAACGAGCGTAATTCCAAGGGATGTCGCCATTTTTCAACAAAAGTATGCGGACAACAAAATGTTTTGCACAAGCTTCTCCACCACCTGCTGCAATACCAAAAGCTAAACCGTAAATTGCCCATGCATATATTCGCCATTTTAAAATAAAAGCGGCAATACCTAGGACTATGGAGCTAATTAAACCGAAGACAACAGCATTTTTTGCTGATTGCCATATACCTTCATTAGGAGCTGTTAAAGTTTGAATACTAGGAGCTGTTAATCCACGAATTAACACAAATATTAATCCTAGGCTTAAACCAAATACTATACCGCGTACCCAGGCATCGAATGACAAAGTAGAAATATTTTTGCTCCAGTCTAGAACATTGGAGCCGAGTATAGTTAATCTCAGAAATATACCCAGCGCAAACCCTCCAGTCATTCCGAATAATAGATTATCTCTGGCATTTTTCCAAGACCATCTGAGAGCTTCCACTGGTTTAATTTTCTCTAATCCAAAAAATATCCAGAAAAAAATAGCGGTACAAATCATTGATAAAACTGTTCTACCCAAGGAAACCAGTTGGATACCCACTAAGCCGCTAACTATGATATATATCAGCAAACAACAAATGTAATAACTATTTTTATCGACTTTGGTGGATAATAAACTAGGCTGCATTCTCTCAATTAAAAATACAGTCTCTGATTGCTTTGACATCTTTTTTGCTAACCAACTCAGATAATGAAGCGATCGCTTGTGGGAATAGTTTTGATTATTGGTATTATTCGCAATCCGACGTTGGAGCATTCTTTGAATATATTTATCAAATAGGTGCTGACGACGTTCTTCTAGGTTTATCCCTGGTAGGTCGGTGATGGAGATTCCTTTGTAAGCTAGGGTCATGATATTTAGCATCAAAGGTGATTTGGCTAGATCCTGCATGATAGTATCGGTCTGTAATGCTGTTTTGACAGCAGAAAGTTCTGAACCGATACTTTCTAAGTAGTTTTGAATCTTTTTTAAGGTCAGGGGTTGAATAAATACTGCACTTTGAATATTTAATCTTGCTCCTAAAGCTTCATAGTCTTTGATACGACTACAAACTATAATTTCAGTTGTCCCGTATTCTTGGGTAAATTTATTGATTGCTAGGATACAAGCTTCTCGATTCTCGCTACTAACTTCATCTAAACCATCCAGTAATAGTAAAAGTTGCTGGTTTTCAATCCAGTTTTTACCAATTTCCTGGGAAACCTGATATTTGCTGTTTAATTCCTTGACTAACCACTTTGCAATACTTACCTTGGGATTTGTCCAAGCAGAAAGATTAAATACTACAGGAATTGGTACGCTGACATTGTTTTCGGCAATATTTACTAAATCTCGGGTAATTTCTAAAAGGGTAGTAGTTTTCCCCGAACCAGGTTCCCCCAAAATTAAAAGCGATCGCCCTATTCCCATTTGTAGAAATAAGTCAGCGACTTTGGTCTGTGGGGGTAAGACTTGTCTTGCTTGTTGGGAAGATTCCCAAAGCATACCCCAAGGACTAGATAATACATCGAAGCGGTTTTCTAGACCCAAGTCAATCAGAGCTACACCGTGTAAGGAAGTCTCTAAAACACCCTTTACCCAATAATTCCGGACTTTATTAAGTAGTATTTGACGGTTACGATAACTTTGTCCTGTATAATGAAAATCGGCAGAAATAGTATTTTGATTAGTATTTTGATTAGTATTCTCCGGGTTTGGAGGTTGGGTAAGAATAGAACTTTCTACTAGATTCCCTATTGGATTCGTTATTGAATTTGCACTTTGTAAGGGAAATTGATTTAACGATGATGGATTGGAAGATGACGAAATTGTAGACGGACTTTCTGACTGAAGTTCTGTAGATGTAGCCAAAAATGTATCCTGCGGATTTAAAGCACTCAACATCGACCTTGCATCAGTAAATCTGTCCCCCGGATGCATTGCGATCGCTCGATTTAAAACAGCAATCAAGTCATTACTAATAGGATGATTGTAAGCTTTCCACAAAATTTCTCCACTCTGGGAATCAATTTGCAACTTATCAGGAGAATCCCCCGTCAGCAAACACATCACAGTCATTCCCAAACTATAAATATCGCTACTGTACAGGGGTTTTCCAGCAGCTTGTTCGGGAGGCATAAAACCAGGAGTACCAATTACAATAGTATTATTATTATTGACACTACTCCCATTATCCAAATTTGGAGTGATAATTTCTTTAGCGATCCCAAAGTCAATTAAAACAGGTTTATTATCCTTGTGACGATAGATAATATTACTGGGTTTAATATCCCTATGAATAATCCCTTTACCGTGGATATAATCTAAAACCGGTAAAATATCCGTTAATATATCCCTCACCAAACTCTCTGAGAACAACCCTTCTAGCTGTAACTTATGAGTGAGAATCACACCTTCTATCAACTCCTGTACCAGATAGAAATGCTCACCCTCCACAAAATAAGCGTACAACTTCGGAATGCGATCGCTTCCTTCACCCAACTCTTCTAAAATAGCAGCTTCCCTAGCAAATCTTTCCTGCATCATCTGATAAACCTGTGGTCTATCAGCAAATGGTTTCAATCGTTTGATAACACAACTACGACCAGAAGGTAAATGAGTATCCTCAGCCAAATAAGTATCTCCAAAACCACCACTACCCAATGTTTCTAAGACACGATAACGATTGTTTAGTAGGGTTGGTATCATAAGCGTATTAATTCACAAGCAATATTTATTCTCCTCAAACAGAATTGTAACTTTCCAAGAGGAATATAGGTAAGATAATTGTATTACCAAGTATATATTCATTTAGTGTATGGGAAAATTACGAATAATTATTACCCATTAATCACCACTGATATCAAGTCCGCTTAATTACTCCCTTCACGGTAGAAAATTACCTATAACGTAGGTTGGGTCTTAGAAGGTAGACTCAGATAGGCTTCTCGGAGAGTGACCCAAAAAAGCCATTTTTCGGTATTCTTAGAGCAGGATAGGAGTAGTTCACTATATAAATCTATTGAAAAGACGGCGATTATTACTTACTCATAACTCACTACTCACTACTCACTACTTATTACCCATTAACCACCCTTAATAAATCTTGATAAATCTCTTCCGATGCTGCAATTATCAATCCAGGCAAACTATAGTCTTCACAACTATTGAGTGGTGGTAATACAGAACCATCCAAAGTCGTAACGATACATCCTGCTTCTCTTGCCATAAAAGCTAATGCACCACCATCAATAAATTTACCAGAAGATTTAAGTGCCCCCTTCAGTTCCCCCTTTAAAATATCGTTGAGATTGGGAATTTGCTCAGAACTCGAATAATCCGCTACTATATCGACTATTTGATATTTATCTTTTAATGCAGGTACATAATTAGACATTTTACTTCCCACCGATATAGGTGCTGTAGGAGATGGATTAATTTGTAATCGAGTACATTCCTCTAAATCCATATCCAGAGTACCAACAAAAGCACCTTTACCCCTCAGAGCATAAAAATAAGTATTTTCTGACGGGGAAATAGTAATTACAGCTTCGTAATCATCAACATTGAGAATACTTAAAATAATTTGATAATTGGAATGTCCATCCATATAAAACTTAGTACCATCAATTGGGTCTAAAGTCACCAGATAGTCATCCTTCTCTCCCAACTCCAAAGAACGAAAATACTTAGTATTCCGGGAACTTTCATACTCTTCACCATAGAAACGAGTATTGGGAAAAACACCCAACATTACCACCTCTACTAAATTTTGAATTGCTAAATCAGCATCAGTCAATGCAGCTGCAAAAATATTATCCCCTGCATCTTTTTCTGGAAGTGCAACAATTCTATCCTGAAGCGATCGCGCATAAGCTGCTGCGGCTTTAAGATGGGGTAACAAGGTTTTTAAAATCAGAAGCGGAGTAGGAATAGTTGACATGGGGTTGGGGAGAAAAATAAGAACTTACACCATTTTTATATGAAATTGCACATTATTAGTCTAACGGAGTTGGGGATTTGAATAGATCCTCACAACTTCCTCAAGTTTGTTATCTATAACTATAAGTGTAAGTGTCGGGTTAATTTGTTTTGAATTAACGAGCAATTAAATAGTTTCTCTACTTTTCAACAATTGCTTAGGAGGAGTTTTATGTTTACAAAAATTCTTGTTGCTTTAGATAGGTCAGACCTGAATAAGTTAGTGTTTGATGAGGCATTAGATTTAGCAAAGACAAATAATGCCAAAATAATGCTATTGCATGTTCTTTCTTCTGAGGAAGAAAATAGCCCAACATTACCAATTTATTCTAGTTTGAGCTACTATCCACAATTGAGTAATTATGACTTATATCAGAAGAAATGGGATGAATTCAAAGCAAAGGGTCTAGAATTCCTCAAATTTTATGAAAAGATAGCTACCTCAGAAGGAATTGAGACTGAATTTACCCAACAAATAGGTAGTCCTAGTCGCGCTATCTGTCAGTTTGCTAAAAATTGGGGCAGTGATTTAATTGTAATAGGAAGAAGAGGTCATTCTGCACTCCAGGAGTTTTTCTTGGGTAGCACCAGCAATTATGTATTGCATCATTCTCCTTGCTCTGTATTAACTATAGAAAAATCCCTAGAAAAAACCGTTGACTCTCAAGAATTTGATTCTTCTGAATTAGAGTTGAATTCAGTTTAGCAATTAGTACAGCTTAAAGTTTACAATTTACATTTCATTTCATTTAAAAATCCCCGTTATTATGACGGGGATAAATATTTTTTATTAAATTTTGTTTAGATTAGTAATTGAGATTATTGTATTCACAGGATTAATTTGCCTAGTACAGTGCAGGTTAAATAGCGTAACCATTTTTTTACTGAAATTGATTCTCGTGATTAGATTTGAGATGGGTATCTTACTTACGCCGTGCTGTACTAATAGTATCTAAACTTTTACTGGAATATCAAATTTTTTAACTTTTGATGACTTTTTAATCAATCTAGATAAATCTCTGGAATAAATCTCTGAATAAATCCCAAAGCGTTTAGAATTTAATACTGGCATGGATTGCCAACAACTACGACAAAACCAATAATTTTCGTTACTATTTACATGGTGCAATAGTATATCTTTACAACAAGGACAAGCATTCATAATTTCCAACTTAGCCTCACATTACACCTCAAATCTTTACCTGATTGAGGATAATTTCAGACTATCTAAAAAGTTTGAGTTTTCTGTGAGGAACATATGTAATAAAATTTAGGACTTGGACTTCTCATGCAAACCCACCAAATCATCAAGAGGTTTGGGGAAACACTTATAATGAAACGATTAGGAGACAGGGAACAAAGGAAAAGAAGCAAATAGGGAAAGAGGATTTCTAGTGTTTTGCACAGATGCAGGAATAATAACTAATTATCCGCACATGATATGAAGTCTGAAATACCTATTATTTTCTTAAGATTTTGTAAGTAGTCAAACAAAATGATTTCTGTATTTATTTTCTATATTTACTTATGAACTCCATAAACCGTTTCCTATTAACTATTGACTATTCACAACCTATAAGAAATGCTTTAGTTTGATATAAAGCCAATGCACAAAAGCCTTAGATAGTCAAATCTAAAGAAGTTATCAGGATTCTGGTAATTAATGTGTACTTACGTCAAAATAAAAGTAGTTATATTAAATTGTTGTAACTTATCTTAACAATGGCGCAAGCTAGGCTAACTAAAACTATTTCTCCTCCCCAAGACATTTCGCCAAAGCGGGAGTATGACTATGATTTGGTAATTGTTGGTGGCGGAATTACGGGATTAACCCTAGCTGCTGCACTCAAGGATTCCGGTTTAAGGGTACTGCTAATTGAAGCACGAAAAAAGTCAGAATCGGTAATGAAGGGACAAGCTTATGCAGTACATATGCTATCTTCCCTGATATTTCAGAATATCGGCGTTTGGGACAAAATGCTACCCCACATCGAAAAGTATCGTCATGTGAGACTTTCCGACGCAAAGTGTCCAAATGTCGTCAAATTCAATACTTCAGATATCGGTACAGAAGATTTGGGATATGTAGCTGAACATCAAGCTTTACTCTACCCATTACAAGAATTTGTACAGGAATGTCCCCACGTTACCTATCTTTGTCCAGCAGAAGTGATTGATAGTGAATATCACTCTGATGTGGTGAAAGTAGATGTAAAAGTCGCAGGAGAAATGCGAACCATTCGGAGTAAACTCCTAGTAGCAGCCGATGGTTCCCGTTCTCGAATTCGTCAAGCTGCTGGAATTAAAACTAAAGGATGGAAATACTGGCAGTCTTGCATTGTAGCATTTGTGGAGCCAGAATTTTCTCATAATCATACAGCCTACGAAAAATTTTGGTCTAGCGGACCCTTCGCGATTTTACCTTTACCAGAAAACCGTTGTCGGATTGTCTGGACTGCACCCCACGAGGAAGCTAAATCTTTATGTGCTTTGGATGACGAAAAATTCCTTGCAGAACTAACCAAACGCTTTGGAAACCAGATGGGTAAACTAAAACTCTTAGGAGAAAGATTTATTTTCCCCGTCCAACTAATGCAAAGCGATCGCTACGTACAAAATAGATTAGCGTTAGTTGGTGATGCTGCACACAATTGTCATCCTGTGGGTGGACAGGGTTTAAACTTAGGTATTCGAGATGTTGCAGCGTTAGCGGAAGTTATTACCCAAGCTTATGTTGATGGAAAAGACATCGGGAATATAGAAGTACTAAAACCTTACCAAACTTGGCGGAAGCGAGAAAATCTGACAATCTTAGGAATGACAGATATTTTAGATAGAACTTTTTCTAATAATTTCTTCCCTTTGGTAATTGCGCGTCGTTCAACTTTATGGGTAATGGAACGAATACCTTTTGTAAAGATATTTGTCCTCAAGTTGATGATTGGTTTAAAAGGAAAAACACCAAATCTTGCTATCCAAAAGTAATATGATATCCAGTTAATCAAGTGTCATAAATTATTATCAGATAACGGTTGAAGTAAATTAATATCAATACTTCGACTTATCTGATAATTGCGCGATCACTGTGGATAAAAATGGGGGGAATTCTTGAACCCCTGTTACCGATATTTGCGTAAGTCCTGTCCTATTTAAAAAAATCGTTTTTTGTAAATAAAATGTACTAATAGTATTGTTAGGGTTATAAAGTATATTTCGCCTCAATTCAAACCCTAATTACTTACTCAGCCTTACAATATACTTATTACCTCTACTCTTGATGGAAACAATTTTCCAATTCTTATATCTACCCAAGCGACTGTGGAGTGAATTTTTCACAGAATTTGCTACTTTTGCTCTTACTGTTGAACTATTCAAACCGGTAGTGAACTTGTTTTCAATGTTGTTAGTTAACTCTCTATTAACCCTACCTTCAATACTCTTACAAATACCTTTGAAGGTTCTACATAACTTATTTGCAATCCGTACATCAGTTTTAAAATCAACTACTGGATTTTTGTAGGAAATAGAACCGTTATAAGCAACAGGTATAAAAGACATGGAAAGTCTGGAGTTATTCAAATGGATATCTCTCTCCATTTTGAGAGAACATTCCTTCCATTTTCCAAATCTTTTACGAATACATTTAGCTATTACTTCTTCACCTTGGCTTTCAAAATTGAGAGTTGTTTCAATACGGCTACCATTAATGGTAGTCTGCATAGATGAAGTATTCATATCATCTACATAGTATTTTAACTGTCTAGTCTTGGTAACCTTAAATTTGTATTCAGGAATAGAGAATGGTTTCTTGGCTCCATTGGGCAGTAAAATACCACTGGAGTCTTTATGCCAAGTAGTACCACGTTTTTTGCCGTAATTATCCAGACGAACCTTAGTTGAATTTAATGCTGCGTTAAATGCTGTGCTAACCACTGCTTTAGGAATGGGAACCTCTACAGATTTAGCATGAGCAGCTGAATTTAATAGGGGAAAACTACCGATTGTCAACCCAAGAGCAATAGGTGCAGCAATTATTTTTTGGAAATTCATTTTTTATTCCTATAATTTGGTGTTCTTTCTTTGATTACGTTTGAATACAGAGATTTATGCATCCATTGGATAATCTAAAAAAATCAATTATCTTTTGGGTTTCTCTAAATCAATTCAAAAAATGGTTATTATTATGTGATTTGAGAAAGATAAAATCTATAGGAAAAAATCAGGTACTCCGGGAACACCAAGAAATCAATTAAGTGGGTGTGCAAAATTAATTGTGTCATTGCGAGCGATAGCGAAGCAATCGCAACACTTTGAGATTGCTAGTCTTCGACAACGCTTTCAGGGAAGGTTTCACGTAGTGATTCTCGCAATGACAAATGCACAATTTATTTTTCCTAAGTACTTAGGGTTTGCTGAAAAATTTTTAAAGTGTTCACCACTCTCTCCATATAAGCAGTATGATGGTTGCAGGTAACAGCTAAACCCTGACAAAAAATGTGGTTTTTACCATAATTACACTCAAACTCATCAGTTAAAGTCCTGAAATGACTGTGATGCTAGAGTAATATTGAATAAATACAGATACTTTCCTCAAGCATCATCAATAAATGCCCAAAAAAGTTCGTAGGTATAGAAAAAAATTACAGATAAAGTTAATAGAAAAACGCTCAACATGGATGCTGACATTACAAGGGTGGATGATTGCGATCGCATTAATCATAACTTCAATGATATTTATATTGTCTCATATTCATCCCTTTTTAGCTGTCACTTCTCCCATTTCTACGGCAGATGTCTTGGTTGTTGAGGGTTGGATGGCAGATTATGCTGTAGAAGCAGCGTTGAATGAATTTCAGAGTGGTTCCTATCGTCAACTTGTGACAACCGGTGTTCCGGTAAGAAAAGGATATTATTTAGCTGAATATAATAACTTTGCTGAAATTACAGCAGAAACTTTGAAAAAATTGGGTTTGGAGGAAGATAAAATTATCATTGTTCCTTCCCCAGAAGTTAGAAAAGACCGAACATATGCTTCTGCGGTCGCTGTTGGTCAGTGGTTGGAACAAACAGATATTCAGCCCAAAGCTATTAATATTGTTAGTGAGTCAGCTCATGCTCGTCGGAGTTGGTTACTTTATAAAAAAGCTTTAGCGTCTAAAGTTCCAGCAGGTATAATTTCTACTCCCTCTCGAAGTTACGATTCTCAACAATGGTGGAAGTATAGTGCTGGTGTTCGTTCGGTGATTAATGAAACTGTTGGTTATCTTTATGCTTTACTTGTCAGTTGGAGAGCTTGATCAGACTTTTTATTAGATTAGTACATTTTTGATAAGTATATCTATACTACTGGCAAAACAAGTTATATAAAGTTATATTTTGTATCAAATTCTTAATACTCTACCCATCAGACTCTAACCTGAATTTTCCTGTAAATAAACTACCAAGTCTTTACTGGCTGTATTAATATGTTTTTTGAGTAATCTAAGAGCAATTGATGAATTCTTATCCCGACATGATTCTAAAAGCTGTGAGTGTTCTTTGTGAGAACGTTCTGAATAATTCATCTTTGACATTTGTAATCTGACATAACGTTCTACACTCATATGGAGATTTTTAATCATCCTTAATAATCGCGGACGATTTGCAGGTATATATAAGGTAGCGTGAAATTCCCAATTTAAAGCTCCTAATTTAGTAATATCTTTCTCATCAAAGGTTTTATCTAAGATAGATTGCGCTTTTTCTAAGTCAAACTCACTCAAGTTGGGTATTGCAAGCTTCATTGCTGTTGTTTCTAATGCTATACGAATTTCACCAATTTCTTTCACCTCACCAGGAGATAAACTGCAAACTATTGCACCACGGTTCGGATAAAATTTCACTAAACCCTCTACTTCCAACTGACGTAAAGCTTCTCTAACTGGAATTCGACTCACTCCAAATTGTTTTGCAATTTCATCTTGTCTCAAAGATTTTTTTTCTGAAAATATTCCCTGAATAATTGCTTCTCGCAATGCATCGGCTATTAAATCGGGGGTAGAACGTTGATTTTGCAGTACATTCGCTGCGAGTTCACTTAGGTTCATTTAATTCCTTAATTAAATATTTAGTATACTATTTTTTATATATTGTATACAATATACGATAATTATGGTTATATTAGGAAAGTAAGTTTTGTAACCCTTTAAATCTTTTAGTTTTCTCATAGTTTTCTTATTCCCGGTCTATCGCTAGGAATACAGTTACCAAACTGAGATTCTGCCTTTAAGGCTTCTTTACTATTCACAACTGACAATATGGTTCGGTGAAATAGTTAGTGAGGGAACAAAGTAGTGAGTTAGGAGTGAATATTTAACTTTATGAGTGTAATCATTACCCATTACTCCAAGCACTCAACCATAACCCTCTTTTATCACTCTCGGAAAACAAAAATCGAATTGGAAAACTGTAAGCTCTATCCAATCGATATTTGAGGTTTTATTTTCTAACATTATTAGAGACCTAACCATAAAAATCTGAAAATCAATCTTTAAAAACCTTACAGCGAATACCTTTCCAGGAATGACAAAAGAAGGATAAACAGACAGAATAATCATTTTCGACAATAAACGACAATAAATTGAAAAATTCAACTACCCAGGAGTAAAGTTATGAGCATTCAACCACAACCAGACAGAATAATTATTTTCGACACCACCCTAAGAGATGGAGAACAGTCTCCAGGTGCAACTCTGAATGCAGAAGAAAAGCTGGTGATTGCTCGTCAACTTGCTCTATTGGGAGTAGATATAATTGAAGCAGGATTTGCTGTCTCTAGTCCTGGTGATTTTGATGCAGTCAATAATATAAGCAAAGAAGTAGGTGTATTAGATGGACCAATCATCTGTAGTTTAGCAAGAGCCGTTAAAAAAGATATTCAAGTAGCAGCAGAAGCAATAAAACCTGCTGCACGTAGAAGAATTCACACCTTTATCTCCACCTCAGATATTCACTTGAAATATCAGTTGAAAAAAACACCAGAAGAAGTTTTAGCGATCGCGCAAGATATGGTCGCTTATGCGAAGTCTTTCGTGGAGGATGTGGAGTTTTCTCCCATGGATGCAAGTCGTTCCCGACCAGAGTTTTTATATCGTGTTATAGAAGCTGCAATTAAGGCTGGTGCAACAACAATTAATATTCCAGACACTGTAGGATATTGTACTCCCAAGGAAATAGAAAAGTTAATTCAAGGGGTTTTTAAAAACGTTCCTAATATCAACCAAGCAGTTTTATCCATCCACACTCAAAATGACTTGGGTTTAGCCACAGCCAATGCATTGGCTGCAATTGAAAATGGAGTACGTCAAATAGAGTGTACCATTAATGGTATCGGCGAACGAGCGGGAAATGCCGCCCTTGAAGAAGTGGTAATGGCATTAGATACCCGGAAGTCTTACTTTAATCCTTATCTAGGACGCTCCATAGACTCAGACAACCCTCTAACTAATATCAATACCCAGGAAATCTATAAATCATCCCGTAAGGTTTCCAATTCCACCGGAATATTAGTCCAACCCAATAAAGCTATTGTAGGTGCAAACGCCTTTGCTCACGAATCGGGAATTCATCAAGATGGTGTAATCAAACATCGTCAAACCTACGAAATCATGGATGCAGCTTCTATCGGTTTAACTGAGAATAATATAGTCTTAGGTAAACATTCCGGACGTAATGCTTTTCGTACCCGTTTAAAGGAATTGGGTTTTCAACTCGAAGAAGCGGACTTAAATAAAGCCTTTATTCGATTCAAAGAAGTTGCTGATAAGAAAAAAGAAGTATCCGACTGGGATATAGAAGCTATAGTCCGGGATGAAACTCAAAGTACTATCAAACAAGCTTTTCAATTAGAACACGTCCAAGTATCCTGCGGTAGTAATGCTTGTCCCACAGCCACAGTTACCATAGTCACACCAAATGGTACAATTCTTACAGATGCTGTAGTAGGTGCAGGTCCAGTAGATGCAGTATACCAAGCTATAAATAAATTGATTGATATACCCAATCAACTCATAGAATTCTCAGTACAATCTATTACAGAAGGTATAGATGCCTTGGGTACCGTTACAATCCGTTTAAGGCATGAAGAAAAGATTTTTACAGGACTTGCATCAGATACAGATATAGTAGTTGCAGCAGCTTATGCACATATGAGTGCGGTTAATCGTTTGTATGACTATTTGCAAAGAAAGCACAAAGAAGAAGCTTTAAATTTGGAGCGGGTTTAGAACGAGATTTAGAAAGAAAAATTTCAAGTAAGAATTCTACTATAGGGGGAAAACGTATAAGCGAAATACTGATTCCCCTTTTTTGTAAAAATTCTGTCCATACAACTCACAACCTGCGATCGCTTGAAGATCTGAAAGTTTAATATTCAAGCGATCGCTAACACATAACATCACTTCTTGATATCCCCTCTAGAATTATCGCAAAGTTGATTTAGGATTCTTGAAATTGTTTTAGTATTTCTGTCTGAGTATATAGCGATTCCAGCCACTTCTTCATCAACTTGTCCCTCAGCTCTTCATAAGAATCATTTGACAACGCTTCTAATAACTCTTCTTGGTTTTTGTTGACAGACATGACTTTACTCTCTAAATGAATAACAAAAATGAATAGCAACTTTTGAGTAAGAATAATTGATACCTATATTTTGCTTCACTAAAATCAACGAACTTTCCATATCAACCATATAAAACAGGGTATACTTGTTTGAAAATATATAAAAGTTGATATATTCTTCATATACCTAGGACTTACGCAACGAAGATGTGTCATTGCGACCGGAACATAGTGTAGGGAAGCAATCTCAAGAACTATGCGTTAACTACGTTATGCTATGCAAACGCGTTAGCGTGCTCGATAGAGCTTATACGTTGCAAACGGAAAGTCCTATCGGACATGCTACGCAAACGTAATGACCGAATTACGTTGCTTTTGCGTAAGTCCTGATACCTTTAGTCGATTGATATTCATTTTTTACTAATTTTACTAAAAATGCTGATTAATATTACTTCCTGAAGAGATTTGGAAAAAATATACAAGTCCGTTTTTTTTGGTAAGTAGTAAATTACGAAGTACGGATACTCTAATTCTTAATCGAAAAATATGCGATCGCTCCAATTCAAAGTTCAAAAATAATTAAATAATCTGACCACAAAGGTTCCTGTCCCCGGTGAAGGGAAATGATTTTGAAAGCTAAAAGTATAGTTATAGAGGTTAACTCTATAGTTTCCGTCCCCGGTGAAGGGGAATGATTTGGAAAGAGTTCACTTCTGAAAGCCTTACACAGAGAGGGTTTGAGATACCCCAATCGACACCACTCCTAAAAAGTAGAAAAACTTTTCAAGAAACCGGCGATTTTAAAGGCTGAAAGTCTTACTGCATAAGGCATCGACACCAGTTCAGCAATTCTCATTTTGAAAAAAGAAGAAGACAAATTTCTTGTACTTCAATAGAA
>ERZ1740062.876-NODE-876-length-13654-cov-4.143540_pt1 | contig 13654 bp, 13 predicted proteins | sample MGYA00581741_ERZ1740062 | MGnify/ENA primary metagenome ERZ1740062 (study PRJEB43018, sample SAMN04849747) | marine metagenome | isolation source: floating plastic debris | place: Pacific Ocean | collected 2008-09-01 | study: EMG produced TPA metagenomics assembly...
AATTCATCGCCACAGAGCAGCGCCAGACGCTCACCGAAAGCGACGTGGACAGAGGGGCGACCGCGACGCAGCGCGGCATTGTCAAAACAAGGCAAGTCGTCATGTACGAGAGATGCACAATGCAGTAACTCGATCGCGATTGCGGCGGCATCGACGATGTCGTCATCGTCCGCAGGGCAAGCACTGGCGACCGCGTGCGACAGCGTGGGTCGAATTCTGGCGCCGCCTGGCACAACGGCATATCGGACCGCCTCTGCTAACCGCGGCGGACAATCCTCGGAGAGATGACTGCAAAGCGCGGCATCGATGCTGGACTCAATTCTGTTTGACACTGACATGGCAGAAACCTCACCGCTATCTGCCGACCCGACAATGTATTTGTCTACCTAGCGTGGCAGATGATAGTGTCAGACAGAATAGACACTCATAAGAAATGCGTCAACTCATGTCGACACCACCCCGCAGCCAGGAAAACGCGGTCTGGCCTCGTTTTGACGAGTTTTTGTTAGATCCGGTCAATGACTACTTCACCACCGATGTAGCGCCAGACGGATACCGCTGGTGGTATGTCGATCTGATCAGCGACGATCAGCGCTACAGTGTCGTCGTGATCGGTTTTATCGGCAGCGTATTTTCGCCCTACTACGCGCGCGCCCGAAAACGTGGGCCGGCCGACCCTTACGCCCATTGCGCGATCAATGCGATCATCTACGGCCCCGATCGCAAGCGTTGGGCGATGACAGAGCGCACCGCACGCGACTTGCATCTCTCGCCGCAAGGCGTTGCTGTCGGCTCAAGCGCGATGCAATGGCAAAACGACAGGCTGGTGATCGATATTGATGAATGGACCAACCCATTACCAAGCCGTCTGCGCGGGCAGATCGAAATCGACACCGGCCATCGTTCGGGACGCGTCTGGCCAATTCATGACAATGGCGCACACCATTGGTGGCCAATGGCACCGCACGCTAAGGCGACGGCGCGTTTTGAGCACCCGAACTTGACGATCTCCGGGAGCGCGTATGTCGATAGTAACTTCGGCACGCGGCCGCTCGAGCGTGACTTCAGGTACTGGGACTGGACGCGCAACGCGCACCGCGGCGATAGCTATGATCTGACCTACCATACACGGCAGACCGACAATGCCGAATACTTCCTGTCGCTAAAGCAGGCCGATAGTGGTGAGCTGCGTCCTGTAGCGTCACCGCGCGTACAACCACTCCAGAAATCCGGCTGGCGCGTCTCGCGTGAGATTTGTAGCGAGCACACAATCGGACAGGTCAAAACGCTCGAAGACACGCCGTTTTACGCCCGCGCTAAAGTCACGACCAATGGCACAACACCGAAAATGTTGATGCACGAGAGCCTATCTTTGGAGCGATTCGGTCAGCCCTGGGTACAGACTTTGCTGCCGTTCCGTCTGCCGAGGCGCAGCTAGCAACGATTGCACTAAGACCATCGTGACGATTTGTTCAGTCGTCTTTTCGATTGACCGACCAAAGCTCCCAGAGCAGAAACGCGATGACAATGCCGAACAGGATAATTGTCTTCAGCATAGCGCGCTGCCTACATGCTTATTTCGTGGGCCAATGCGCTGTGAAGTTGTGCGCGATTGACTCATTCGCGCCGTCCATCCTCATCATCCTCTTCGCGCAGAGAGCGACGCACGGACAAAAACTGCCAGATGAGGAAACCGATAATCGGCAGGTACAGTAATAGGTAGCCTGGAGATTCAAGCATCGGACGTGACGAACAATCGCACGTGGGCCGGTTGTGGCTGTGGCGCTGCGCGAACGGCATCGACCAGAAACTGCGTTTCTGCAAGCGCGGGCGACCGATCCAGTGTATCCGGCGTCAGTGTCGACAAGAGCGCATGTCCAAGCAGGAACGACTTACGACTCTTCGGCACGATAGTCCGATGATTGACAGAGTCGCTTCCCGCCGCCTGCAGCCGCACGCCAATCTCCCGGTAGATTCGCATGGCAGCATAAATCCCCGGGCGACATCCGATCGGTAATTGAGCAATGCCGGAACAAGATCGTTGATACAACCGATCGGCTTCTTCGAGCAACCGATTGACGACAGACCCGAGCGCATCGCTAAAGAGCGGTTCGGCCAGCCATGCCCCCGCGTCGATGCCGGCTTCCTCGAGCCACTCTGATGGCAGATAGACACGACCGTTACGCGCATCTTCACCGACGTCCCGTGCGATGTTGGTCAGTTGCATAGCGACTCCGAGATCACAAGCGCGTGCGATGACGTCGGGATCACGGGCGCCCATCAGCAACGCCATCATCGCCCCGACGCTCCCGGCCACACGAGCTCCATAGGCCCTTACATCAGAAATCGTTGAATAGCTGCGCCCATCGATATCCCATTGAAAACCGTCGATCAATGCATCAGGCAATTCTCTGGGCATGGCATAAACGTCGGCGATTTCGACCATCGCACGATCGGCGGGATGATCATACGGGTCGCCCGCATAGATGCGATCCAGCCGCGCGGAGAGTCGTTGTACGGAAGCGGCGTCGCCCGGACCGTCATCGACCACATCATCCGCCAAGCGACAGAATGCATACAGTGCGCAGGCGGGCTCACGATATTCCGCCGGTAGCAATAACGAGGCGGCGTAAAAAGAATGCGAACCTTCGCGCAGCATCTCACGACACACTTCGAGATCCGAAACCTTGGTTTCCAGCCAATCGTAATTATCATGCATGGTTGTTTGTTCCTTTCGCCGGCGCTAGCAACGCGTGTGCAAAAAACTCCGGACGCTCCTCGTGCGCCAGATGCCCGAGCCCCTCGAGCTTTTCGATGGTGACACTCGGCACCGCCTGCAACGCATCGATGGTTGCGTCTGCTGGCACTGCACGATCACCCTGTGTGACCCACACCATCAGGTCCTGAGGCTTTCGTCGCAGCTTCGGCAATAGATGATGCAGATCCCAGCCCGCCATCATTGCAAGCACCGAGCGCACATGCGCAGGCCGTCGCATCAATCGTTGATAACTCGCAAGCTGGGCATTATTCAGGACCGAACCGGTACCATCAATTACTCGCTGCAACTGACGATCATCCCGTGCTCGCCGCGCCAGTAAGCTCCGCACAAGACCGGACTGCGCCGCAAACTTGGCAAACACGGGAAACACCACCCCGGCAAGACCACTGAATGGCAGCAAGGCTGGATTGATCGCAAAAATCGGTACGCGCTCGAGGTCGTCAGTGTCCTCCAATAGCAACTGTAGTGCGATCGCCGCACCGGCCGAATGGCCAACGATAGCCTGCGGCATGACACCGAGCGCTTTCAGACACGCGCGCAAAGCCTGCGCTGTGCGAGGGAGCGTGTAGGCACCAACAGAAAAGGGCTCACTGAGACCGTGACCCGGCAGATCTACCATCACCACCTGATAACCGCTGGTCAGCACATCCAGCATCCCATGCCAGGTGTGTGTGGATGATCCTGCGCCATGCAGCATGACTATCTTTGGACCATCGCCGATCGACTGAACATGCCAGGTCAAACCCGACGCGCGTACGAAATCGCTGTGGCTCGCCAGCGGCCAGTCGGCGGGCACTGCAGCGCTGCGTTGCGAGCCACCCAAGCGGTCCGTTGTTTGTGGCGACGCGACCATTAGAGAATCTGCTGCACGGCAGCGGACACCGTCGCCGCATCGGCGAAGGGTAGTGGTAAGTACTGGGCGGACAGACGCTCGGCCAGCGTCAGACACAGTGAGCTTCGGCGGCGACCCGTATCGATACACAACACCGGTACCCCGAGCGCATTGAACTGGTCAGCCACGCCGAAAGCGTGCTGCATGGCCCGCTCGCGACCATGCTCACCATTCAGACCGACATTGGCCCGCGCATCACTGAGTAATACGACCTGAGCGGACTCTCCGCGCTTCTGCGCTGCCTGTACTTCGGTTATGGCCATGGTCAGGCCAGCTGCCAGTGGTGTGCCGCCGCCACCCGGTAAACCGGCCAGCGTACGTTTGGCACGAACAAGCGAGCGTGTAGCGGGCAAAGTGAGCTCCGCGTGCTCCTTCTGAAACGCAATCAGCGCGACCTGATCTCGTCGCACGTAGCACTCGCTCAGCAACAGCTCGATCGCACCCTTGGTTTCAGCGAGTCTCTGCGCTGCAGCAGACCCGGATGCATCGACGACAAAAATGGTCGTTGTTCGCGTCTTCTGCTGATAGCGCTTCACGCGCAAATCGTCACGACGCACGGCGAGTGCGCCACCTCGCAAGCTATTGTCCAGGTTGCGCATACGCTGCATCGGGGCTGCGGCTTTCACGGTCGCGAGCAAATCGAGGCGCTTGCGACCGTCAGGCTCACCCGCTACCGGCGCGAGCGGCCTGCCACGCTGCAGCGCGTGCTGAGCGGCACCGCTCTTGCCGCTTGAACGTTGCCGCTGACGCATCGCAATCTGCGCCAGTGTCGCCAGTAAATCAGGCGGCAACACAGCCTGTGCCGCCTCACTTACGGTATCCGGTATCAGATCGTCGAGCTCGCCTTCAGGCGTGTTCTGATCTCGCTCTTTGTCGGCGCCCGATGCCGGCTCAGCGGACTCGGGCGGTGCTGGTGGCGGCTCAGGCTGCGCTTCATGCGCTTGTAGCGCTTCAAGACCGCCAGGAACACGCATCACCAAGGTCATCAGTGCGGCGGTACCCACATCCTCATCACTGACAACGCGACGCTGATCCAATGCGGCCAGTGCTCGCGCGGCGCAAGATGCCTGCAACACCGGTCGTGGCGATTGCAGCTGCAATGCCACTGCAATGGCGGTCAGCTTCGAGATCACGGATTGGTCAAGCTCGATGTCGTCGATCAGCGCTCTTGCAGCGGCACAATCAACATCATCATAAACGCTGAGATAACCGTCATTGCCTTCACTACGCAGCGTCCAGGTGAGACCGAGCCGATCGCGCAGTCGCGGATCGAGCGCCTCGTCTTCGCCGATCGACTCATCGATAGCCACAACGCCGAATCGTCCGGGGTTGCGCTCTGTCAGACCATCGCGTTCGAGCACAATAAAGCCGGTATCCATCGCGGCACAAATAGCGCTGACGACGAAAGGCGTCTGGCGCTCAGCCATGCATAACTCGAGCATACCGCGATGGCTCTCTGCCAACAGACCGCGCGAGGCCCGCAATTCGCCGCTGGACAGCGTGGCGGCCAGGTCGAGCCCACCCGCGAGTCGATCATCGCTGACGTTCACCGGCACACGTCGCCATGGGGCATCAACGGGCTGCAGGCTACGCAACAAACGCAGCCAATGATCGCGCGCCGGCGATGCCGGCCCTTGCACAACGACACCACCCATCCGCGACCCCGATACCGCCATCACGGCGGCGATCAATCCGGGGAGCTCGATAGTGGAGACCGACGCGCTCATGCCACCTCGCAGAGCTCTTGCAGCAATCGCTCGACACGTACGGTCGCGTCCGAATCGTCCAGTGGATTGCGCCGCAATCGATGACGCAACGACATCGGCGCGACCCGACTGACATGATCGCGTGTAACTCGCCCGTCGCCTTCTAGTGCCGCCAGAGCGCGCGCCGCACGCATCAAGGTCAACTCGCCACGCAAGCCGTCGGTACCGAGGCGCGAACAGAGCTCCGCGCAAAAGCGCAGGATATCGTCCGGCATAGTAACGCCCGGCAAGGCGTCGCGAGCGGTCAGAATCTTCTTGCGAACCGCGCCCTCACGGCGCGCCCACTTGCGACAAAACGCGGCGGCGTCCTGCTCGAAAGCATCTCGGCGACGGATAATCTCGACGCGGCTATCGATGTCATCGGGCGTCTTCACATCAAGTGACAGGCCGAAGCGGTCCAGGAGTTGCGGACGCAGCTCGCCCTCCTCCGGGTTACCACTTCCGACCAGAACAAAGCGGGCCGCGTGTCGCACGCTTAATCCCTCACGCTCGACAAGATTTTCACCCGACTGCGCCACATCGAGTAACAGATCGACAATATGATCCTCCAGCAGGTTCACTTCATCGATGTACAAAAACCCACGGTTCGCGCGAGCCAGCAAACCAGGCTCAAATGCTTTCTCGCCATGCGCCAGGGCTCGCTCCAGGTCCAGCGCACCAACGACACGATCCTCGGTCGCGCCCAACGGCAAATCGACGACGGGCAACGGCACGTTGCGCGGCTTCAGTGTGTCCGAGCGATGGAATCGGTGACAGGCATCGCAATCACAGTCTTTCTTAGCGGGATCCGCGTTATAGGCACAACCCGGTACAACCGGCACCTTGGGCAACAGCTGCGCGAGTGCACGCACAGCCGTCGACTTACCCGTGCCGCGATCACCGAATACCAGTACGCCGCCGACTGACTGATCGACCGCCGCAATCAGAATTGCCTGCTTCATGTCGTCTTGCCCGACGATTGCAGTGAACGGAAATACTTTTTGTTTTGTCACTATTGAGATCCGATGAAGTGTTGTGTCCCGCTAATCCTTGCTATTCACGAGCGCCGCACGCGCCGATACCCGAGCCGGCTCCGCCGGCGCTAGTCCCCATTGCCACAGCAGGTGATCAGGCACTTTGACCATGAGAAACACGTGTTCCAGACAAGCCAGCGCAAGCAAGGTCATGACCAGTCCCATCGCCGTCAGTCGGAAATCCGATGCCGGCTGATCCCCATAGCCAAATACGATCCAAAGCGCGAGCGAAATCGCCAATACCCCCGAGATGGGAAAAAATCGATTCGTTGGGCTCGGTGACGCGTAGGTCCCTAGGTAGCGCAGATGTGTCGGCCAGAAATCCACGTGCAGGTTACGCACGCCAAGGAAAATATTGATCTTTGTGCTCCAGCGCATAATCCAGAGCACAACAAAGGTCTGCACAGCGACAAGATTGCTCGCACCCGTGCTTAGCGCGAGCATCGCGACGGCAGTCGCGATGACGGCGAGCTCATGGTAAAGACTCGCCTGCACACCGAAGTGAAAACGCTGCCATTGGTTGGCCCCCGGAGGACACGCTGCGGGACGTGGACCGGACAGATAACCGAGTAGATACGCCGTCTCGTGCCAGCACCAAAAGGCGAGCCCCGACCCGAAACCGACAATGGCTGCGATGGCAGTCGTTTCACCCAGTGACCAGACAAAGCCCACGACGGCGAGACCGGCGAACATGCTGACCACGAGAAACGTCGTACGGAAAGTCGCCACCGGTTGGCGCAAACGCCATAGCAGCAGGATGGTAGTTAGCCACCAAAGACCAAGCGCCAGCAGGACGGCCCACACGACCCACATCGCATCAGGCTACCAGCTCGGCGCCAGTCGCGTTTGCTCTGGCAGCACATGCTTGCGAACGGGCAGACAATACAAGCGAGCGAACGTCGCCGCCGCAGACAAACCACACATCGCTTGCGTCAGACGACCTCTCAGGCCACCCCGCTGCTTTGCGGCGTCAACCTTCTGGCTCAATGCCGACAGTCGCTCGAATCCACGCCACATCCGCGGGTCATCAAGATTCAGCGTGAATGGAAAGATCTGCTTGCTAATCTCGGAAGTAATGTTAAGCACGTCACGGTCGTAGTCTGTCGCGCTGACACCAAACGCCGCATGGATCGCCGGACGAGAATGATCGCGCACATACATCGTGGCGTACACGGCGACCAGGAAAAACCGGATCCACAGCTTGTTGAAACCACGTGTAAGCTTCGGATCCGCTTTCATCATTAACGCGAACACCTCGCCGTGCCGGAACTCATCGTTACACCAGCGCTCGAACCAGCGAAAAATCGGATGGAAGCGGTTTTCCGGATGCTTCTCCAGTAGGCGAAAGATTTTGATGTAGCGTGCGTAGCCAATCTTCTCCGACAAGTACGTCGCATACATAATGTATTTCGGCTTGAAGAATGTGTATTTCTTCTTCCTGCGTAGGAAGTTGAGATCGACGGGACGACCGAAATCTTCCAGGGAACGATTGATGAAGCTGGCGTGTCTGGCCTCATCGCGCGCCATATAGGCCATGACACGTTTCATGTCTTCGTTGTCGACGGATTTCTTGATGTCAGCGTACAGTGCGCAACCGGAGTATTCCGAGGTTGCCGACGACACCAGAAAGCCCATGAATTCGTCGAATAATTCAGGCGATAGCTCCTGAATTTCGTCAGCAAAGGCTTCATCACGTTTGAAGTGATTCTTATTGGTGTCGTTCTTGAACTCGAGCATCAGCGCATCCCATTCTGCGCGTACCGGCGACATGTCCATCTTGTTGATCGCATCGAAATCCGTCGTATAAAACCGAGGCGTCAACACGGTTTCGGTATTCGCGGCTTGCGTCGACTCGTTGATCGCGGAGATCTCTGCTGTATTAGCTACCATTGTCTTGCCCTCCTTCTCTCGTGACCATCCGGGTGGGCGTCAGATAACGCAGGAAGTTGTCTGCGTTGATCGCACCAAACGCGCGCAGGTCGATTTCCCGACCAGTCGCAAGATCCGTCAGGATCACCGTTCCGTCACTGAAGTGTGTCAATTGAAATCCTGACCCCATCTCGGCGGTCGACATTCTGCGCTCGCGCACGAGGCCGCGCAGCGTGCCGCGAAGGAAACCACCCTCACCAGCCTCGACCAGATCGATGACTTCGCGAGTTTCCGCATCCAATACCATCACGCCACCAGCGTCCGCGTCTTTGAACTGCAGCGTGCGCTGCTGGACAACCTCACGGGCCACCGGCGTCGTCTGCACAGATGGCGTGATCACCCATTTTTGCCAAGACACGCCCAACAGCGACACCACGACAAGGCCTGCGGCCAGAATCAACGGCACGGTTGGTGCTGGATTTTCGTGGAGCTCACTCATGCTCAGCTCACAGCGTGCCAGTCGCCATGCACCGCATCGGCATCCAGCGGCGCGTCGTCGATCAGCGGTAGCACAGGCTTGGTCGCTTCGTTGTGCTTGGCAAGCGCGTCACCCAGAACGCTTGCCGGCTTCGAAACAGACGCAAGCGCGCGCAACATTGGCCTGACCCGGCCGAAGTGCAGCGGCTTCGCGCTGGGCCACAGAATCAGATAGCCCACTTTCGCGCCTTGCTCCAGTGTCAATTCGATATCGCCACCGTCACCGTCCGTGCGCACATCGACGCTGACGATTTTCGTGAATGGCAGGTTGATGGAAATCGGCAAGGCGATCCCGGTCCGAATCACGATGCGCTCTGTTGTGATGGTGTAGGTTGTCGAACGTGCAGATGCGCTCGCGTACAGTCGCACGATAGCGAGCACCGACAATGCCAACAGCGTTGTTGTGAGCGTCACACTCCACGCGATATCCCATGCGAAACCATCTTTCCAGACGATCGCCAGACGCCACGTCAGCAAGGCCACGAAATACACCGCCAGTTTGCGAAGATGTAATCCGCGTCGTGCCAGAAGTCGCGAATCCGGGCCGCCACTCCATAGCGGCCGTTCATCGCTGGGTAGTCCCCTTGGAATGCCTAGCGTCATGTCCCCCGACTGCTCGCTCATAGCAGTGGCTCAGACCGTGAGGGTTCTGCCAGCAGCCCGCCACCGCCGAAGTAACCCATCAGCTTGTCTTCCTCACGCAGCGTAATCGTATCGGGGGTGGCCAATCGCGGAACGTTGGCGAACTGAGCTGACAACAACGCGTCAACCTCGATCTGCCCCGCCGACTTATTGACGTTCGCCCAATGGAACGGCACCAGAATTTGGCCACTACCGATGCTCGCATCCAGCGCTACTTCGAGATAGACGATCATCGGTTCCGGGATATCCACCCAGACATCGGTAATCGAACCGACCTTCTCGCCGTCCGCAGCAATCACATCCATACCGCGTGGATCCGGGTCTCGGTCGTCAACGTGCCATGCAGGTTGACTGCGCATCGGTACGATACGCGGCTTGCCATGCAGCGTCAGATCCGGCGTTTCTGCACGCTCCGACCAGGCAGCCGGCCCTACGCCATCGACCAATGGGTCGCCTGTAGGCACAAATGGTGAACCAAAACCGGCACCGGCAGGTTTCGCCTTTAACTCGTACTCATCGACCGTGCGCGGCACTGTGACAGCCTCGCCATGCGCAGGCTTGTAAGTCTTCGGCGGCGGCAGATCCGGAAAACCGCGCACGACCACGCCATCATTGCGGCTGGAAAGCAACGGATAACCTTCCCGCTTGCTTTCACGATGCAAATACATGATGAGTACCGCGAAGAACAACCAGAACAAGGTGAACAAAATCTCCACCAGGTCGATCGATCCGACAACATTGTTAGTCATAGTATGACTCCTGAACAAACAGCTAATGCGGAAATTCGGTCAGCCCTAAGCGACCGTCTTCTTCAACATCAGCCTCACGGGTGAACCTCGCTAACGGACCGATAACGATCAGTGTTGCGAAGAGCAAAAAAACTTCCAATTGATAAACCAGGCTGTAGCTCGCGCTACTGGCGGTGAATGCCGGACCGAGCAGGCCCTTGTCGATGAAATCGGCAAACACATCGCGCAACCCGCCACCGACCGCAATGCCAATACCTGTCGCGGTCGCCTGCACGGCACCCCAGGCACCGAGTGCCAAGCCACTACCGGCTACGCGGGACAAGTCCATCGCGGCAACCAGCGTTCCGACACTGAACAACCCGGCACCAAAACCAATGAAAAACACCGCGCTGTGGAAAAGCAGACTGGACTGAATGATCGCGATCACACTGACGCCGACAAACGCCCCGACACCGGTCAGCGCACCAAAAGCCGCGAGCCGATGCGGATCGGTCCCGCGCGACAACCAGCGGGCCGACATCGCAAATGCGATCAATGTCCCTAACGCCAGCAATGCCGTCAATCGCGTCGTCGCCGATACCGTCAGGCCGAGCACCTCTGCGCCAAATGGTTCAAGAAGGATATCTTGCATCGCGAACCCGGCCGTACCGAGGCCGAGCGCGAGCAACAGACGCCGTGCACGCCGATCACGATTGAACTGTTGCCATGCCGCGGTAAACGACTGGTCCGTCATCGGCTTGCTGGTTTTCTCGGGGTCGATGGTCTCCTGTTTCCATAACGCGACAACGTTCAACACAAGTGTGATTAGCGCTGCGCCCTGGATCACCTTGATCAGGCGCAGCTGACTGAAGTCGCTCAACAGCCACCCGAAGAACAATGCCGAGATCAACATGCCGACCAGCAACATGACGAACAGCAAAGCCACAACGCGGGGCCGTGTCTGCTCTGGTGCGATATCCGTGGCTAACGCCAAACCTGCGGTCTGCACGGTGTGCATACCGGCACCAACCAACAAGAACGCAAGGCCCGCGGCAACTTGGCCGACGATGATCGGGCCGTGCGTATCACCCGACATGATCAGCAACGCAAACGGCATAATCGCGAAGCCACCGAACTGCAACAGCGTACCAATCCAGATGAACGGTACGCGCCGCCAGCCGATGGCAGAGATAAAGTTATCGGAGCGGAACCCAATCAACGCGCGCAATGGTGCAAACACGAGTGGCAAAGCAACCATCAGCGCCACCAGCGACGCTGGCACACTAAGCTCGTAGATCATGACCCGATTGAGTGTACCGTTCAGCAGCGCGACCGCCATGCCAACCGACACTTGAAACAACGACAAACGCAACAGCCGCGCGAGCGATACATTGTCGCTAACGACATCGGCAAACGGCAGCATATTCGGCGCGACATCGCGCCATTTTTTCGCCAGTTTGTCCGACCAGAGATTCATTCGCGAACAATCTCCAGCGCCTGTGATTTGTAAAACCCGCTACTAATGCGTGCGGTGCGGGCCAGACGAAAATCATTCAGCGCGGTGCGCGATGCGACCGCCGCTTGCAGCTTGCGCTCGGAAACCGGCACGATCGCGGGCGCTTTATGTTCTCGCGTCGGAATTAATCGACCGACCGCATGCATCGCCGACAGCAACGCCGTCTGCGGCGCATAGGTCATCACCATCGCATGACGCACACGCGGCGCCAGTGTCGCCAGTGCATCAGCAATGTCGTCGCTGTTGTAATGAATCAGAGAATCCATCGCGACGACGTAGTCTATTTCGCCCAGCGCTGTATCGAGCATATCGCCAACACGAAAATCGATGGCGTTGGCCAGGCCGCGCTCTTCGCTACGCTGTTGCGCATAGCCGACCAGTGTGGGTGACACATCAACGGCGACAACCTCCGCACCACGTTCGGCGAGAATCATCGCCAGACTACCCGTGCCGCAACCGGCGTCGAGTACGCGCTGACCTTGCATCTGTACCGGCAGCCAGCTCAATAATTTCTCGCGCATCTCGTCGCGGCCGGCGCGCACCGTTGCACGGACACGCCCCACTGGCGCGTCAGATGTGAGCTTTTCCCACGCAGCCGCTGCCGTCTGATCGAAGTATGTCGTGACGCGCTGGCGGGTCTGGTCGTAGGAGCCGGAAGTCATTAGTCGAACCCGAGGAAATCGAAAATTTCCCGGTCCTTCATCGGCTGCGCAACGCGCGGTTCGTCATTACCGTCCCACAGACGCTGAGCCAGCGACAAGTACTCTTGCTGCACGGCCTCCAACTCGGGCGATGACTCCATTTCGAACAACGTGGACTTCTTCAAGCGACTGCGACGAATGACGTCGAGATCCGGGAAGTGCGCGACTCGATCGAGACCGATACGTTCGTTAAAGCCATCGATTTGGTCGGTGGCAGCACTGCGATTCGCAATCACACCACCCAGACGTACGTTGTAGTTCTTCGCTTTAGCGCTGATCGCCGCTACGATACGGTTCATTGCGAAAATCGAGTCGAAATCGTTCGCTGTCACGATCAACGCACGATCGGCGTGCTGCAACGGGGCTGCAAAACCGCCACAAACCACTTCTCCAAGCACATCGAAAATAACCACGTCGGTATCTTCGAGCAGATGGAGCTGCTTTAGTAGTTTGACGGTCTGGCCAACGACATAGCCGCCGCAACCGGTACCAGCCGGCGGACCACCCGCTTCGCCGCACATCACGCCGTTATAGCCCTCGAACACAAACTCTTCGACTTCGAGTTCATCGCTATGGAACTCGACGGATTCAAGCACATCGATGACCGTTGGCATCAGTCGCTTGGTGAGCGTAAACGTCGAATCGTGTTTCGAATCACAACCGATCTGGAGTACCCGTTTGCCAAGCTTCGAAAAAGCCGCGGACAAATTCGACGAGGTCGTGCTTTTGCCGATACCGCCTTTGCCATAAATCGCGAACCCTTTGGCGCCGTCAATCTGTACAGACGGATCGAGGTGAACCTGTTGACTACCCTGCCCGTCCGGCGGCGTGGGTTTAACGGTGACGGGTGTTGCTGCCTGTGCTTGTGCCATAGTGAAATCCAAATGAGAGAACGAGCACTAACGCGCGAAATGCGCTTTCGCCTCGTACAAAGTATCGATACAAATCTCGGCGACCTGTGTTTCGCGTGCGTACTGCTCCGTATTGCGACGCGCTTTGCCACGCTCGAAAAACGGAATCTTGCCAAGCTCTTTCTCGGCTTCTGACGTCCATGTCACGTCGCCATCCGTGGCGACGGACGGCACCGCGGGCGCGGTGTCGTCGGGCAGCGGTCCAGCTGCGTGACCCAGGTGTGACTGTGTGGCGCTGTTGTGAAACTCAAAGTCTTCACGGATCATGCCTAGTAGATTCTCTTCCAGGCCCATCATCAA
>ERZ1740062.877-NODE-877-length-13644-cov-14.219295_pt1 | contig 13644 bp, 9 predicted proteins | sample MGYA00581741_ERZ1740062 | MGnify/ENA primary metagenome ERZ1740062 (study PRJEB43018, sample SAMN04849747) | marine metagenome | isolation source: floating plastic debris | place: Pacific Ocean | collected 2008-09-01 | study: EMG produced TPA metagenomics assembly...
TTTGAGATACTCACTCTCATGAGCGACTGATAGTCGCACCCGTCCCCTTGCGGGGTAAGTGTTAGGTAGAACACTCACATGGGTTGCTACCTTTTAGATGAAAGAAATTATGTTTCCGTCCCCTTGCGGGGTAAGTGTTAGGTAGAACCCTACCTATTGGAAACCATTGATATATTTAGTTTTCAAGGTGCAGTTGCAGCACTGTACGGAACGAGCTATGTAATTTAGCGATACAGTACCCATTATCTAAAAAAGATTGCGGCAAAAATTAGCTTATGGGTCTATATTACCGCAAAACAGCCACGAATTATGCTAAAAAATGTAACTTATCTCTGGTTAGCAAAGTTTGGTAAATCAACAGTCTTCATTTCTTGCTACGACATTTTTACCAACTTGTTTACAATTGGTTACATTTAACAAAAAGCTTGTGTGGTGTAGTTTTCGCCAGTTGCAATTTTTTTTAGCTTGAGTTGTAGTATTTACAAAAATCAACATATGACCATTTTGAAGAATTCAAAAATTTTGAATTAATTAATGGAGGGTACAAGCCCCCACTGATTTGAATGCCGGAATTATGAATTTTGAATTTTGTTCGTTGAAAACGTTCCCGTAGGGTATTTTGAATTGGAGCGAAGCGACTTGACCGAGCCACCTCGCGATCAATTCCGATTTGCGAGTATTTTAATTAAACTCTCTGCGAAAGCTTGCACATCAGGTTCTCTGACCATGCTATTATGGTCGCCAGGAATTTTAATAATTTCTATAACGTGTTTGTTCCAACCCATTAAAGGAAATAGCCGACGTAGAATTTTGTTATGGTTACGATGAACAAGTGAAGTCACAAAAAGCGTAATCTTCCCTTGGTAGCCTTCCATAAGATACTTCGCTTTACTTTGCTCCAGATATGACGTGGATTTTTTAATTTCTGAATTATTTTGTTGCTTTTCTGAAACAGTAGTACAGTCAATAGAAGATTGATTGATTGTACTTTTAGATGAAACAGTATTTTTACGTAAAAACTTTCCAGTAGTCTTACGACCCATTTCTGTCAAATCTTCTTTTACTTTCCATACCGACAAACCAAAACGTTTGGTAAAACTTAGTAATGAACCACTCAATAGCTCCTCGGACATTTCAGTTATACCTACCAATATTTTTTTTGCATATTGATAGGTTTTTCCAGAACCAGGACTATCTAATATTGCTAAAAATGCAACTTCTTTTCCGCTTTTTTGTAATTGCTTGGCTACTTCGTAAGCTACAAGCTTTCCAAAAGAGTATCCCACCAAAAAATATGGTCCTTCTGGACTTACCAATAATATATCGCGAAGGTGACGGCTGGCGATCGCCTTAATATCATCTGCAGGAGCTTTGTTTAATTGACCTTTTTGATCAAAAATAGCATAACCGGATTCTAGTAAATAAATTGGTTGCTCCTCCCCTAGATGTTGGGTAAGGGGACGTATTTCCCAGGTAGCATTAGCACAGAAAAATAAGGGAGGTTTTTTTCCTGTTTCACGGAATGCGACCATTAGAGAATCAGGTCTGGGTCTGGCTCCTTCTCGACCAGCCATAATAGTTAATAATGCTCGAAGTTTATCTGCATCAATTGACGGCAAGTCGGTTGATAAATTTGGATTGATATCTGCAACTTTATTTTGGATAAGATTGGCAAGTTCTGAGATTGTTGTAAATTTAAATAAGGCCGCTAATGGTAGTTTTTTCTCAGTGACTTTTTCTATTTGTGCAACCAAACGCATTGCCAGCAAGGAGTGACCGCCCAAGTCAAAGAAGTTGTCATGAATACCTACTTGCTCTACACCCAAAATGTCTGCCCAGATAGCTGCTAAAATTTCTTCTGTGGAATTACTGGGTGGAACAAATTTATTTTCTACTTGAATATTTGATGCATCCAGTTTAAGTAATGCTTTTTTATCTATTTTACCGTTTGGTGTTAAAGGTAAGTTGTCTAAAGCTACAAAAGTACTGGGCACCATATATTCTGGTAGTTTTTTCTTGATGAATTTACGTAATTCATTAGTACTAATTGATTTGTCTGTGACGATATAGGCAACTAAGCGTTTATTATCAGGAATATCTTCTTGGACAATAACTATAGCCTGTTGGATTTGGGGATGAATATGAAGTATGGATTCTATTTCTCCCAGTTCGATACGGAAACCGCGAATCTTGACTTGGTTATCAATACGGCCAAGAAATTCGATATTACCGTCTGGTAAGTAGCGGGCTAAATCCCCAGTTTTATAAAGTTTATCTTCAGAAATTTTTGTCAGCGGATTAACAATAAATCTTTGATCATTCAGTTCTTTACTACCGATGTATCCTTTAGTTAAATAAGGAGTGCGGACATAGATTTCTGCTAACTCTCCAATTCCAGCTAACTGTTGCTTAAAATTAAGGAGTAATAATTGCACATCGTCAATACCTTTGCCTAAAGGAACGGTATCTTTTGACCATAAGTGATTCTGGGGAATAATAAAGTAGCCCATTGCTTGAGGAGTTTCGGTTGAGCCGTAGAAATTAACGCTCTTAGCGTTAGGAGCAAAATTACCAATGCTTTCCACTTCTCGTACTGTTAATACATCACCCCCAAAAAACAAGTAACGAAGGTATTTTGTAGTGGTTACGATATCTGCACTCAGCATTTGTCCCATAGCTGGCGTTAAATGAGCAATACTAATTTGCTGCTGTTCTATCCATTCAGCTAATTTGTGCGGTGAATAAATATCTTCCTGTTTAGGGATATATAAGGTCGCACCAAGAGACAGTGGAGTGAAAATATCTCTTAATAACGGGTCATGGGACAAACCAGAGAGCATACTGAATCTATCAGATTGATTCAGTTCAAAGGTTTGACAATGCCATTGTACAAAATGGGATAGAGGTCTGTGAGTTCCTTTAATTCCTTTTGGCTTTCCTGTGGAACCAGATGTAAAAGCAATATATGCTAAATTATCTGGTTCAGTCGTTACATCTGGGATGTCAGTTGAATAATCTTGTAATAAATCGGGAATTGCCAATGCTGAACCTTGGGGAACATCAAGATGACCATCACAAGCTAAAGAGTCTACATATGTTTGTAAGTCAGTAGGAATTTCCTCAGAAGCAACTTGCAGCCAAGCACGAGGCTGAACGAGTTCCAGGCAATCAATTAAGCGAGAAGTGGGATAAGCTGGGTCGAGAATTACAAATGCAGCACCAGCCTTAAGAACTCCCAGGATTGCCCAAACTAAGCTAACGCTACGTTGACTGTAGATGGCAACAACATCTTGTTGATGAATGTGATTTTCCAGTAGATAGTTGGCGAGTTGGTTTGTATATTCCTCTAATTGGTCATAAGTCCAAGCAACTTGTGCATCCACAACCGCTAGATGCTGCGGCACCCTTTGGGCTTGTTGAGAAAACTTACTGGGGATAGCTCCTTCCCATCTGCAAGGAAGTTGTTGCTCTGGATTCGGTAGGAATGATTTCGCTTTTGGAGTAACCATTGAGAGGTTACTAATACCAATTTCGGGATTTTCAACAATCTGACTCAGCAAATATTGGTACTGATTGAGCATTTCTACCATTCTCTGGGGAGCAAACAAGTCAGTATTGTAGACCAATTTTAGTTTCAGTCCATCTTCTTGTTCTGCCATATATAAAGTTAAATCGAACTTAGAAGCAGCTTCTCCCGTGGAAATTGACTCTACATCTAGCCCAGGAAATTTGAGTTGGATGTCTTTCAAGTTGAGCATATTAAACCACACTTGAAATAGGGGATTGCGGCTGCTATCTCGCTCAAGTTGCAGTTCTTCTACCAGTTTCTCAAAGGGCATACCTTGATGGTCATAAGCACCTAATGTAACTTCCCGGACTTGAGCTAATAGGGAACGAAAACTATGCTGTTTGGAAAAGTTAGCCCGTAAAACAACTGTATTAATAAAAAATCCGATTAGTTCTTCAATCTCTGCACGGTTGCGACCGGCAACAGGAGAACCGATGAGAATATCTTCTTGTCCGGTATAGCGATGCAGTAGAGTCCCAAATGCTGCCAATAGGGTCATGTATAATGTCACCCCTTCCTGACGGCACAGCTGTTGGAGTGCATCAATCAAAATTTGGGGTAAGGTGAGAGTAGTACTAGCACCATTATAGGTTTGGACTGGTGGACGCGGACTGTCTGTGGGTAATTCTAGTCTTGGGTTTGCACCTGCTAATTGTTGTTTCCAATAATTGAGTTGTTCGTCTAGAACTTTACCTGTTAACCATTTTCTCTGCCAAACAGCGTAGTCTGCATATTGGATAGGTAATTCTGGTAAAGGGGATGGTTTTCCGGTTGAGAAAGCTTCGTAAAGTACTGCTAATTCTTTGAGCAGAACTCCCATAGACCAGCCATCAAAAATAATATGATGCATTATCAGCAAAAGTATATGCTTTTGCTCGTCGAGTCTTACTAATATCGCTTTTAGTAAAGGGGTTTGAGTTAAATCGAAGGTTTGTTGTGCTTCTTTAGTCGCAAGATGTTGAACTTCAATTTCTTGATTATCGTGTAAATTAGTTAGGTCTACAATTGGTAGTTTTAAACTAATACTCGAGTTGATTTTCTGAAAGAGTTGTCCGTTTACTTCCTTAAAACTAGTACGTAAAATTTCGTGACGACGAATAATTTCGTTAAGACTTTTTTCTAATGCTGCAACATTAAGGGTACCAGTCAAACTAATGTTTGTCGGACGATTATAAGCCGGGTTTCCAGGTTCTAACTGGTCTACCAACCACATATGTTGCTGAGAAAATGATAAAGGAGAATCTTGAAAATTTATTCTGGGAGCAATGTTATTTTCCAGCTTCGTTTTTAAAGATTTCTGCTTCAGTTGCTGTTCTAAAAGTGCCCGTTTTGCTGGTGAAAAATTTGCGATACGTTGAGTAATATCTTCCATAAATAAATCCTAATTAAATTGTTAATAAATATGCTCTACGAAGAATCTTAGATAGTAAAATGATTTTGAATAATATGTAAAATTTTCAAATTAGATTAATATACAGCACTTTGCAGTTACATGAGGTATATTCTCCCTGCTCCCTGCCTTACAACGATATGAACTGTACCTCAATCAGATGAAATTGGCTGTATATAAGATAAGTAAGTCGGCGTTTAAAAAAAATCAAGGGATGTCATTGCGAGTAAAACGAAGAAATTTCAATGATTTTGCGCTATTTTCTATTTAATTACATAGTTAGGTTTATTTGAGCCAAACTACTTATACACACAGGGTAAGCGCAAGAAAAATTGACCCAAAATGTGCTTGTACCATAGAGCAATGATTACGAGCATGTTTTCTACGATTATTGCATCTAATTCTCAATATTGTTAACAATAATCTATTCTTATTGATTCTTGTGTTTACCCTGCTTATATACAGAATTGTTCTTAATATTGTTCTTAATATTTATTGATTTTTCCTATTTACAAGATTCTCATTTAGATGCCCGTTGCATTCTCGTACACCCACACGCTGCTTTTGCAACCAGCCGTCATTTTCTCGGAGTAATTTCATCTCGTCTTCAATTGCATTTTGCACTGCAAATAAGCATGGTGTACTGTAATTTACAAGAGATACACCTGCTTCTTTTAAATCAGTTAAAGTGCATTCTGGAGATTTTCCACCTGCAATTTGATTAAAGACTAAAGGCTTATTAACTTGTTTTTTAAGAGTTCTAATTACATCTAAATCGTGAATTCCATCAGCTAAAATAGCATCTGCTCCAGCTTCTGCATAAGCCTTAGCTCTTTTAATAATTTCAGAGGTATCACTTGCATCTGTCCGAGCTACTATAAAAATATCTTTGCGGGTAGCTAAAACTTTTTTCAACTTCTCTAGAAAATCATCTAATTCCATTAATAGTTTTCCATCAACATGACCGCATCTACGAGGTCGTTTTTGGTCTTCAATAATTACTCCTGCTGCACCAATAGATTCTAATAAAGAAACTACATGACAAGCAACTTCTGTATCGACATAACCATCATCAATATCAACAATAATATGATGATGGGGAAGTAAAGTTTTTACCCTTTGTACAAAAGCGACAATATCAGACCAGGAAATAAAACCAATATCTGGTAAGCCATAATAGCTAGCTGCAAAACTGAAACCACTGATAAAAATTCCTTTGTAATATTTAGCTGCAATTGAGGCTGAGAAAGTATCATAAACACCAATAAAAGGAATAATGTCCTTTGTTTTCAATTCTTCTCGCAAGCTATTTGATGAATTATTCATTATCTTTATCTAATTAATTTAATCCTGTTTGTACTCTTTTGCTTACATTTTTTCCAGTAACTTTTCAACTTCTGACTCAGACAGAGATTCCAAGTGATTCAACATATCATCTAATTCTTCAGACATTAATTCTTCTGCACTGTTTTGAGTTATTTTAATTGCCATACTGGCAACAGTCGGTTGTTCAAAAAAGATTAAAAAAGATAATTCAACTTGCAGTACTTCCCTAACCCGATTGACAATCTGAGCCGCTAATATAGAATCTCCTCCTAACCCAAAGAAGTTATCGTGAATTCCTACTTTCTCAACCCTTAATACTTCAGACCAAATTTGAACTAATTTTTCTTCAAGGTTTGTTGTGGGAGGAACATATTTGGTAGTTGCTGTGGGGTCAGAAGCTGTGAGTCCTAGTTTTTGAGCTAAACCTATCCGCTGTCGTTTTCCCGTAGGACCTTTAGGTATTTCATCTATAAATAGGACAACACGAGGAATTTTAAAATCAGCCAATCTACGAGCTGCAAATTCTTTGATTTCTAATTCTGTTGTTGATGTTCCTTCTTTTAAGACCACAGCAGCAGCTACATCTTCACCTAAAAGAGTATGAGGAGCCGCAAAAGTCACTACCTGGTCGATAAGAGGATGATCTAAAAGCACTTCATCAACTTCACGGGGAGAAATCTTTTCACCACCACGATTGATAATTTCCTTAATTCGACCCTTAAGAAATAGGTAATTGTCTTCATCTAAATAACCATTATCTCCAGTCCGGAACCAGCCATTAGTAAAAGCTGTTTCGTTAGCTTGAGGATTATTTTCGTAACCTTGGGTAGCATTGGCTCCCCGAATGACAACTTCTCCAATTTCTCCCGATGACAATAGATGACCCGTCTCATCCATAATCCTAACTTCTGGTCCTGCTGCAATTCCCACCGAACCAGGTTTACGTATTCTAGGAGGAAGAGGATTACTAGCCATTTGATGAGAGGCTTCTGTCATCCCATAGGACTCGATGACTGGAACACTAAAAATTTTTTCTAATTCTGCCATTATTTGAGGAGGTAAAGGAGCAGAAGAAGAACGAATTAAGCGAATTGCAGAACTATTAATAATTTCGCGATTAGTTTCTACCCGTGCCAAGATTGCCTGATGCATGGTAGGAACTGCAGAATACCATGTAGGACGTAATTCCTCAACCCATTCAAAAAAATCCGGAGCGTAAAATCCTGGAGTACAGACTACACTTGCTCCAACACTTAGGGATGAAAGTAAGGCTCCAATTAATCCATGAATGTGAAATAAAGGCATTACATTCAGGCAACGATCATTCTCTACTAAATTCAGTGTATGGGAAATATTTTGAGCAGAGGAGCAAAGATTAGTATGGGTGAGTGGAACCATTTTAGGACGAGATGTCGTTCCGGAAGTATGTAATACTAGAGCCACATCTGAGGGTTGAGCAATACCGCTTTGAATTTGATTATTCGTCTCCCCAGCCTTCAATTGAAAAATACCCGCAGCAGCTTTTTGTACTGGGGATAGTTCCACCAGTGGAATACCTTTTTTGCGAGCGACTTCCACAGCACTTAGAGCAACTCCCGACTGAAATATCAAAGCTTTAGCATCCAAATCGGACAGATAAAAATCGTATTCCGACTCACGATAATTGGGATTAAGAGGAGCGCAGGTAGCACAAGAAGCAATACCTAGAAAAGCTACAGCCATTTCCGAACCGTTAGGTAGAGCTACCGCTACTCGATCATTACGACCTATACCTATTGACTTCAATTTCTTTCTTACATCAATTACAGCATCAAGCAAACTACTATAAGTCAGAGCAGATTTTCGTGGAGCGACTATAGCTATATCTTGTGGATTTTTCTTTGCCCTGGTTTCAAGCAGATTGTATATACTTGAATGTGACTGGGAGCAGGTTTTAGTGACCATCATAATTTCTTTGCAGAATCAATAATCTTCACGAAAAGCTTAGATTATCAAATACACTACACCTAATTTTTTATTGACCGATTAAGTATAGCTTTGGCAATTATTCCCATCTAACCGTAAAAATACAGGATATAGGTATATTCAGTTACTCTTTGAGGCGCCGGTAGATTAAAATACAATACATTTAGAAATTCTTTTCTAAGATGATGAGGTTTGGAAGGATAAGAAAGGAGACCCTTTAGATAAAAGTATTGAACAATTAGATTCTTACTTGGCGAGATTGGATGTAAATTTTGGTTGGTAATTTTTGATGTATCTACAAAAGCTTGACCGATACAGGAGTGTTGAAGTACTGGAGTTATTACTACCCAAAGCGATCGCTCTATTAATCTTGTGCGAGCATGAACGAATGTCTTAATTATCACATCACTCTTTACACCAAGCGAAGCATTATAGTTGGCTAATGTAATATTCTTTATTGTCAATATAAACGGTTTTCTGTTCTAATTTTAGAAATAACCAAGCAGTTCCTGTCGTCACAACTCCGTAGATAGTTGAAGTTCGACCGGACATGATATTACTCCATTCGGCTTTATTAGATGAGAATTTAATTTGACATCAAATTTTTTCTCAAATATGGAAGTTGCCACCAAGGGGTATAAGGATACTTATGATGTTCCTCATGGTAACCAAAGTGATAGCAAGTTATGAGGGACCAAAAAAAGGGACGATAAGTGCTTTGGGTGCGGTGAAAATTTTGATACCCTGCTAATGGTTCTCGGTGGGGTAAATAAGTTCCAAAATAGAATAGTTGAAGAGAACTGAGTAATAATGGTATTGCCCAAAATAAAATTAGGTTACTTTCTGGAATATGGAGTATATTTTTTACCGAGTGGTAAGCGATTGTCATTCCTAAGAAACGCAACCAACTCCAATAACGAAACATAAAGTAAAAGTACCAAGCGAAGAAGTTTTTATGTTTACCATTGTGATAGTCGGGGTCTAATTTGGTTGCAGGATTTTTATGATGCTCCCCATGTCTTTTTCGCAACTGTTGATAAGAGAAGAATGCGTATAAAAATACGGTTAAACAACCAATAGAATCATTAATTTTAGAGTTGTCTGGGTATACGACACCATGCATCGCATCATGAGCAGTTATAAATAGTCCTGTAAACAAAAATGTCTGCCATAGAATTGAAATTATAATTAATATTATATTAGTTTCGGCAATATTTAGTTGGACAAAAATATTTAAACTGATTGTCCATATAGCAATGATTAAACAACCAAGTATCAATCCAATGGAACATTTATAAGATAGAATAGATTCTCTAATCTTTGTTGGTAAGATAGCGATTAAAAATGAAGCCATAAATATCAGAATCAGGATTGATACCTAAAATTACTCCTATGATTATGGAAAGGGAAATAGAAAATTGCAGAATAAGTATACTGAGTTTTTTTGAAAAATTAAATATGTATAGATAACATTTTCTAGCTATTTTGCTACAAATAAATTATTTACTCATGATAATTTTATGGTATGGGTAAATAGAAGGATAACTGGCTTTATCTCTTCTATTTAGATTACTGATTTCTAAGGGAATTTCAGTTAAATTCTAAAATCCAGGTGGTATAAGAACGGTATCAATGACGTGAATAATACCGTTACTAGCTTTGATATCTGCTTGAACTACTCTAGATTTATTAATTCTGATCCCATTTCGTTGACTGACTGTAACATGAACGGGGTTTCCTTCTACAGTCTTTACTCGACCAGATTTTAAGCTTTGAGAATCAACTGTACCAGGAACAACATGGTAAGTCAGAATTTGTTGTAAAGCTGCTTTATTTTCTGGTCTCAATAGTTTGTCTAAAGTCTCTTTTGGTAATTTAGCAAATGCTTCATCGGTGGGTGCAAATACTGTTAATTTAGTATTACCAGAGAGGGTTTCAGTTAAGTCTGCTGCTTGAACTGCTGTTACTAAGGTTGTAAAATTCGGATTAGATGCTGCTATTTCGACTATATTTCCCGCTTCATTACTTTTATTACTTGCTGAAACTTGGGATACGTTAGATAATTTATTCTGACATGATGCTTGAGCGGGGATGTTAATTAATATGCTAGATATTGCAATAAAAATAATAGATGTTCTGTGAAATAAGAATAGAGATTTTTGAGTAGTCATGATCAGAAATTTCCTTGTTGTTTGATAGTTGTGGTTTAATAATCTATTTGACTTTGAATGTTTGGTAGAAGTGCTTGGATTAAATGGATATAAAATAATCCTCAGTTAGGAATTGAATCAACCACCTAAAAAGTATTGCAATTGAACTTGAATATCGGTATTGGAACCAGCTATGAATACTGCTGATTCAGCAAATTTAGGGGGACCCGTAAGAATTTTTGGATTATTGGAAAACCCAAATCCTTCTGTTGGTATGCTTAAAGCATTACGATTGAGGGTATTATCTCCATTTACATCATGAATAACTGCAACAGCGTAACTTCCTGCGTTTAAATCAGGGAAATTCACTGTTATCGAATTTTTGGCTGCTTTGACACATCTTGCTTTTACCGCTTGGTTATTATTATTAGGAAAACCTTTACTAGTGGAAAAAATATTTAAACATACTTGCCCTTTTTGATTTTTTAATCCATCAATGCGAACACTCATATTTCCTTTAAAAGTCGCATTTGCTTTGAATAATAAGGCGATATTTCCTAAAATCGCTACAACTAAAATTAATGCTTTAAATTGTATCTTCATGACTTTGTCTGATTGAAAATTAAGTTAAATTTTACGCGAATATTTTGTTACCCTGTAGTTGTTCATTGCTTAATAAACAACCATCTTCCATAGTGATAATGCGGTCGGCAATATCTAGAATTCGATTATCATGAGTAACTAGTAAGATTGTGCAACCTTGTTGTTTGGCTAGTTTTTGCATAAGTTCTACTACATCTCGTCCCGATTTTTTATCAAGTGCTGCTGTTGGTTCATCTGCTAAGACTATTTTGGGATTACTAACTAATGCCCGAGCGATCGCTACTCGTTGTTTTTGTCCCCCAGATAGGTTCTCGGGGTAGTAATTAAGATGATTTATCAATCCTACTGCTTCGATAATTTCTGCTGATTTTTGCTTTTTTTGATAGTAGGAAAAATCATGAATTTCTAAGGATATTTCTACATTTTCTCGAGTTGTTAAACTATTAAGTAAGTTATGAGATTGGAAAATATAACCGATTTTTCTTCGCATTTTTAGCAACAATTTTTCAGAAGCTCCACAAAGTTCTTCTCCCAGAATTTGTAAACTACCCGATTGGGAAGAACGCAATCCACCAATCAAAGTTAATAAAGTAGTTTTTCCGGAACCAGATGGACCAGTCATAATTACAATTTCACCGACATCAATTGTCAAATTAATATCAAATAAAACTTGTTTGCGTAAATTACCTTTACCAAAGTAATGATTCAAATTATGAATATCAATAACTGCTTGATTAATCATATTCCTAACAATATTCCTAACAATATTTCTATAATTTATATATCAATCGTCATTACTAAAAGATATCTGCGGGGTCTGCGGAACCTAACTTACGAACCGCGATCGCACCGGAAGCAACACACATAACGATAGTTAATCCCAAGGTCTGGATAATGCGCGTTGGAGGCATGATTAGCGGTAAACTTGTAGCACTACGGGTTATTTCGTACAAACCGATGGAAATCAGACATCCAGGAATATATCCGCATATAGCGAGAATAATCGCTTCTTGGAAGACTACCCTTAATAAGTAGGAGTTGCTGTAACCCATTGCTTTGAGGGTTGCATATTCTGGTAAATGGTCAGATACATCGCTAAAAAGAATCTGGTAAACGATAATTACACCTACCAAAAATCCTACAACTACACCAAAGGAGAAAATAAAACCGATAGATGTGCTAGTTTGCCAATAGTTCTTTTCTGAAGCAATAAATTCCTTGAGGGTAAATACTTTTACGTCTGAAGGTAATAGACTTTTTAATTCGTTTACAGTAAAGTCTGCATCAATACCGGGTTTGAGTTTAATTAAACCCAAGCTAACTTCACCTGCTGTTCTACCTTTAAAAATACGAAGAAAATTTTGGTCGCTGGTCATCAAACTACCATCAGCAATAAACGACGAACCAACTTGATACAATCCTTTGATATAAATTTTGCGTCCTTGTAGTTCTGTGGTCACAGACTTTCCCGTAGTTATTTTAGCGATCGCATTTTCATATTCACCCCTGGAATTCTGGTCAAACAAGAGGGTATCGGGATACTGGATTAATTTGAGATTTTGTTTTATCTCTGGTAGATTGAAAGCCGGTCTGGCTGGATTGAATCCCAATACCAAAATTGTTGATTCTGTACTGGTGTCGGGGTTTTTCCAATTTCCCAGACTGACATATAAAGCATCTGCTGATTCCACTTGGGGTAAATTTTTAGCTTGAAATAAGCGACGACGGGGAAATTCTTTGAGTAACCCAAAGTTTTGTGCTTGAGAGCTAGTCAGAATAATATCTGCTTCGATTAGTTTAGGTAAAAGAGTGTTAGTGTCAAGTAAGGCACTTTGAAATCCTAACTGCATTAAAATTAAAATATCGGCGAAACTAATTCCTGCAATAGCAATAATAAAACGTCCTTTTTGTCGGATTAATTGTTTCCAAGCTAAGGGAATTTTACGTTTGTTCATATATTAATTTCTACATTTACTTGCAGATTAATTAAGTTAGCAACTTCTTGACTACTTGCTTCATCAAGTTGTATTTTGACCTCGATTACTCTGGCATCAGTTGCTGTTGTGGGGTCGGTATCAAGAATATCTTTCTTAGCAATTTGCGACCCGATTAATTTCACTTTTCCTTTTAAATTACCCAAGAAAGCATTGGTAGGACTAGTAATATTTGCAGTTTGTGAAAGACGAACTTTACTAATATCACTTTCGTAAATTTCAGCAATAGCATACATTTGGTCGGTGTTAGCAAGCTCGACAATTCCTTGTTCGCTAACTGTTTCTCCCGGAAGAGTTTGAACTCTCAAAATACGACCAGCTTTTGGTGCTTTTATGTATGATAAATCTAGTTCTGCTTGAATTCGTTTGACTGTAGCGATCGCGCTATCAACTTCTGCTTGAGCATTTGCTACATCTGTAGGACGTACTTCTAAAGTTTGGTCAAGATTAGCTTTAGCTTCGGTAATTTGCTCTTGTAGACTAGCAATAGTTTTTTGTTGGTTTACTTTAATTTCTTGTATTTGTTTTTCGAGAGTAGAAATAGTTTTTTCGCGGTTAGCTTTTGCCTCTTGTATCTGTTGTTTATTCGTTTCAATAGTACGATTTTGATTTGCTTGAGTTTCTGCGAGTAAAGCAGCAGAAGTCGCA
>ERZ1740062.879-NODE-879-length-13620-cov-10.408699_pt1 | contig 13620 bp, 10 predicted proteins | sample MGYA00581741_ERZ1740062 | MGnify/ENA primary metagenome ERZ1740062 (study PRJEB43018, sample SAMN04849747) | marine metagenome | isolation source: floating plastic debris | place: Pacific Ocean | collected 2008-09-01 | study: EMG produced TPA metagenomics...
TATTTACAAAAGCACTCTGGAGTGCCTGTGACTGAAATTGCTACCCTAAAACGTTCTTTTTTTCGTCAAGCCTTTGGGGGTGGATGATAGAGTGAACCCCCTCGGCATTATACAGTATGTGTAGTGAGGCATTATAATTGAAAGTTGGGACAAAAAATATCTGAGTCATGCCTAGATAAACCTAGAAGAATAATTTTTCCACAGGAGTTTGGTAAGAAGAAGTTCATTATCTCTGGCCTTATAATTAATAGGTTGTGCGGCACTATCCATAAGCAGTTGGACAGTTTTATTCCTCACTGGATTTTTCATTACCAGTATATTGAAATACTCATTAATCAGTTTTTCTATTGTAAATCACGGCAAAAGAAAAATCTATGCTACTCCTGATGGATTTGAGAAAGCAAAACTCTATGGTATATGCCTAGTATCTGATAGTTCAAAAATAAAAAATAACCTATCGAAGAAGAAGCGAAAGTCAGAACATAAAAGCAATTTTAAAACGCTGCTGATATTTAGAATTTTTTGTCGGCAGCATGGTCGTCGGGTATTTTCATCTCAGGGACACCGCTTTAATCTTGATTAGTGTCTAAAGATTATATCTAAAAGAGCGAAACAAAGGGCAACTCTAACTTTAAATAGAATACCTATATAAACTGAAGCATGTGCCTTCTAGAATAGTAATCAAATCATTTCCCAAAGCAGCATGTTTTAGAAAAATAACCTCCTTATTCTCTGAGTTGGATATTATTTTATGTGAAAGATATTTATGAAGAGATCAAATTTCAGTCAAAAAATGTGGTCGAATTTATACCATATCCCTCATGTTGTGTAATCACATTAGCTAAATAAATCATGCAAAAACTATCCTCTAGGTTTCAAAAGCCTAACTCAAAAGTGATTATGGAGTTGTCTGCTTCGGATGAAAATAGTTTCATCGGGCGGTGTAAGCAAGAGCAAGCTAAATGGGGGTTATGCTATGAGACCCTTATAGTTTGGTTCCGTAGCGGTAAGATAAAGAGTGCTGTTACTGAGTAATTGTGTCTACATAGTCCCCCTACTTGGGTTTCTCTTCAATTTTATGGACTGTTACTCACCGTTCAAACAATTTCCTACTCCAGCTAGTAAAACTAAAAATTTTTCGACCGGACCATTCATGGGATTAATACATTGTAACTTTCAATTTTTTTCAATTCAATCACAATAATAAGCTATCATAGCTATCATCAAAAAAAGTACGCAAATTAGCCATATAAGGGAAATTTAAATTCCAATGAAAATTTACTTCCTGCAGGGTATGTGTATGTAGTCTAGTGATTATAAAGTTTACCTGAGTTGATGTCGATGTTATGACGATCTTCTTCTAACCGCCGGATCTTCTCTTCTAATTCAGCTCTGACTGTATCGAACAGTTGTAGTTTATCACTCTCTAAATTCTGATGTGCCGCTAACGCTTCACTCTCATACTGTACCTGTATTATTATACATACACAACATGTTTTAAATACATACCTACTGAGGCTCATCCCAGTCAGATTGTTAGATGAGACATACCACAACCACAAAGATTTCCGCTCCTGATTACGCTAGAGCATGGGCCTACATAAAAAGGCCATTGCCAAAAAAAATACAATCCTTCAAGTGGTGATTTCATGGTCAAACAGTAACACGCATAAGTCCATACTTTGTAGCAATAGGGCTGTCTATTTTTCGAACCAATTTAAATATCCATGGTGACTTCTTACCATAACAGTGTGTTGTTGGTCACAATAGAAAACTTTGTATGCTTTTTTTTCTTTTATTACATCCTTAGCTTACCTCTGACTACACACACTATAAGATAAAACTGATGAGAAAATCAGAACTAAGTAAATAGTTACCTCAGTGCAAGGATCATTCATACTACAAAAGTCCATCCAAACCAAACCAAGTTTGCTTACTTATTGTTACGATCATGCAAAACTAGTGATCATCATTATTTTCTTTTTGTGACTGACTGAAAATAGTGAAGACCAGCTAGTCATATGTTCACAACAAATAACCAGTATCACCGCTATAACTGAATGCCACAGCTACACATTGGTGATTATCTCACCCTGATAAGTTTTATTTTGTATTCCTTTCGGATCCCAGCTACTTGAATCCTTCTCTCAAACTTCTCCTTTAAAGAATCTATACCCTGTAGATATTCAGGGGCGGATTCATCAGATAACCCCTTCAACTTTGTCTCCACCTGCTTCATTTTCTCCTCATATAACCTGCCAGATAAAAAAACATGCACATGTTAGTGGGAAAAATTAACGCAGAGATGTGTTATAGTAAACTAAACAAATAGCTACCTCATAGTATGTGAGTATATAACATGGGCATATAGCCAACTCTCACATAGCCACAGGTGAAGAAGCTAGGTATTGAGATAGCATTACTCTACACATTGCCAGGTGAGACACTATCAGGTGCATCTAGTCCTACTCTCAACACAATGTATCTGAAGCATATAAATACAGGGGCATAACGAATCATTTCTTTAACACTTGGGTTCTAAGAATTTCTGTTAGGCAATATTTACCCATAATACGGTTTAATGATGATATTGCCCTAAATTTTGTCATTTCTTGTTGAGATGAGAACACACTCAGCACTCACAGATTTTTGACTAGTTGGAATGCCTGCTCTAGTTCCTGACCCTCAGAAATACAATCTGTCTTCCGCTGATCGATTGTCTCCTCATCCACATCTACAGTCAGCACACAACATGAGATTCATAAATAGGTATATGAACATGAACAACACCATACAAGCTCATTATGACAAAGTATTAATAAATTATAGCATTGAATACCTACCTACTACTTACAGTTACACTTATACTATACCACTTATTCTTAAATATTCAAACACCCCGCTCTTGAGAAATGCTCCCTGGGTACAAGCAATAAATGCACCTTAATGCAGATAATACAATTGGCAGGTAAGCACTGCAATATCTGACAGTCTACAGATCAAAGTGAGTTAGTATCAGTAAAAGGTTAACAATCTTCCAATTCAAACCTGAGCTTTCAGTCTCTGAAGTAGTGGATCTGTCTGAATCTTCTATGTCACTTTCATCACAATTTGGACTCTCATTATCACCTCCCTCCTCTTCAGTGTCCATCCTCTCCTCAGCAGACATCTCTGATCACCACTTGAGGAGGCTGCAGGCTTATATTTTCCAATTCAACTGGCAGTATTTACAATTTTTCTTACAGAAACTCAGTACAGAAAAAAGTTTTTCAGCCAAAGCGAAACTAGTTTTGGCACATTTGGAGACTGCGCAATTTCAAACTCCGCCTACAAAGGTGGTTTCAGTTTAGTTGAGATGATTGCAGGGGGAAGCAACTCTAATGGCATTGGAATAATTGAGCCCAATATTTATCTATTCTCTTCTGCGTCGAATTAAGCTAACATATACTTTATACAGGGCATACAGGAATCTTTGTTTGTTTGTCTGGTTTGGTCCAGTTCACAAATTCCAAAACAAGGCAGTGAATGTTTCTTGGATGTAGTCAAAGATATCTATTGCTGTTTTTTTAACTTATTACCTATTTCTTTGTTTAAATTTAATTTTTTAGCCTTCGACTCGTTGGGATGCCGTGAAGATGAGAGTGACTACATACACCCTGAAACTGCACTGGGCTATTACTAGACTGACCTATCAGTCTATTCTGGCAATATTTTTTGAGCTGGTAGGCTTCTAACTAACCTGCCCGGCGGGTAAGTTGGAAGCTTGCCAGCACAACTGCTATTGTGAATCAAATTCATATTTTCATGCAAAATAACATTCCTAATATAATACCAAATATGATAAATACATTTTCCACAACACAGGCTTGAGTGTTTGTTTTCTTCCAAAATCTCCAGTAACACTGGTACTGACACTATACAAATGAAGCGACAGCAGTTTCAAAAGAAGAAGATAAATTGTCGTCATTTATTTGTAGCACATATTTAATGAGAGCATGAAAGCTGGGATATAATTTCGTGCAGATAGTTTATTTTTATTACCAATTCTTTGTAGTTTGAGTTGAGGGCTCAAATGGCCAGGCAAGTTTAGCTACAACTCTTCCTCCAAACTTTGCCCACTAGTAGCTGACCCCTAGCTGACGCTATTAACGAGAGAAGAAAACCAGCCCCAGGCATGCTGAGCAAAGGCTACATATATCATATGAGAGCAATGAACATTATTTCATGAGATCGGTTTTTGTCCCTCTCTTGTCCGTTTCCTTTGGATATCATAAATTCAAAATACATTGACATATTATCAGAGATTTCAACATAAACATTTTGGAGAGTGTGAACTACAGAATTCATTGAAATCAAATCAGTATGCGTCTTAATGGGATAAATACAAGTTGACCAATGTTAAGTTTTAATTTAATGTTTTTATACAAGGGGCATTTAGAGAGGCAATTTAAGTATACTTGAGGGTAATATGGTCCCATATTTGAGGAGGCATCAAACAGAATTTTTGTGTTTGAATCACCTATGACATATCTACACACACTTTGTTCAATAAACATTCAGCTTTATTCAGTTGCCGTTAAAGAGAAAATTCTGCCAATAAAAGCACCAGGAAATCTCACAAAATCCTTCATTCCACCAGCGAGGGATAAATAAGAGAAATAAACAACAGATCTATTCTCAATGCGAGAAACAAACAGTGAACTAAAATCGGGCATCACTCCGACAACAAAATGATAAAAAACGCATATGAGTGAGACAACAACACTGTTTAGTGTAATACACAATTTGGCAAGTCAGAAAGAGAAAATTGATGGCAGGTTCTGCTTTATCTAATATTTACAAAAATATTATTATTGTTATTCAATGACTTGTCATACAATGAAAAAATGAGACAGTGCTCTGAGAGTTTGGCATCGGAGGCAAACAGGGCAAAAAATATTATGTTGATAATTTGGAGTTGTCTGTTCAGATGATGCAAAAGTATGTACATGTACAGTTACAATAAATTATTTTTAATCTTTTTGGGAAAACACATAACAACAAATTTGCAACACAATATGGGTGAGAGGCTCTGAGAATGAGAGAAAGGCTCCTACCAGAGGAGAGTTTGTGTTAGTGGGTTAGCTTTGATAGCTCTTTCTCTATCTTATTCTTGGCCTCAGGAGGCAGGGAAACACCAATGTTCTGATACAGAGATTTGAGTAATTTCATCTCTTTAAGCACGACATCGAGTCGTGATTGTAAAGTTGTGTTCTCTTCTGTCAGTTCTTGCACTTTCATCTCGTTCTCAATCTCTCGCTGTTTCTTCTTTTCTCGACTTCGCCTCACTGCTATGTTGTTCCTCTCACGTTTAGCTCGATATGTTTCTGTGTTTTTATCCATGCGTTTATACTGTCCATGCATGTCAGTTGCATAGCCGTTCATATAGCTCTCTAAGCTGGCGTCAGCGTATCGACCAAACACGGCAGACATGTATGGGTGATGCGGTACAGGAGAACAGCTGCTCGATCTCGATGAGTGAGGTGACATACCCCCTCCGCCGCCGTGCTGCATGTGAGGACTGACTGGACTGATCTGACTATGGGGAGAGTAAGGAGACACAGGGGCTGTCTGACGAGCTGATGGGGATACAGGGGAGGCACTACTCATACCAGGCGAGTAGTTAAACACAGAACCACCATTACAGCTGCTAGGTCGACTGTAGGGGGAGTTGTGTGGGCTCGCACTTGAGGCTCGCATATGACTCTCCATCTCCTGACAGCTGCGAGGCTCAAACTTCACCTGCCTGGTGAGGTCAAGCGCGTTCGGTCTCTGCAACTGTTGCTGTGAATTGAAGGTAGGTACAACCTGGTGATCAGCTGCCTGGTATGGTGAGGCTTGTGTTGTCTGGGTGTTGCTGCCACTAGCTCTGATTATAGCTTCGATATCGAGATTATCCTCCTTCCAGTCGTTTAGTAAAGCTGCTACTCCTGCCTCTTCTTGCTCCTGCATACTAATCGGCTGATTGCCGGCGACTCCTGATGCTGCGTTCAGCTGTTGCTTCAGTTGTTGTCTATTGTCCGTCTCATAAAATGTCATATCATAGCTCATGATCTATATGAATGTTTCTGTGTTGAGCGCTGTAACAAAGAAAGTTTGGGAGATGACACTGGTGTAGGTATATCACTGCAAATAATCTCCAATGTGACCAAATAATCGCCACTCCTAGTAACCATGATACATATGCATGTCTGTGAACGGTAATCCACTCGTTTAAGAAGTTTGAAGTAAAGCAATATCAAGGTCTCAATAGCGATAAGCAGTGAACAACAAAATGCAGTAGATCATTAGAGCATTGACAAGTGCTAGCAGGTGCCCCTTCTCTTGATAAAATGCCCTACACCCGGCCTACAGGGCTGAGAAGTACTGTGCAAGTTACTTACCAAGCCTAACTGAGCAGAAATGTTGCTTCAGAGTGTTTTGAAACTCAACTGACTGTTGTACAAAGTGGAGATAGTCTTTTGAATTACTGGAACTGTTGCAACACAAACTAAGCCTGAATAGCAAATGCTGGGAAAGCCCTTTGACATGCCTATTTCTAGAATTGGAAAAGTCCTTGTATTACTGCACCCATTATGTGCTCTCATGTTTTGAATATAGGGCTTTTGATACTCATTTAATAAATTCAAACTGTTTAAATAGACACTTATGAATTTAATAAGCTGCTATATCTGATTTCATAGACGGTGAACTACAGAAATAACCATTAAATGTAGTCATTTGTTTGTGCGCAGTAATTGTAGTACTCATCACTAAGCATTCAGTTTATTTCTATCACTTTTGTCATATACTTAAAATAGTAACTACTTGTGACGTCATTGTCCTTAGGGAACTACCTCCATGGGATATCCCTTAGCAGTGGAAGGACAACTCTGGGTTCAGATCAATCATTGGGAACTATTAAAAGGATTGGCAAAGATTAGTAGCAGTAAGTGCTAGGGGTCAGGTTCTGTGGCCTGTGAAACAGCTGATTATAAAGCCAACTATGCAATAATGCATGCAATGATGAGTGGGTACGCACATAGCCATGCCAAACAGTTTTCTTAATTTTACCACACTTTTCTGTTTATTTCATTGATCTAAAAACTGAAGCTTAACATTAATGCCGCTAAATGGGCCCTATATATTCATTCGGCATTTAGTTTGTAATCTAATTCTGGTGAATATCAGGTCTCTGGGCTTCTGGAAACAAGAGTTCTTCAATTGAAAATTAATGTTAAATGTGAGCGTCGAGACTGAGGTAGGTGTTTTTAGAAATCTGCACAAGGCTATGTCTTGTATGTAGAGAAAAATTATCGAAAATGGTGAAGACCAGCATTGATTTATACAGATTTGTTGTGATCACAAGTTCTTAGCTGTACATTTAGACCAAACCATGCCACCAAAACCAATCAAACGGTCTAAGATTTGCGCACAAAATAATCCTGCTCAGGAGTCTAGCAGGGCTCCACTAAATAAATGAGACTGAGTATATATAACTATGCATTTCCCAAAAACAATTAATTTGAAATAAATGAACAGAAACAGGGCTAATTATACACTGCTAAAATGATGATCAATTATTAAATTTGCTTAGCCATATTATAAATCATATATGCCTATTAAAAGTTGAAAGGAAATTCATAAAAAAATAGTTATTACTTTAACATCACTGTCTTGATGATTGCTTCCAATTATGCATCGATAATCATATTAATCTGTATTTGAATGAATTAATATATTTGAGTAGCCCATTTCGATGATGACATATACATAATATACAATGTGAGTCTACTGTACATCAGTAGTGACTGTGTTGTCTGCCAGGTCAACACACTTGTAACATTTAGATAGAGATTGTGAAATGCCCCACAAATGAACTTTTATTTTCATTATTGAATTTCACCGACATGGAAATGAAGCCATTTAACTGGTAGCATTGTCAGGACAAGAAAGAAGAGAAAATATTGCAGAAGCGTATTGAGTTCTTGAACGTAAACGTACCCCCTAACAAACCGAATGTCCATGAACTCTTGTCAGAGTTTTAAGCTATCAAGATATTAGGGGTTAGTTTAACACCCTGAATTTGTTATTGTTATGTCCATGGTAAACGCTGTTGAGTAGCATCTCAACATGCCTTATGAGCATTACTGCCATAAGGCTAATTTAAAAAGGAAAATAGTCAAATAATAATGGACTCATCTCAAAACCCCCTAACATTAGGCGGTAGGTAATTCAAATATCTAAATTCATTGGTTAGGATTCCTCACTACGCCTCTGGTACCGTTCTATCCATTCATTCACCTGACATGACATGTGATGAGAGCCACACGCAAAATTAAACAACCTGTAAAGACGAGTGATGATGTCACCGCACGCATATTAGCTCTGCTGTATGTGGTGATAGTTGATACACTGACCCATTAGCCAATCAGGTGTCTGCTCACGGCCACACAACCCTCCGGAAAGAAGCGACGAGCCAACAAATTAGGCAATTGAGACAATCACCATAGAAGAGGTAGGAGGAATCATTTCTGCAGCTGTAATTACTACTCTGCTGATCTGATACTGAGACACGTACGTCTCCTTATGTAGTAACTACCATTTCCCGAAATCTGATCCAAACATATATGCTACACACCCCCATCAGCTAATCACTGTCAAAATCTTGTAGAAAAATTCTAGATGATTTTACATTGTTATGATAGAGGATTCTTACAATGCAATTACCCTTCAACTCAATGTTCTAAATTCATTTTCCAGATAACAACCTGCTGCCACCTCCCGACAGAAAATATAATATCAACCCAAAAATATATTGGTATCCAATAAACATCTACAACATGTACAAGTTACTGCGTTAGCAATGTACCCTAAAAACGCAGAAACTTTAGTTAATTATATTAGTTATTTTCAAGTGATTTTTTTGCTACTTTGGTCTTGTCTTCATCAATGAAAATATTTAAAAATATTTAGCTACTTTTAAATATAGCTACCTCAAGAAGCGAAAATGGCGAAAATCATTGCTGATGAAAATTTTTCGTGCATATCTTTGGTTGGAAAAATTCTTGAGACTTATTTTTATAATCTGAATTTTGATCTTGTGAGGTCTTCAGCCACCAGCAAAGCTATAGAAAGATTTACTCTAGCACTTAGACAGTTTGCATCAATATGATTTACCTTTTTTCAAAAACAACTGGCTTATTGATGATTCAATCCTTGGCAGAAGCCAGCGGAAGGATAAACCAGTCCGCCGCAAAATCTGAGACTTACGTCAGTTTTGGAAAAGCTGACCAAACCAGCCACACTGTGGATTGCAGCCAACTTTGGCAAACCTCCATTCAAATCAGTGCCTCAATTACACATGGTTATTTATGTTAATTTATTTACCTCATTTTGTGTTGCATAATAACACTTTGTGACGAAGAAAAAAGTGGTTACAAAGCTACTGACCGCTAATTACAGTGAGTACAAAATACTCTTCCGGCCTACTAGCTGATCGTTGATAATTGTAAACCATTTACACCCACCGCTATTAACCTACTATCAGTTTGTAAACATGCCAGGGGAGGTAACTCCATCACTTATATTACAGTTTGAGTTGTATTGTATCAGTCAGTGTGTAAGAGATATATAATATTACGATTTTCACAATAATATAGGCTCAATATAGGATATTGATTATCGGCATTATTAGCGACCCGTTTCATGTACAGGGCTGTACATACATGAACATGCATATTTACAGATCAGGCAGTTCCGGTACATATAAGTACATATTTATACACATTAGTACGTAGGCGATGCAGCGAAACCCGGACCTCGGCCCATCATACTAGCCCGGGCTCCAAACCCTACAGGTTGACCAAAGGCTGGGGACGGCGGGGCACCCCCAAACATCATAGAGCCGGTAGGGTTCATCATCATAGAACCTGTACGGGCCATCATAGCTGCGGAGGGGCTGGCCAGTCCCATCTGACTGGCCAGAGCCATCTGACTAGCAGGTCCTGTTACTGGACTAGCCTGTAATCTCGTGTTCACTAATATATCCAATATCATCTCATCCTTCTCCTGTAACATATAACATGACGCAACGTCATAAGACTCACACAGGGTAATACACAAAGCAAAAAAGTTCCCAAATTTGAAGAACAAATGCAGGAGCAGTATTTAAGAGGTAGAGCGTATAATACAATATCGAAACTTCAGTGACTTAATTCAGACCATAACATTTTTTTAGAATAGGCAGTTTATTTTAGTTTCGTCACAAAGCACACGTCTGTTTCTGTTTTGTTGTGTTACGAACCTGTTTCTGTTTTTGTTCTTTGTGACGTGTGATGAGTTTTCTTATTACAGTCACAAATATTACCAGAAATAGGAGACTGCTCAGAGTTATCGCTGTTATCAGTATTCCCTGTCCGTACTTCGACCAAAACGTCCTCACCGCTACAAATCAGTGATAACAACCGCCATAAAATTATCTAAAAAGCTCGTATAAAATGGATTTTAATTCCTCTCCTAAAAGATTTAACACAGAATGATAGTTTTTTTTTCCTGAATTATTATGGTTTAGCGACTGCATTTCAATTGGAATTCCATAGATTTTAATGACAAATGTTTATTTGTGAGTAAACTAGTGGTGGGAGGTGGGGGCTCATGGGGGCTGGCTTTGTTTCCACACTGTTTAACCAAAGAATCTTTGACTGAGTCATATTTCGATGAACTCCAAACTCCATTGGAGAATATTCACAAACACAATGGATGTTAATAAAAAACGATATATGCACCTGAGCTGAATTATTAATCGTGCTAAATTCTTTTGTTTTTATTGAACACAAAACAATAAAGCAGAATGCAATACACAATAGGTTTTGTTGTAATGCCGTAATGGCACAGATTTTCTCCGAAAATCGAGACACGTTTATACGCGCAGGACCAGATTTGACCTCTGATGTCTGATGAGTGATTTTGTTTTGTTGTGTGCGGAACCAATGACAACCAGAGCGGGTGGCAACCATTATAGCAATAACAGAGTACCGAAGGAGAGAAGCAATTACTCCTCTCGTCACGATTTTACAAATTTAATTTTTTACTCAAACCTGAATTCTCGATAGCTATAATATTTTGACGATTTACGTGTACTTCTGGTACATAATTATCAGTCAGAGCTGTGCACCACCATCTGATAACTTAACTGCATGTAATACTATTACCAGTAATTACAACCCCAAATTTTTCAGATTTATACTGAAAAAATGATTAAACAGTAAACAACATGGAATTAAATAAAGTCCTGTTCTTTTATGTCCCTAGCACAAGTTCTCATGTGAAGCAAACAGGCAAACTGTGTATTCAAATAATTGTTTGTTAGCCTGTTTTGAGTTCTGGCCATTTGGCAATGTCAAAAACTAGAACGTTATCAGTGTGGGGTGTTTTTTATTTGATTAATATAACATTGCTTTTTTTACTATTAATCCTCTTCAACAGGATCTGTCTCATTTTATAACTACAAATTATTTATATCCTGAAGTTGTCTTGGTGGTATTGGGGTGAGATCTAAGAGTTCAGTAAAACTCTTCGGCGAAATTGACATCATCTCGGTTCACTCTGACACCACAAAAACACAGCAAAGATCCTTTAATTTTTTATGGTAATAAATAAAATAAAAACTCTACCAATCTTTATACAGGATGTTTGTGTGGAGATGTGGCGGGATTTTTTTCTGACACAACTGAACGCTATGACATCGCCAACTGATTCTTTATTTTTTGCTGTTGTTGTTGTTGTTGTTAAAGGCATTTTTGTATAGTACTACAGAAAGGTTTTTCACAGCTGGGGTGGACCCTAAACAAAAATAAAAAAGATGAATTTATAACTGCCTCACAAGAAAAAACACTCCTCTGTACGGGGTAACATTTCTGTGGTGATGTGTCATGCCAGATTCTACTCCACTGCGGGTTTTTGCAGCCTGGTAGTATTGCTGGCAGTTTTGCAACAGAAGTCTATGACCGCATACATAAATCTTCTTCAATTTATGACTGCATATTGTAGGAAGGCTCTAGGATAGCCTCGGAGCTAGTGAAGGAGAGGATTGCACTATGGGCTGTACAGAGAGCCTACCCAGGATTACCTGAGCACAAACTAAGATAAGCCTTCAGCTACCAGATGTGCAGTGATGACACATATCTTCAAGTTTCATCAAACTTGCAAAAATAAATTCCCATCAGAGCTTGTTTTGACGCCTTGTTGGTACTCAAAAACAAAGTCACCTTTTTTTTGCTAATAAAGGGCTTTTGATTGTACGCCTCCAGCAAACAGTACAAGATCTATCTTGCATCAACCCATCCCTTGCACAAGACAACACTTTTAGGTGATCTTGTGTTTTTTTCATGTAGCTGAATAGGAGGAAAATAATATAATAATGATAAATTACGGATCACATACAAAATGGTCATTTTTTAAATCGTTTTTCTATCAATATTATCATTGCTTAATTTATTTTTTTATCAAAGTCTCATTACAAAGTATTCAATATTTAAGAGATTTGACTCGCCTATAACTATACTTAGTTGATAACAATTCATGATAAATTGGGCTAAAGCTTTAGCACAGTTTCATGCATACATGTATTTTGTGTTCAAAATATTATCTTTGTACACCTGTTTTCTGTGTGACTTTATACATAGAAAAACAGCACACTACAGCGGGGAAGCAGGTTACAGCCTTGTAAACAAGAACAAATGACAGCTAGAGTGGTCAATGGTTACAGCGCAGAATACACCTATTATCAGAATCATTTGTGGCAGCCGGCCCTGCTCCTGCTGCCTGCCGTGGGTGTATCGCGTGAGCATCGCTGTGCCTAAAACATTTTTCGAGTGGTTGGTACATGTGAGGTTGGTTGATGTTAATGTTGACTCCAGCGCCTTGCGATGAATAAAACTTCAGGTAGAATTCTGTACATGTAGTATATTTGCTTGCAGTAGGAGGAATGAGGATATACGTGGCTATAGTAGTATCAGACATTGATTGATATAATAACAATCATCATGATGTATTACAAAAGCAGAGCTCTGTGTGCAGTGGAATATTTATCTCGTTGCTGCAGTTTTTGCGTTCTCAAATTATAGCTCTTTATGATGATGCATTGCGAAACATTCAGTGGGATATTTCGCAATCAGTATTTTGATGGACACATTAGGATAATTCTCATTTTAGTACTGCGTAGTATATACATCCATTGTGCCATTTATAGGCCTTTTTTGCCATCATTTTGAGCATTAATTTTGACGGGGCAGGGCGGTGCCATAGAAATGCTAAATTCTAATCAGCGTGACACAAATAGGAAGGAGAAATGAGCTCAGTTTGTAATCTCTCTTTATTAGCCACAATGTAGTTCTACAAATAAATAACCAACATGTTGCCGAGTCAAGCTATGGTATTTATAGGGGTTGTGAAATCCAGTATTTCCCCCTCCTCCTCCCCTCCCCTTCCCGCAGTGTAGAGCCAAGGATTTTATTATTGCGTAAAATTTCCAGGGAATGTTTCCGTGTTAAAGAATTCCAAGCACAGACTGTTTTTATTTGCTCAAACAAAGTTTTATAA
>ERZ1740062.880-NODE-880-length-13607-cov-12.415363_pt1 | contig 13607 bp, 7 predicted proteins | sample MGYA00581741_ERZ1740062 | MGnify/ENA primary metagenome ERZ1740062 (study PRJEB43018, sample SAMN04849747) | marine metagenome | isolation source: floating plastic debris | place: Pacific Ocean | collected 2008-09-01 | study: EMG produced TPA metagenomics assembly...
ATTGGCTGAGTGAGGATTTTAGGGTATGGTTAATAATCATGCATGTTTTGAGCACGGTTTTATCAACTCCTTGGTTTTATTCAAAACTGTTTTTTGTAGGATTATTCCAATGATTTTCGAACTTAAATAACACTAATATCCGGACTAATATACAGCTATATTGCTGCAAGAGCTTGTTGCGTTTTGCGTGTTAGGGGATACGTTACACAACGATTCACAGGGTTTGATGTAGGGCCAAAAGTTATATTTAATTTGCTTGATAAATCATTGTTTTTATATTCACAAACAAAACAGGTTATGCTACCGCTACCGCATTCAAAACATCATACAGTTTGGTGGCCAAAAAATTACAAGCAGTACTACATTTAACTATGGAAGTGAAACGCAGCATATTGTATGTAGTATACCTTCACTTCAAAGACAACGAAGAAAAAAACCTATGTGTTTATCACTTATATGTATATATATGTATATATATATATATATATATATATATATATATACGCCTCAGGGTTTGGCCGCAAAAATTCATCAAAAATGACCACTTAACACGAAAAATGAGAATTCTACGACACAACGTTATTCACTAAAACTACATTAATGTGAAAACTTTTCGATACGTTTTATTTCCACAAAAAGTCTGTTTGTGTCAAAAATGCAGTATTGTGGCAAGCTGTGTTTGCCCATAACTGCTCAAGCAACATGAAAAAAAGTTTTAGTGAAATCATGACTGTGTTGGAAATTGCAGACACTATCAAATAATTTCTAATGACAAAAGTCAAGCACAGCTGTTACCTGATTTCTGGTAGTATCCTTTCACTCTCAACCATTTATTATGAATGTTCACATAATTATGGAGTTTTCAGGTACGGTCTTTGATAGCTACCTGCAATAGAATAGTTGAGTAGGCACACTGATTTGATTTAATATAATATTTATTCATAGCAGTGAGTTAGCACGCATGTGAAATGTATAAATGCCACATCAAATCAAGGATCATCATTTTTATGAGGTGTTATGGTGGTGGTAATGTTGAATGAAGGAGTTGCCTACTCTTGAGAATCAGGAGGAGACAACTTGCTGCTTTGTATAGTGATAGTGTGCAAATGGTTTAATGGCAACGGTGGTTCGTGTGTGGTTTCTCCATCTGCTTTGGCATGAATGGCAGCGAAAACACATGGAAATAAAACTTCATGTTGCCACAGTGCTATTGTGTTATTTTTGACCCATATAGACTTGTGTTGAAGAAATAAAATGCACCGAAAAAAAAAATTCAGTGGAACTTTGACCTGTTATTACTATAGAGCCGTTTATCCCAATGGCTACAGTGAATTGTCCACTCCAGTGTTCAATAATGACTTAGCTTTCTCTACTGGTCAATCAATAGGTTTCACCCAGAAAAGTGAATAAGGTGGCAAATTAATTGTAATTATAGTAACTTAAAAATGAATTTATTCCTCAACCAAATTATGTAACAAAACAAAGCTTGTTGCACTTCATTTAACTCTTCAAAAGATTGTGTCATATTGATTTTTGAGTTTGGCAGAGTGTTACATCATGAATTTTTGGGAGGATTTGCATTTTTGAACACAATTGAATACAACTTTCGACCCCATAACAAAACCTACACATCACCTCCTATCTCTTAACACATAGAGTTGAACATTTTTGTACTCAATTTGAGCCATTTCGGGTACATTGGGGCGTATACAGCATTCAAAACATCAAACAGTTTGGGGGGCCAAAAATGTACACAGTGCAGTAACGGACAAGCAGCGCTACATTCAACAATGGACTTTAGACACAGCATATTGCGAGTATATCTTCACTTCAAATAAAAATAAATAAATAAATAAAATAAATAAATAAAAAGGCACATGTTTGTCTCATTAATGCATATATGACTCAGGATTTGGCTGTAAAAATTCATCATAACTGACCACTTTACACAACATTACAATTCTACACCACTAGTCCACCACGTTATTTGCTCGAGCTACACTTACCTGAATTGATGTTTGTTGCATTTTATATCCACAATCTATCTCTGTTTGTGTCAAAAATGACACTAGCAGCATTGTGGCAGGTTACATCCAGTTACTTCTGATACCTGATATACAGGCATAAAAAGTTACTTTTCCGGAGCAGATTAAATTCTGTAATTGGTGTACCAAAATATGGAAAAGGAGAGAACAGATAAGGCTTTGCAGAGTGGTCACCATCCTATTAACATTTCAGGCAATGATTCTGGCAGAGTCACAATAGTTTGAGGCCTTTCTTGGTGCATCTAGCTGCCGAAAATGCCCAAGGAGTCGGTCTGCTGGTAAATTTTTTAGAAAAGGCCCAACTTATGAGTTATCTGCTCATTCCAAACTATTTATGTATAAGTTATTTTTGCTATTTTATGAGCAAATATACATTTTAATATAACAATGGATGTGACCACAGCAACATATCAGTAACAAATGGAGTGGTGGGATATTTTAAAATTTTATTACTTTTTATATGAAGACTAAAATTTATAATAGAAATAGAGTTGAGGGTTGTCCTCTCCTTTCAAATTATTAACGCTTGTTTGAATTTTTGATATTTTTTTGAGGGAAAAATATACATGAGCAGACGAATTTTAATGCTTCTTAAAATGATTGCACGCTGGTCTATTGTAGGCCGGGATAGACTTTCTCAGACCATTGGTTGCATACAGTAAAGAGTAAATAAAAACCTGGCACCAAGGTCATAATTTCAGATATATAAATGTGGTAGTATTATTTGCATAATAAAGTTTTTTTCAAAAAAAGATAAACCAATGAGATGATAAGTTAATGTAAATTACCTGACGCCTTCAGCCAGATGACCACATTGGAAGCACACGCTTCTAGTGGCATCAATAATCACTGACACTAACTACTGACTGGTGATTTACCCAGACATCTATATCCAAATTTCTGAATGCGGCTGTAAAATGATTCTATTCAGTACACTACGTTGAACTGAAGGTGAGTGGGGTTGAGTTATGAGCCAAAGGCTTCACATTGCATGTACTCATGCACATCTTCCTTACTCACCTTGACCATGACTTGAATGCTTTTGGGATTTGACTTTGACTTGATCTGCTTCATGACTTGGCTAAATAGATTGGATTGACTGAAAATGAGTCATTGATAGTCATCCCAATTCTCAATTTGCAATGTATGTCACCCATTGCCCAGAATTAGACCAACACATGGGCCTCTTAGCATCCAAAACAAAAAGAGACCAATGTCTTGGTCTAGCTCAGAATCAGGCTATTATCCATTCTGCATTGTTTAGTTTGATGGAACATATCACCAACTGGAATAAATTTACATGGTTGTAAGGTTTTTATAGCTGATTGCAGAATTATGACTGCTGCCAAGTTAGCACAGCTTTGAATATGGTAGTTGTTCACTCTTGAAAAAGGGGAAGACGACTCAAAATTAGAATCTATTTACAAAAAAAACCATCAATATGGGCAAAAAAAGAATTCGTCAGGGCCATCAGGCATGATGAGTCCAAATCTGGCCACCGCTATTTTGCTCAAACTCTGCTCTTTAAAGCTACAGACCTCCAGTTTGTTTAAGCTTGCCCCCCATCATCACTATTTCTGAACCAATCAGTTATTTTTGTGCAGACCATAAAACACCACCAAAAGTGAACTCAGCTCATTTAGGGGATTGCAATGATATCTTTGTTACTGTTCTATAATCAACATGATGGCGAGATATTGCAATTGCATGTCCTAATTTTTGACAAGTAGATGATTAGTCTGACTTGACTAAAAAAATCCAATGAGTTAACTTGACTTAGCAATTCTTTGAATAGGCCATGACTTGACTTAGTGCTTTTCATAACTTGAAAAGACTTAACACTGAGTTATTTTCTCCCACCCCTGACCCTAGTTACCGAGTGCAAAGTCTTCCAGGTCAATATGACCATCTCTAGACAGAGTTTGTTACTGCTATTGTCGCTTATATAAAATTAAGGTTAACATATTGATAATCTGAAGTCCAACACTCAAACATAAGAATGAGAACATTTTAAGATAAATCAGAAATATGAAAATAAAAAGTAGACTGCACATTATTATGAGCAGTATCGATTAATGTAATGTATAAAACGTAGTCTCAACCTGCCTGTAGTTGTATGTTGACAATGATATGTTACAGGAACCAAGAACAATTTCACAATTGCTGACGACTAGAAGTACTAAATTTTAAATCTAGTCAGTGGGGGAATATGGCAAAAGCCGAGTTTTAAAATAAAGAAGACGACTCTTAGATGTTTCACCAATTTACGATTAAGGTGCCAAACTAACCTTCCAGTCACCTGGAAAATTTCTGTCCCAGTATCATTCAAGGATCCTTGCAAAAGGGAAATGCTAAGCGTCATAATAAATACTGAACTCGCATCATTACCAAAATACACATTTTTAGCTTAAAATCTCATCGAAGCTACAACAGAAGTTCATTAACAAACATCAACACCTACATTTACTCCTGTGTATTGAGGATAACACAAAGCTGCCATCAAGGTTAGCCATTTCATGTTACATATGATCATTGCTTATTTGACGATGTAATGTAGCACTGTTCACATAATCAGCCCAGGCCATTTCTCTCTGCATCTCTACAAGCTGATTCCTATTCCTCATGTTCCTGTTACTAGTCAGATAAGAGCTGCAAAGGTGAATATTATAATATCACAGTGATTGAGTTATCAATAAACGTGCTTGTTCAATTCAAATTTAGAGCTTAGGTCTGGGTTTGGCTAAAAAGAATTGTTTACCAAGAACAGCATATTATTTTGACCCAAAGTTATTTTCAGCTCAACATAGTTTCAAATTCCATGAAGAGCATGTACTCATGGTATTGGCAAAACAATCTCTCAAACCATTAACTTAATGTGTTCAGCTTTTTAGATGAGAAAACACATGAGAGTACACTGCACAAAAATTTGTAAGGCATTTCACAAACTAACAAGTACATCTATCTTAGGATATTTCAAACACTATTCCACGCCTATTAGGTACTAAAAAAACTATCAAGTTACCATTATATTAAACTAACCTTAGCGTCTGATATGCAGAAGACTGTATAAAAGAAGCTTTACGGATGTGAGCAGCACTTCAGGTCCAAAGAGCAGACAAAATCCACACAAAATGCGCCAGATTGTTAACAAGCTATTTTCACCAGCTGCATTAGGTTGTTTGACACTCTAGTAGCGACAGTAAATTTACTTGCATACTATTCTACTTTATTGACTAGGTAAAGTGTGTTAGCAGGTTACAAATACACAAAAAGCTGTGACATGAACAAAATACTATGAAGAAACAAAAAAGTCAGTTTCGGAATATAAAATAAATAAAAACTTTTTTATGTTGAGCAAAATTGTTTGGATAAGTAACCTCAATCTTTGCATAAAATGGCCATATCACAGATATGAGAATGCTCCATCACACGTGAGGTTTATGCGTGGATAATAATATACATGTAAGTGAGGTATATGCCACACATAACCAGCACATTAATTTAGCTACATTATTAGTATGTTTGATGGCTTTTCAAGCTATGTTCATAAATGAGCGATAAGTGGGAATGATAGTGAGGAGATATATCACCTAACCTTCTATATGTAGTCTGCTGAGGCAGAAACCTATACTGCTGATGATCTAGCTGGCGGTCATATGTACCTGCAAGTAATATTTTGAATATTTATTCACATATTTTAAAACATGCAATGGAGTTGTCCTTTCATTTCCCAAGGACAGGCAACTCCATATCATATAGGCCGCAAAATCAATTGTTACCCAGATCAATTATTATTATTATAATTTTTATCATTATTTGTTAAACCTTTTATTCAGGGAGCATAATCGAACTCCTTGATCTCATGAAACATCCATACATAATCAAGAACACACAAGGGAAACTTCATGTAATTAACCTCATTGTAAGACAAACCATTATTTTCTCCAATAATTTTTTACACAAATAATTAATTAGAACTTTTTTAGCCGATATTACATCCCATTATTGCAAAACCATCCACGCTTCTATAAATTGGTCCATTACAAACATTATGTGAAGAATAGGATGTCTCCATACTTACTTTGTGATGCGCGAATTGAGCCAGATATTGAACCATGTCTTGACTGACCAATATTAGCATACCTGCAACAAAAATACAGATCACAATAGTTAATTCGTACCCAGATTAATCCTATGACATATATCAGTCTAGCGTCATAATATCAGTGCTTGAAAGGCTAAATCAATTTCACTAAACAGCATGCATGAAATTGGATAGCACTGGTGAGAGGTAACACACCGCTATTGCATCAAATCTATAAACATATTGACAGATCAAAAAATAAAAAACGTGCATTGAACAACAATATAAGAAGGCTACATTAGCCAAATATACAGCGATAAACCCGAAAAATAAATATTGAGATCATAATATGATCCCGAGATGAGATTTTGAAGAAAGTAGTAACAGAATGAAAAGTAAAGGTACATAGAACGACAGAAAAGAGGGACAACAACTGGATGGCTTATACCTTATATCTTCTGCGATATCAAAGTAGGCTGAACTGTAAATGAGATATGATGGAGACTCATCAGAGAAATAGAGGCCACACTCTATATCTCTACTCAAATGTGCATCGAAGATGATTCAAAAACTTTGTTACCTCTAACCACGACCTCTTGGTGTTACAGTACATTAAAGCATGGCTCCAATATTGATTAAGTGTTGGTAACAGCTTTAGTTAACAGATTCATACAAAGTTATCGTTATGATCTGATAACAGACGAGATAATTGGCATTGAGTTCTTCCAAGCACAACAAAATGATAACAAATCCCAAAACATATTTGACAATTAAGCAACAATTTGAGTCGTACAGCAGTGAAAGCTCTTTGGTGCAATACTCCAGTGTCCTTATTTTTAGTTGAAGTTTGTTTAATGACATTACCATCTTGGTTGACTGATCATCGGACCAGTGTCTGGGAATATTTAATAAACATTAAAACTTGTGGATATTCTTAGCAAAACAGCGCACTTCTGCCCGGGGCTGAGAATCAGTGAGCTAATAATGCTCATTGTTGAGATAAATATAGTTGGGAGTTATCATGTATGGACAACTCGTTGAAGGATCAATGAGCTAATTTTTTGGCTTGCTTACGAAAAGTGAATAAATAATATGTGAAAGTTCTGAGTATACACTATCCAAAGCTGGCAGTTCTTTTGAGGTGCTTTGTTCTGTTATTCACAAATAGTATTTTTCAGCTGTTCGTTCAAAAAAAGAACTATAATACTAATGTATGCTGCGCTCTTGCTAATATCATATCAAAATTATACAAAAATTCAGGAAATCAATATCAAAAGCAACTTTAAATATCATAAACTGTATATCAAATTAAACTGAATGTTATTGGCCCAGTCATAGTCTGCATTTTCAGGCCTCTCCTAACTAACCCGTCCATATCCAACGGCTTGGAATTCAAGGCGTGTACCTTTTAATATTAGAGTACCTCTCCCCTTCCCATTTTGAAACAGTAAAGCCAACTTTTATAGTCTATTGGATCACAGAATTAAGTGAATAGTCAGACACACTTTACATAACAGCTTAAAATATGATCCTACTTTTAATATCAAGGCATAATTAAATTAGTCCAGTTGGATCGCATAGTTATGTAATGTATGTTTGTATATAAAACCACTCGTAGTGTATCCGCGTACCTCATAGTATTAGCGCTTCTTGTTCTGGCTCCCTTCAGTCCATCTTTCCAGCCAGGTACGTGAGCACTAGACGGCCTCCTCTTCAACTCCTCGTGATGTAGATCTCTGCCTCCGCCCATCCACAGGTTAGCCCACTTCACAGACACATTGGGTGTCTCATCTACAACAGACGGTGAGACAGTAATTCACACTCACACAGGTACAAAACAGGCAATTACAGCATGTCCGGATAAACTCAGCTACCAAGCTCTATATTCCTTTGGGCTAATAAGAAAATAAAACCAGACAATATAACAAGTAACTTTTAGTCTTACCGTAAACTTTAAATATATAGAAATGTGTGCACTGAAAAGCAAATCTGCCTAGCACAACTCTCCTACACTGTTTGCTAATTTAACTCACCTTTTCCGAAATCTGAATATGAATTATAAGATGGAGGCAGATAACTGCATGTATACATAATTCATTTTTGTGATGAGTATACATGTATAAATGTAAAAGTGATGGGCAGTTATCTAATGTTGTTGTTATTCTGACAAACAATTTACACACTCACATTGCATTGTTCATGGTAAATTTTGCTTCAAATGAAATTGCTATTGTCTGTTTTCATGATATTGTACATGATTTTATTAAGCAACACAAAATCATCGGTACACACATTATGAATCGCCATCTAAAATGTCAAGCCATGACACAGCCAACACAATATGACAGACCATTTCTGTCACAGCTGGATTAGTATATGAATTTGGGAATGCCGCCAGCGAGGAAATGATAGAGACTCTGTTACATTCTACTAGGAATACTAGAAGGCCTGACTGAGATGGATATCTGATGTGTATGTGCTGTACATGTTTATGATATACGTACCTGGGTCATGTATCTTCATATCCCATTCCTGAGCTCTCTCCTGCATGTAAGGAGAATAAGTATCATCGTCATAGCCTGGTACACCTTGTCTGTTGTGTGATTTATACACTAGAGGTGCAGATCTGAAAAAGTTAATCCAATTTTGAACATGAAAACATGAACAAATCAAGCTTGGGACACAATAGTATGACTGTAATTTGTACTGAAAATAACACTATAACAGCGGGTAATCACCTCTCTATGAGCACTTAAGTAATACTTATAAGACTGTGTTAATACCTGTATCCTTCTCTTTGATCCTGAGCCTTTAGCATTCTGTATACAGAGTTTATCCTGGCGCTGGGCTGACGAGACGGATTAGCTGTCGTCTGATTACTGGCTCGACTTATAGAATAAGACGCTCTCATATCTGGTGAATTATTCGGTGCTACATTCCTTTCTGATATACTTCTTTCTAAATCTTCATGGATCACAAGATATTTGAAATTAGTGACTTAAAAACAATGTCAGTTGACAGCATTTAATTAGATTAGCTAAAGTTTGATGGGTTTTGACAGCAATGGAGTTGCTCTCCTTCAACTGGTCATGCCGCAGGCAAAGGCCTGTGGCGTGACCTGTCAAGGCAACTTTAATGCAGGCAAAATCGATCAAACTTGTTCTGCATTTACATGGCCAGTGACAAATTGCTAAACATGTAATGTGAAAGCTTTGTGAAATTTGTTGTGAAGCATATCTAGCAAAAAAGAAATTCAACACAGGGAACTATACAGCTATCATTTAGCTTTGGGAATTCAAGTTTTACCTTCAGTCGATTGATCTAAAAATAAAGTGTTTATTAATGACCCTTTACTCAACAAGACATTATGCATGCAACAACAAAAATACCAGATTGCAATATTAGAAGTACATGTAATCGAGTTTTTATATACAATGAGTTTGACTTCCAGCCATGCAGCGACTTGCTTACATTCATAAAAACCGGAGCACTGAGCTGCATGTGGTTTCAAGACTCTCTATCCCCGAGGAACAATGAAAGGAGTTGTATTACCTAGTATCAAACCAGCACCTGTAAGAATATAATGAAACATATGACTTGTGTTTCCTATCTAAGTACGCCATAATAGATTTGATTATAATTACCATTATTAGCAAGCATATCGCGTATGAGATCCTCTCTGGCTAGCTTATCCAGTTCTTCATCATCACTAGACACTGCCCCCTGATCTTCCACCTCCTCATACGCCCCTGTAACTGAGTTGACAGGTGAGCAGGTCCGCCCATCTGTCACCTCAGGTATCACAGGTACCTCATCAGGGAGGGAAAGCTCTGCTGAAGTCACATCTAAACAACAGTCACACCACAATATCATCTCTAGTAATGTAGACAGGACGGGGTTAATAAATTGTATGTACCGAACACAAGAGCAAAATCTGACACAGATTCTTACAGCGCAAATAGCTGTCAAGCCGATGGGAATATTCTATTATTGTTTCATGAGGCAGTTCTTGAGATAGACGTAGACGTATTGATGTTATTCTAGGTGAGATACCTAAAAACAGAATCAAAATCTACAGCAAACCAAAAGCGGAACAAAAACAAGCATAGAGTTTGTCAACATCTAACAATCACGCTTTCCGCTAGGGTTCTCACCAGCAGACTGAGTGGGCTGTTCAGATTGAGTTTCTGGATTCTCTGGGACTTGTTCTTCTGCTGGTGCGGACTCATCACCACTCGGAGCTGCTGACTTTTTCTTTGGTGGAGGAGGCATTGCTCCGAACTGTATGATACTAAGCTGCTTTACAGGTCTCTGCATTTCAGGTGATGTTGGGGCTTTCGCAGGCTGACTGTCAGTGATTTCGACCTACACATAATGATAATTATAGAGCATGAATATGAATTTCATGGGTGGCGATAATCAAGACCTATTTTGGAAACTACGGAGATTAACAGTATGGGGGAATATTCTAGGAACAGACACCCAGTTTCTATGTCATAGCATCACCCTATGCAAGGAAAGTGAGGGCCTGGGAAAGTGTCATCCAAAAAAGTTAAATAATATTAGATTGTGAATAATTTCAATTCATGTTGAGCTATAGACAGGTTCTACTCTATAAAACTACTACCCATTGCAGTATGGTTTGCTAGATGAGTAATTCCAAGGAGGACAAAACACTAAAGCACTGCTCTACATAATATACCAAGGCGCTATTGTTTAATTCACTCACAGACATGGCAGTAGCGCTGTTATTGCAGTTATCATCACTATCCATTAGCATCAGACTGTCTAGTCCCTCTTTGATGACATCAGCGGCAGCGGGACCAGGAGTTCTTCTGGCTGATTGAGGTGATGACTGTACTCTATTCACTGTAGCAGGAGAATATGAGTGAGAAGGTGACGCTGAGCGACGTGATGCTGAAGCAGTGTGGTGTTTAGGTGGACTGATGGACAGCATTTCCTGAGCTGCTGTCGTAGTGCTCACCACGCTCACTATGTCTGCTGTATCTCCATAAGGCTGTAAACAGCGATCGAAAAAGAGGCATGTTATTTATAAACACATCTCAATCATTTTAATGGACCCATTCTTTGAGTGAGTTTGAATTGATGGGATGACAATCTCATTTTGCTCACAAAGCATGCTTACAATGGGTTTGTGATCAGGATAAAAGGATAATGTGTTTTTCGAGAACTATCCGTAAACTTTTAGACTTTGAGCGAAAACAGACTTCTCAAAATAATACTACAGGGGTTGATTTGAATCTTGGAGCGTTAAAACAACAAAGTTAAATAAAATCAGGAAATGTCTTGTGTCTAGGTACATTGTATATTTATGGTGTGAACAAGACTTCGCAGTTGCCCATTAACCTAAAAAGTGGAGACAACTCTATAATAGTAATGCATCATTTGCGGGCAATGAGATAAATGTAATACATGTAGTCATATATAGGCTAGATATTACTCTATCTTGTTGTTGAGGGCTGCGTGCAATAAATTCAAATCAAAATTTCTTTAAGTTGTCTCGATAGCTCGGCCTACCTGTGGCACAGTGATAGGTGTTGCCCTCCCAGCACCGATAGAATGATGACAGTACTCCGTTATTGATGCAACTGCAGGATCTTTATCTTGTACATAGTGCAAGGTCACTCTGAAGAAAGATAGAAAGTATTTTGTTTGAAAAGTACCTCATAAATATGTTTATGAGAAATGAACTTGCTCATGTTGAAGGGTCTGATAAAGTCTGACGGTTAGAACTAGGCAACAGCTTTTCCTGATTCAAATATTAAACGAAATCGAAACAAATTATTTAAGTATGTGTATAGCATCTGCATACCTATTCCCACTAGTGCCTTTGGGTTTCCAGTAGGCTTTTCCGAAATCCCAGTCTAGTTCTCGGGTGTCTATGTATGCATAATGCTCCTCAAATGATTTAGTCTTAGAGCTCATCGCACCGTTGACAGGTATCATCTCCATGAGGACTAAAGCTATGTCTGGTTGTGGCAGAGATACTATCCTAGCCAAACACTGAGGAGCTATGAGCACTGTCTCACCAACATCTAAAAATGAGAGCGGACTATAAGCAGTGTGCATTAAGGACATAGATATGAATAATATTATCAATAACATTGCAGTGACCTACCCAAACTTAAGGGCCAAATATAAGGTACCTTTTGTATTTGTGGAAATGGTCACATTGATATTAATAATCAGATTTTCATCTCAACCTAACAACAGTCATAGCAATTTAGGAGTTGACTACACATCTGTGAAAGAGAACAACTCCAATAAGAAGATAATGGGATGTTCATTCTTTATCCCACGGATCTCATTGGTTTGGAATGTGCGATAAAAACTTTAAAATAGTTTATCTCATCGGTTTTAGAGAAACTACCTTATTGTGTTTAAAGACGACTTTTTTATAATCTAGCTAATTTGTCAGTTTTGTCGATGTTAAGTAGAGGTGAATGCATACATCATCATATATTCCCGCACAAGTAAAGTACATCCATGGCAAAAAAAAAGTTTCTGTATAACAAATTTTACAAATAGGTCATTTCAGCCACTTTTTCCCAATCTTTAGCTGGATGTGGTTACCTGGTTGTTTGGTAGGTTTAGGTTTAGCGCTAGTGATTCGAGGTGGTCGCCTGTCAGGGCTGGTCTGACCCTTTGCATGATAACTTGATGAGAAAATAGGACCTGACATCGGTCGCTTAGGTAGTGGCTTTTTTGTCTGAAAGAAAATACACGAAAAGTTCTAGTATACCTCGAGCGATGTTACTTTGACCAAGCATAAGATAATGTATAGATTATGCAAAAAAAAGAGTATCTTTCAAGCAAAAATATCCAAGCGAGTTCATATAAGAGCAGTACGCTAAAAGCTGATTTTATTTTCTTCAAACTATATGTCCATACATTGGTATGGAAGTTGGATATCCAACCAACAAAAAACACTTTTTCAGCATGTCTGTGTGACCGTCCAAACACAAAACAAGTTACATGGACTTACAAGCAACTTTTCTTCCTGAGGTTGAGATTTGGACGGAGATGCTTTTCCAGAAGACTTAGCTAAATAAATCATCACAGCTGACTGTACAAACTGTCCTATAGATTTAATCTGATCTTCAGCCTCAACCTGAAAAACAATAATATCATAGGTTGTGATGCACATGTACTTATACATGATGTGCAGAAACACTATGTATTATTACACTGCCAGTCACTGAAACACCTCATAGTTGGACCCTCAAATGTATAAATTCCCTCAAGTGTATTTAAAACTTCCCTCAAATGTATTAAAATCAACCACAATTGTATAAATCACCCTCAAATGTATGAAAATTGACCACATTTGTATAAACAGGGTACCGACAAATGTATAAACTATATTGACCACAATTGACTCAAACTCGCGCTTAGCCAACCACAAATGTATAAAAATCAACCACAAATGTATAAATAGGAATTTAGCTCTTTGCAGC
>ERZ1740062.881-NODE-881-length-13569-cov-4.127645_pt1 | contig 13569 bp, 9 predicted proteins | sample MGYA00581741_ERZ1740062 | MGnify/ENA primary metagenome ERZ1740062 (study PRJEB43018, sample SAMN04849747) | marine metagenome | isolation source: floating plastic debris | place: Pacific Ocean | collected 2008-09-01 | study: EMG produced TPA metagenomics assembly...
GACAAGCTTTCGACCAACTCAATTCATTCGACACCCAGTACGACAGCTTCGAACGATGCGGCATGAGGTTTCCGCTAGAGCGCGGGAGTGATGGTGTTGTCCCGTTAGATTCGACCAGCGTATCGGGTTACGTGACGGCAACGCTTCTCCATCATATTCAGACATATCCCATAGGGACGACAGTCGGTCAGACCCTTGGTCCCGCCGCGTTCGGACGGTGGAGAACCTATGCCGACGAACTGGCATCCGTGTTCAAGCTCATCGATGACCCGCAAACCCGAGAACAACGCATCTGGTATCATCAGGAGCTTTATCGCCGCTGATGTGCCAGTCGGTCTAGAACCACGTTCTCCTTCAAATGCTGCTGTGCGTCATGCATCTCCGTTTTTCCCTGTTTTATCAATAAGTCCGACCCGCAAGATGTGCGGTGTACTACACCGCGATCTTGGCAAGGGAGCCCGCTGCGCGCTCCCGTTGCATCCCTCCGGCCTTGGCTCTTCCAGGGCATTGAACCCATGCAGAGCCATCAGAACGTTTCGCCGTTCCATCACTCGCGGGAGACTTCGCTCTCCCTGCACCCATCGATCAAAGGGGCTATCGCGCCACCTTTGAAATCCACTCGTCAGGGTAATGGCCCCCGACACCTGCCAATCAGGGGAGCGTTCCTGCTCCCACCGATACCCCCATGACCATTTCATGGAGACCAACCCTGCGCGGTTTGGATGCCGATCAGGTCTGTCGCGACCCGATACCAACGACCAAGAGCCTTCCCGTGCTCTTTGGATACATGGGCCAACCTTGCGCAGGTTGGATATGCGCCAGCATTTCGCTGCTGGACTGCGACCAAGGAAACGCCCTTGGATGCGGGTGTGGTCTGTGGAGGAATCCTCGAAATACCGTTGGCACATTGTGTATCCAACGGCTACACTCATCGCATGAAAGACTCAGGACTGCGCATCAGGGTCGAGCGTCAGCTCCGCGAGAAGTTCCTTGAACTTTGCCGCGAGCAGGACAGGCCCGCATCCCAAGTGATCCGAGAGTTCATGCGTGAGTATATCGAGCGCAACGAGCAGACCATAGCCAACGATAAAAACAAAGGACGAAACCTTGAACGCCGTTGAGATCGAAGAGGCCATATCCAAGCTTGCCGAGCAGCCGTTCGACGCGGAAGAGTTTCCCTTCGCGTTCTTGGAGGCGTTCGGCAACAAGACCACGACGATCAAACGCCTACGTTCCGGCACGTCCAACAAGTCGGATGTTGGCGGCGTTCTTCAGACCAACAACATCCACCTCAAGGTCGCTGAAGATGGCACGGTTGCAGATGCCCTTGCGGCCCTGAAGAGTAGTCCCGCCACGACGAAGGCCCGCGCAAAATTCATCCTCGCCACTGATGGGAAGGACTTTCAAGCGGAAGACCTGAACAGCAGCGATGTCATCGTCTGCGATTACCTAGACTTTCCCGACCATTTCGGATTTTTCCTTCCGCTAGCGGGCATCAGTACCGTCAAGCAAATCCGGGAAAGCGCCTTCGACATCAAGGCGACGGGCCGTCTGAACCGTCTCTATGTCGAGCTTCTGAAGGATAACCCTGAATGGGGTACGGCGGATCGCCGCCACGACATGAACCACTTCATGGCGCGACTGATCTTCTGCTTCTTCGCGGAGGACACCGACATCTTCACGGAGGCTGATCAGTGCACGGCCACCATCGAACGGATGAGTGAGAAGGATAGCTCGAACACGCATGAGATCATCAGCGAGCTGTTCCGATCCATGAACACGAAGATTGCTGATCGTGAGAAGGAAGGTATCGCCCGCTGGGCCAGTGGTTTCCCCTACGTGAACGGCGGGTTGTTCTCCGAGAGCGTTGATGTGCCCCGCTTCAGCAAGATCGCGCGGTCCTACCTCCTGCATATAGGGAATCTCGACTGGAAGAAGATCAATCCTGACATCTTCGGATCGATGATCCAGGCCGTCGCCGATGATGAAGAACGCGGCGCGCTAGGTATGCACTACACCAGCGTTCCGAACATACTGAAGGTCCTCAATCCGCTCTTCCTAGATGACCTACGCGAGAAGCTCGAAGAGGCGGATGACAATGCCCGCAAGCTTCTCAATCTTCGCAACCGCATGGCAAAGATCAGGGTTTTCGATCCCGCCTGCGGATCGGGCAACTTTCTCGTCATCGCGTACAAGGAAATGCGCGCCATCGAGGCAGAGATCAACGAACGGCGCAATGAGGCGGATCGAAGGTCTGAAATTCCGCTAACGAATTTTCGCGGCATTGAACTGAGAGATTTCCCCGCCGAGATCGCTCGCCTCGCGCTCATCATCGCCGAATATCAGTGCGATGTGCTCTATCGCGGGCAACGAGAAGCCCTCCGCGATTTTCTGCCTCTTGATGCCATGAACTGGATTACCTGTGGCAACGCGCTCCGTGTTGACTGGCTCAGAATCTGTCCTCCCACCGGAACAGGAGTAAAGATGCATGGCGATGACTTATTCAGCACACCGCTTGATCAGGCAGAGAGCGATTTCGAGAACGAAGGTGGCGAAACCTACATTTGTGGAAACCCTCCCTATAAGGGCGGAACAGAGCAAAATGCGGATCAAAAAAGTGATATGTCAGCTCTGTTTTCTGGTCACACATCCACTTGGAAGTCACTTGACTATATTTCCGGCTGGTTCTTCAAATTTGCTGAATATGCACAGCATACTTCGGCCTCTTGTGCTTTTGTTAGCACAAACTCAATTTGTCAGGGAGAGCAAGTCGCAAGGCTTTGGCCACTAATATTTTCCAGAGGGTTGGAAATCAACTTCGCCCATACTTCGTTTAAATGGGCTAACCTAGCTTCTCATAATGCAGGGGTGACTGTTATTATCGTTGGGCTCGCCCAATCACCTACTGGAGATCGGATGCTTTATCAGTTGGATACAACTGGAGAAGCGTCAAAGCGAAGCGTTTCCAACATCAATGCATATCTCGTTCCCTACGAGCATGTGCTTGTTCAAGCCGCAACCAAGCCAATCTCACATTTTGATGAGATGACCATCGGCAGCAAGCCCGTTGATGGTGGCAATCTAATGCTATCGAAGACAGAACTTGATAGGGCTTCCGAGTCTGATCCAAGAGTAGATAGATTTGCCCTGCCATATTTGGGAGCAAATGAAATCATAAAGGGCGTGTACCGCTACTGCATTTGGGTTCGTGATAGGGACGCTGCTAGTGCCGAAAGCATACCTGAACTCGCTAAGCGGTTCGAAGAAGTTAGGCTGATGCGGTTAAAGAGTAAAAAGGCACTGACAAGAGAAGGTGCCGATTCTCCTTACGCATTTCAGCAGGTGCGCCAGGACGGCACCGAGACGTTAATTGTAGTGCCAAGCGTGTCTTCTGAAACGAGGCATTATATTACAGCCACTCTGCACAAGAGCGGGATTATTCCGAATTCAGCTTTCGGAATGCTGAACCCTCATTTCTACAATTTGTCAGTGCTATCATCTCGACTACACATGATCTGGATTCGTTCGGTTTGCGGGCAGCTAGAGACAAGACTGCGATACTCCAACACGCTCGGTTGGAACACTTTCCCAGTCCCAAAGCTAACCGAGAAGAACAAAGAGGACCTGACTCGTTCCGCCGAGGATATCCTTCTTGCTCGTGAGGCACATTTTCCTGCGACCATCGCCGATCTTTATGATCCTGAAAAAATGCCAGACGACCTTCGCGCAGCGCATGACCGCAACGATGAAGTTCTTGAGCGTATCTATATCGGTCGTCGCTTCAAGAACGACACCGAGCGTTTGGAGAAGCTGTTCGAACTCTACACCAAGATGACGGCTGCGAACGATTTGAAGAAAACGAATACACGAATGAAAGCATAAACGATGAGCAGCAAGAAAACCGCCCCCTCCGTATCCGTCACCTACGCCCAGAATGGCAATTCGACCAAGTCGAACGAGCTGGGCATGCGACCGATGCAGGAGCGCGCTTACGAGAAACGGGGTGAACAGTATCTTCTGATCAAGTCCCCGCCAGCATCGGGCAAGAGCCGCGCACTGATGTTTGTGGCGCTGGACAAGCTGCATAATCAAGGACTGCGCAAGACCATCATCACCGTCCCCGAGAAGTCCATTGGGTCGAGCTTTGCCGACGAGCCACTATCCAAGTTCGGTTTCTGGACCGACTGGCATGTCGAGCCGAAATGGAACCTTTGCAACGCACCAGGATCAGATGGCAGCAAGGCGGACTCTGTAGGGTCGTTCCTCAAGGGCGAGGATCAAGTGCTCGTCTGTCCCCATGCGACGTTCCGAAACGCTGTCGAGAAGTTCGGCATTGAGGCATTCGACGATTGCCTGATAGCCGTGGATGAATTCCACCACGTTTCTGCCAATCCCGAGAACAAACTCGGCGCACAGCTCGGGGAGCTAATCGGAAGGGACAAAGTTCACATTGTGGCCATGACGGGATCATATTTTCGAGGCGATGCGGAACCCGTCCTTATGCCAGACGACGAAGCAAAATTTCGCGAAGGAACGGTCACTTACACTTACTATGAGCAGCTCAACGGGTACAAATATCTGAAGCAGCTCGACATCGGCTATTTCTTCTATTCGGGCGCGTATGCGGACGACATCCTGAAGGTTCTCGATCCGAACGAGAAGACCATCGTCCATATCCCTAGTGTCAATTCCCGAGAGAGCACGAAGGACAAGCACAGGGAAGTCGAGCACATCATTGATGAGTTGGGCGATTGGCAAGGTACGGACCCCGCGACGGGCTTCCAGTTAGTCAAGACATCGGACGGACGCATCCTACGGATTGCCGATCTGGTCGATGACGAAGCCGCCAAGCGTGACAAGGTTTCGGCGGCGCTGAAAGACCCCGCCCAGAAGAACAACCGCGACCATGTTGATATCATCATTGCCCTTGGCATGGCCAAAGAGGGCTTCGATTGGGTCTGGTGCGAGCACGCGCTGACGGTCGGGTATCGTGCCAGCCTGACCGAGATCGTGCAGATCATCGGACGCGCAACACGCGACGCGCCAGGAAAGAGCCGCGCCCGCTTCACAAACCTGATTGCCGAACCCGACGCATCGGAAGATGCCGTCACCGAAGCTGTGAACGATACGCTCAAGGCCATCGCAGCCAGCCTGCTAATGGAGCAGGTTCTCGCGCCTCGTTTCAACTTCACCCCGAAGCGCCCTGACAGTGGTCCTGTCGAGGGCTTTGACTATGGCGAAGGCGGGTACAAGGAAGGCGAATGCAATGTTGGCTTCAACGAAGAGAGCGGCCAGTTCCAGATCGAGATCAAAGGCCTGACTGAGCCGAAGAGCAAGGAAGCCGAGCGCATCTGTCAGGAGGACCTGAATGAAGTGATCGCCGCCTTCGTACAGGACAAGCCGACTGTGGAGCGGGGCATGTTCGACGAAGAGCTAGTCCCCGAAGAGCTGACCCAAGTCCGCATGGGCAAGATCATCAAGGACAAATACCCCGAGTTGGATGACGAAGATCAGGAAGCCGTCCGCCAGCATGCCATCGCCGCTCTTAACCTTACCCAGAAGGCCAAAGAGGCGGCGCTCAAGGATGACGACGGCGAGGACAAAGCCAATACGGCTCTGATCGACGGTGTGCGAAAGTTCGCCATGGATGTTCGCGAACTCGACATCGACCTGATCGACCGCATCAATCCATTCAGCGAAGCCTACGCGATCCTCGCCAAGACGATGAGCGAGGAAAGTCTGAAACAGGTTGCGGCCATCATCTCCGCGAAGAAGGTGCAGCTAACGCCTGAAGAGGCGCGTGATCTGGCCAAGCGGGCGCTGAAATTCAAACAGGAGCGCGGCAGGCTGCCGTCGATCACCTCGCCCGATGCGTGGGAAAAACGCATGGCGGAAGGCGTTGCTTATCTGGCCCGAATGAAGGCGGAGGCCACCGATGGCTAAGCAGTTTACTGAAGAAGACGATGCGCTGCTTGCCGAACTCGGGGTGGAGGTCGAAGCCAAGAAGGCTTCCGCGAGAACACCGCAGGAAGAGCGTGTCATCGCAGGGTTCGAAGAAATCCAGCGCTTCGTCGCGGAGCACGGGGCTCCACCACAGCATGGAGAGAATAACGACATATTCGAACGGCTATACGCGGTTCGCCTTGATCGCTTGAGAGAGCTTGGCGAGTTCAGGCAACTTCTCGAACCGATTGACCATAGTGGATTGCTTGACGCCAGCGCTCCGGTTGCCGCGTCTATTGAAGAAGATATGGATGACGAAGCGCTTCTGGCCGAACTCGGCGTCGAGGCGGAAACTTCGGACATCACCGAACTACGTCATGTGAGGTCCAGCGCTGAAAAGAAGGCGGCGGAAGAGATTGCCAATCGCCAGAAGTGTGAAGACTTCGAACGGTTCAAACCGTTGTTCGAGCAGGTTCAGAACGAAATTGATACAGGCATGCGAACGACACGGCCCTTTGAACGCAAGGCCGAGATCGCGCCAGGACGCTTTTTCATCGTAGGCGGACAAAAAGCCTATGTTGCAGAGATGGACGAAGCGTTCCTGACGGCGCAAGGCATGACCGATGCCCGTTTGCGCGTGATCTTCGACAACGGCACCGAGAGCAATATGCTCATGCGCTCCCTACAGAGAGCGCTTCATAAGGATGATGCAGGTCGTCGGATTACAGACTCATCCGCAGGACCGCTCTTCGCCGACCATACGGCTGATGGCGATGAGGCGAGCGGCACGATCTATGTCCTCCGCAGCAAGTCTGATCTTCCGACTGTGCAGGAGCATCGCAACGTGCTCCACAAGATCGGCGTAACAAGTGGAAAGGTCGAGCGGCGCATCGCCAATGCAAAGATTGACGCCACGTTCTTGCTCGCTGATGTCGAGGTCGTTGCAACCTATGAACTCTACAACATCAACCGAACGAAGCTCGAAAACCTGATTCACCGCATCTTCGATCCGGCCCGTCTCGACATCGAGATCAAGGATCGCTTTGGCAATCCTGTTGTCCCTCGCGAGTGGTTTCTTGTCCCGTTCAATGTGGTCGATGAAGCCGTCGAGCGGATCAAAGACGGTAGCATCAAGGACTACGTGTACGATCCGCAGCAAGCGCGCCTGACTCCCCGAACAGAAAAGTCGCGGAGCAAAACCAACGATGCTTGATCAGTCATTCTCAGCAGAAAACTTTAGAAAAATCTTTGATATCGAGAACCGAAAGGGAAACTATCTCGAAGGTGAATTTTTTCCAGAAATTGAAAGCAAAAGCCAGGAAGTGCAATCATGCATTGGCGAGCTTCGCACTCTCAAAACTGAAAAAGACAATCACACTCCTGAAGAATATGAGACCGCACGCATCAGTCTTTCGGATAAATTGGAAACACTGCGAAAAGAACGTGAGGAGATGCTCCACGCAAAGCTTGAAGAAGTAAGCTCGAACGTATGTGCAAATGACTTTTCTTTTGGCATTCGGGAGGTTGACATCGGCAGGCCCAAGAAAGTTTTTGTGGCCGAACGAAGTGCTGAGACACACTTCGCGCTCAAGCAAATTCAGCACAACATAAGACGTCTCTATAAGGTTAAACAGGCCAATAGGCATGAAATCATCTGCCAGTTGCGGGAATTGCTCGCGGATGCGATGCCAAAGTACATTGTTCGTACGGACATATCATCATTCTACGAAAGCATTCCGCGAGACATCCTTCTTGGAAAACTGCGAAATGATCCACTTCTGACTTTGCAATCAAAGAAGATAATTCGTCGAATTCTATACGAGTATAGTCAGATTACAGGACGGGATGCAGGACTTCCTCGCGGCATTGGTATAAGCGCCTATCTGGCAGAACTGTATATGCGCGATATCGACAGCAGTATCCGCAACCATCCTGGGGTGCTGTACTATGCACGATACGTGGACGACATAGTTATCATTTTTTGTCCCCCGCCCAACGTGGGAACAAGAATTTTTCGACAGCTAGTCGGGCGCTCGTTCAGACGGATGGGGCTTAAGAGGAATCGCGCCAAGACTCAGATACTGAAGGTGGCATCCAAAGCGCCTTATCAACTGACATACCTTGGCTACAGATTTGAGGTTGGACCTAAGGCTCCAAATGACCCCGTGGAGGTCGACTTGAGAATGTCCGTCGAGAAGATCGCTCGATACAAGAAGAGAATGGATTTGACATTCGATGCTTACTCCAAGAGCGCGACTTCTTCAGAGCCACGCGCTAGACGGCTACTCGAACGTCGGGTGCGCTTTCTTACGGGTAACACACGGCTTGTGAACAACAAGAAAAACGTCGTTTCAGGTATCTACTTCTCGAATCCACTTTTAAACACAGTCGAGGATCTTGATGATCTGGATGCGTATCTTCAGACGAAGATTGCATCATTGCCACCTGGTCGCTTGAAGAATCGCTTAGCAAGTCAGTCGTTCAAATACGGATATCAGACAAAACGGTATAGTAAATTCTCGGCCCGCAACCTCTTTGACATTGTGGAGGTTTGGAAACATGCCTCCTAAAAAGATTCTCCTGCCATATAAAAAGGAACGCAGCCTACTTTCGGATGTTCTGCCGTATGAGATTCCGGTCTCGTTTTCGAACCGTCACCTGTACGCATTCATCTTGCGCCATCGAATTCAGAAGAATGACAACAAGGAGATTGTTTGGCTCAAAGGAACGCCCGCATTGGATCGCCTTGTATGTATGCTTTTCTGCCTTCCAAACAATCCTCATCGACTATCTGATGTCAAACGATTGGTTGGCGAGAACTTATTAGATTTTAGAAGATATCAACTAAATGACAGCGGCATCCCAAAGCCAAATAGAATGCCGAGACCAGAGGGATTCCTAGTTCCCTTTTGCTACAAGATTAATCACAAAGAAGCTGAGTTCAGAGAGCTTTGCATACCGCACCCCCGTAGCCAGCTACTCGTCTCAGAATTCTATGACCGATGCAAAGAGGCAATACTCTACTACACTTCCTTGAGCCCGTTTTCGATCCGGGCACCGTCAAAAGTTGCTAAATTCACATTTCACAACGACAAACTTCATAAGGAGAGATTGTCAGTAGAACCATCTAAGATCGAAGTGATAGATAGTGAGTATGAAAGTCTTCGCTCATTCTTCGTGTATCGTGAGTACAGTAATATCTATAAGTTCTACGAATCTTACCGCTACCACCGATGCGAAAAGAAATACAATAACCTGATCAAACTCGATGTTTCCAAGTGCTTCGATAGCATCTATACGCACTCAATTGGTTGGGCAACCATTGGGAAAGACGCTCAAAAGGAAGCCTTGGCAGAGAGCGGTGGTTCCTTCCCAGATCGGTTCGATAGACTGATGCAGCGTATGAATATGGGTGAGACCAATGGGATCATAATTGGTCCAGAGTTCTCCCGAATTTTCGCTGAGATCATACTTCAAAGCATCGACCGTGAGGTTGAACACACTCTACGGAGTGGAGGCTCACGGCTAGAGCACCAAGTCGACTATGAAGTGTTTCGGTATGTGGATGACTATTTTGTGTTCTATAACCGAGACGAGGATAGGACGCGTATCGTTGACGAGCTCCAACATGCTTTGCGGCGCTACAAACTTTCTTTGAATTCTGCGAAAGCGGTTGTCTACGAGAAGCCTATCATCACAGAAATTACTATGGCTAAACAGCAGATCGCCCAGCTTCTAGAAAAAAGGATAAATTTTAATCTAGATGAGGTCGTCGATGAGAATGGTGAAGTACAGGAGGTTAATGGTAGCGTTTTCGTCAATTCCAATGCATTGATTACGTCATTCAAGACAATCATCAAGACTTGCGCTGTAGAGTATAAAGACATGCTCAACTATACGCTTTCGATTGTTGAGAGGAAGAGCCGTAGTCTTGTCGAAGACTACATGAAGGTGGACACAGACAATCGCTCACCCAGGCAGATGGCAAACGCCATTACAAATATCGTAGAATTTTTATTTTTCATATATGCTGTATCGCCAAGGGTTAATACAACTATTCGGCTTTGCCGAATTCTTGAAGTATTCAATTCATTCTTGAGGCAGGGGCATTTCGACCGCGCGCAAGTTCAAATTGTTCACAAGCTCATTTATGACAACATCTGCTTCATACTGAAAAAGAACAAGTCATCGGAGCATGTTCAGGTTGAGACTTTGTATTTGCTTATCGCTTTAACCGCATTGGGCCGTGATTATTGGCTGGAGCAAGGAGTGTTGTCCGAGTACCTAGGCATCGATTTGGCTTCCGTCGGAGGAAGAGGAGCTACGGGGGACTCGTTAAACTATTTTTCGATCACTGTGTCGCTCTTTTATATGCGCGATAAGGTGCGGTACAATGAGTTGCGTGAGCATGTGGTGGACACCGCAATCAAGCGTATTCGTGATCGTTCTGAGACCTGTCACAAAGACTCAGAGCTAGTCTTGCTGCTGTGCGACCTGATCTCCTGCCCGTACGTACCGTCCGACAAGAAAGAGGAGGCGCTCAAGATATTTGGGGTCTCTGATCCAGCACTTGCCGCTGATATGATTGGATACTCCGACGATGCTTCTAAGCCTCAGCGGTGGTTCACAAATTGGCTGGAGTTCGACTTCGCCAAAGAGCTGGACGCCAAGCGAAGTCAAGAGGTATACTAAGCACACGCGCTTCGTCAGGCAGTTAATGGCTGTATGCAGCTACACACACATGCGCGGCGGGGAGGCTGAATTCAAACCGGGCTCTTTGCACAAAGGGTGGTCTTGGCGTGCCACCCCTATTTCTCGAAGGCACCAGGAAGCTACACGCTCCGCTTTATTCCTGCGGTGCAATCGAGCAGGATCAAGTGATGCGTGTTACGAAGACAGATTTCATACACTATCTTAACTGCCCAAAGTCATTTTGGGTTCTGAAGAGACAACCCGACCAGTATCCACCTGGGGACTTCAGCCTGTTTCTACAAAAGATCACTCGGGAGGGCTTTGAGGTTGAGGAATGCGTCCGTAGCTTCTTCAAGAACAGCGGACGTGACGTGACTTTCCAGAAAGTGTTCGAGACCAGCGAAGGTTTATACGCTCGCGCCGATGTCATCGAACGCTCGGCGTCTGGTGAAAAAATCCTGTACGAGGTCAAATCCTCCACGAGCGTCAAGACTGGCCAGTCAGCCAACCATCTCAAGGACGCTTGTTTTCAGAAGATTTGTGCTGAGCGTGCGGGAGAAAATATTGATCGGGTTTTCATCGTACATCTCAACGCGAGTTATAAGCGCGATGGTCCAATCGAACCTGAAAAGTTGCTTACGTTTATTGATGTTACCGAGCGGGTTGTCGATCTTGAACGCGAGACAGCCTTGGAAATCGATCAAGCTTTGGTGCTTTCCAAGAAAGAGTTTATTGATCGAGATGGGTGTCCCTGTCTGTATAAGTCTCGGGGCAAACAATGCGATACATTTCGTATCTTCAATCCACTTGTACCACGTCATTCGATCTACAGTATTCCTCGACTTAGTGCCAAGCTTAGGACTGAGTTTGTGTCACGCGGCATTTTCGGCCTTCGGGATGTCCCAGATGATTGCGATCTATCGGAGGGTCAGCTTTTGGTCGTCCAGTCGGCGAAACGTGGCAAGCCGATTATCAAGGTCCCAGAGATAAGATCATTTCTTAGTAAAATTGAATTTCCTGTGTACTTCTTCGATTTTGAGACTTACGCCTCAGCTGTACCGCTGATTGATGGCGCTAGCCCGCATCGGCAATTCCCAGTGCAGTACTCACTTCACGTTCTTGAAGCCAATGGAGTTCTAGTTCATCGCGATTTTTTGGAGCGGGAAGCGCGTTTACCGCTAGAGCTTATTGAACGAATGCAAGACGATATCGGTCCCGAGGGAAGTATTGTGTCCTGGCACGCTTCATTTGAGAAGACAAGGAACAGAGAGCTAGCCGTAGATTTTCCGCACAAGGCAGCATTTTTAGACGCGCTAAATGCGCGAATGATTGACTTAGAAGATGTCTTCAAATCGGATTACGTTGATATTGAATTTGATGGTTCGACTTCGATCAAGAAGGTGTTGCCCATTCTTTGTCCAGAGCTGAAGTATGACGATCTGGACGTTCAAGATGGAACGTCGGCCATGGAGGCGTGGCAGCGTATGGTTTCTGCTGAGTCCGATGAAGCAGAATCTATTGCTCAAGCGCTTCTGCGATACTGTGAGCGAGATACGCTTGCGATGGTGGAAATCTACAAGTTTCTTTCAGCGCTATAGTCTCATGGCATTGGGCGCATCCTGACGGCCCAGGCTCTCGTGAACCAAGCCAGCAAGCTGTCTCGGCCATTCGGCTTCGATCCCTTGCGCACCATCTGACAGCCCTCGCAGGCTGACCTCTTCTTTTTCGTTTCGAGGGCCTGCGGCCCCGACCTCCGTCAAGACCAAGCCCTTCGCTTTGGCTTCGGGCGAAAGCCATGGCCCGTGGCTCGGCTGTGCCTGCGCCCGCACCTCTTCCATGGCTTTCGGTCTGGACGGCCGTCCCCCCGCTCATCGGCGCGGGCCTAGTCCGGTTGCATGCGCAACCGACTACCCAAGAAAGGGGACAAAGATGAAAACCGACATTTATGAAAGGGTTACCAACAAGATCATTGCTGACCTTGAGCAAGGCGAGCTGACATGGCTGACACCATGGAGCGCAGGCAACATGGAAGGCAAGATCACTAAACCGCTACGCCATAACGGCGTGCCCTATAGCGGCATCAATATCCTGATGCTTTGGGGAGCCAGCATCGAGGCGGGCTATCTCTCACCGTACTGGATGACCTTCAAACAGGCGAAAGAACTAGGCGCGCATGTTCGCAAGGGCGAGCGCGGTAATCTGGTCGTCTATGCGAACACGATCACCAAAACGGAAGAGCAGGACGATGGCAGCGAGGAGGAGCGCAAAATCCCCTTTATGAAGGGATATAGCGTCTTCAACGTCGAGCAGATCGACGGCTTGGCCGAACACTACTACACCAAGCCGAAAGCGATCATTGATCCCGCGCGGCGTATCCAGCATGCGGAGGAATTCTTTGCGAGCACAGGCGCGGACATTCGCCACGGCGGCAACTCTGCCCATTACAGCGGCGGCAGTGATCATGTGCAAATGCCGTACTTCGAGACCTTCAGAAGCCCGCAAAGCTACTATGCAACCTTGGCGCATGAGCTGACCCACTGGACCAAACACCCCAAGCGCCTTTACCGCGAATTTGGCCGCAAGCGTTGGGGCGATGAAGGCTATGCCCGAGAAGAGCTTGTCGCCGAACTCGGCGCAGCATTCCTCTGCGCTGATCTTGAACTCGCACCCGAACCGCGCGCCGATCATGCGGCCTATATTCAGAGCTGGCTCAAGGTTCTGCAAAACGACAAACGGGCGATCTTCAGCGCCGCAGCACATGCCCAGCGTGCCGCAGATTTCCTGCATGGGCTTCAGCCTGTCGTCGAAGAGATAAGCGACGTCGCGTGACCATCGGGGAAAAATCGCGGGAGGCCATAAGGGCAGCCGCGATGATGGACAAAAAGACCAAGAGGGGGGAAACCCACATAGGGCACGAAAATGTTCAGCGAATGA
>ERZ1740062.883-NODE-883-length-13537-cov-5.746477_pt1 | contig 13537 bp, 18 predicted proteins | sample MGYA00581741_ERZ1740062 | MGnify/ENA primary metagenome ERZ1740062 (study PRJEB43018, sample SAMN04849747) | marine metagenome | isolation source: floating plastic debris | place: Pacific Ocean | collected 2008-09-01 | study: EMG produced TPA metagenomics assembly...
CTTAAATTCGCCTGCCCAAGGGACACGAACAAGCTGGCTTTTGCCATTGTCTTTTCGGGTAATGCGCACAGGTTCGCCATTGTCATCGAGAAGCTGAACTTGTGTCGAACCGAAACCATCTTCGGTCATGGGCGCTAATGTTAAATAGGCGTGGGCGTGTGGATTCCCCTCTTTATCGTGAAAGGCCCAATCGACCACCATTCCGCGTTCGGTGAACAGGGAAAGGTAGTCACGCGCCATTGCGATATTTTGCTCGCGGCTTGTCTCAAGCGGGAACGAAAATTCGATCTCCTTAGCCAATTGGGCATTTGATTTTTCGCGCGAATTTTCCACGAAATTCCAAAGGGCCTCGCTCGCGCCGATATGATCGCGACCGTCAATGAGATTCCGAAACCACGCTGGCGTTACATTCGGAAGCATCATTTCGCTATGTACCCGCACCTCAATATTGTGGTGCGAAAGGTCAACATTGCGACCCTCACGCTCGAAGTGCATCTTTTGCGCATGGATATAGGACGCACCAACAACGGCGGATTGTCCTTTTCCACGTGAGATGAACCGAGCGTGCAAATGGTATTCAGCCATTTCGCCTCGCAGGGTGCACATGTATCGCAGGTACATATAAGTGCGCACTTTGTGACGCTTGGTACAGCCTTTTAAACAATAAACAAAACTTTGAAATTGGATTCATAATTTGACAGAATAGCAGATAGTGGCGTCATTTACCATAATTTTGCGAAAGGAGATGTGATGGCGAGAAAAACAGTTGAAGAACGTATTGCGGAAGAAAAACAACGGTTAGCGGCTGGCGAAGCGAAGCTTAAGCGATTGAAACAGCAAAAAGCCAAAGCTGACAGAAAAGCCGATACGCGTAAGAAGGTCATTTACGGGGCAATCGTGTTGGAACACATGGCCATGAACAAAGACCCGAATTTCAACGCTTACATTGAACGGCTGATGGAAAAAGGCGTGACCCGTAAAATTGACCGGAAGTTTTTGGGTTTAGACGACCACAAACCGAGCATGGTTGAAGAAGCCAACGATGCTGCGGCGCGTACAACAGAAACCGTTCAATAGGTTCAAATCGCGAAAAACCGCCTAGGGTTGGTTTTTCTCATTATGGGTCGGCTAATCATGCCGATGCGAATAAATTCGCACGTCATGGCCGCCCGAAAAACGTGAAGCAAACCCTCCGAAGCCCATGGCCACGTCTGGGCTGAAACAAGCGCCCCCTTTCACGGGGTGAGGGGCGTTGTTCATCCCATCCGAAGCCATGTGAGAGATCGGGATTCAAATAAGAAATGATGCAGTGCAGAACCTGCCCTGGTCGCCAGACCAAGGCAGGTGGTTTTAGCGTTTATGCAGCGGCCCGATCTTTGGTCTTCTGATGACGAATCCAGCGGTAGGCCTCTTCTAGAAGTTGGGCGGTTTTGAGAATGTCGCCATTGCTGAAACTGTTCGCGGTTTTGGCTTGATCGCTGGCATCGGTGTACGTGCGACCGGGGGTAACTTCATACCAATAGCCATTGCCTTCGGATTTTGGGTTTTGCCAAATCGAAACCTTACAGGCTCCATCTCGGATTGTGTGAATGGGTTTGTTGCTCATTGTCTTAGTCCTTTCGGTTAAATTTGGCCGGATCATTCCGACTGTCTGAACCGTAAAGAACCGGGGCGCGAAAACCCGAAAAGCTGTTTTATGGGGTGTCCGTTAGAGGGCCTTGGCGGCTGTGCCGCCTAGGCCGACTTACGGGGAAAAACCGCTTTGAAGGTGTTAGAGAGGTCTGGTTTAGATTCAGACTGACAGCTCGGAATTTATATCCGCCATATGGAGCAAACCGACAGGGCGAATGAGCATCATACAAGCATATTCACCTACGATAGTATGCTTTCGTCATTTCACACACCGAAGGCTATTCAGCGGCTTGCAGGATTGCCTCGATCTGCGGGCCGATAGCAGACGCATAATCCGCATTTTCGTAGAACGGTGGTCGATCCAACACGCCAACTGATGGGTATCCATCAAGTAAAATCCATGCGCGGCCATGTGTAATACCAGCGACCTGTGATTTGGTCGCATTTCGGATTTTGGTTGTTTGCAAGCTCCGGCTTGATCCGTCTGCATCCACGTTGTCAGAAACGCTATGGCTTTCATATGCAACGGTTCGTTCGCCTGCCAAGTCTGAAACTTTGCCAAGCAATCTGTCATTTGTAACGTGCCAACCAATCGTCAAAACCGAGCATTCTTCCAGGGCCTCGGCTGCGCCTTTTCCGTACACTTGATCAAAGGAACCGGGGCTATGTGCGTAGCTTAAAAAACGATGCCCTTTGGACGCCATCCGATTGATCCGTTCCATGTATCGCGGGATAGGCGGTAGTGTTGTCAGCTCATCCATGATCCAAACAGGTTTAGTCTTGTTGGCATTGAGCAAATTCAACTCCCGAAACAATGCATCGAACATGAGCGTCGCCCACTTCGCACCAACTTCGGGGTATCGCTCCGGCAGGACGACAAACAAACTGGAAGGTTTCTCAGCGAGGATGGAGACATCAAAATTCGTCTCGTCAGTTATCTTCCGAAACCCGCTCTCAGGAGAATACGCCCGGACAGCAGAGCGCATTCTTTCACGGATGTTCGAGAGATATTGTTTCGCCTTATCGTGTTTATAACCCCAATCCCAAATTGGCCGACCGTGCTTATTAAAGCGAGTGTTTCCGTCTGCGTCTTTGGCAGGAATGCTTGTCACAAATTCATCAAGCAAAGCACTGGCGGTTTGACGACAGGTTTGTGATACGCCGGGATGATCTTTCCAGAGTGCGATGTAATCCCAAAAAACTTTGTCTTCCTCATGCACAAAGTCGAACAGCCCGCCAAGCGTCAGCCCTTCGCGCTCTAGGTAGGCGTAAGCGACAATAAACAAGAAAAAGAAGTCCTTTGCTTGGCTTACTGTCCAATGCTCTTCTTTGTCGCGGTGATCCGTTTTCTTTGCCGAAGTTGAAAAGAGTGCTTCGATAATTTCACGTGCATCGCTGTCGATATTTTCGCCTGCGTCGACCATTTTCGGCAAAAAGCCAAGCGGGTTAAAACCAGCCGTAGGAATAGCAAGGCTCTCATCAGCGCACAGGGCGAATACCGATGTTGCACCTTGTTCAAGCATCCGATGCTCAACGGAACGCAAGTAACCTTCACCCTTGGGGTCAAGCATGATGCACGTAAGCGCTGTGAGGTTCGCAAGTTGATACGCGATAGAGGTGGTGAATTTCCCTGTCTGAGAATTTCCGTAGAATAGGATCGAAGGTTGATTGCTATCAAAGAAAAGATACTCCCCCTCGACGGCACCCACGTAGATTCCTTTACCGTCAATATTGAAGCCGGGCATCGCTAAATAGTCGGCCAGTGTATGCGCAACACGATCATCTTGAGTCTCGTGCGGCACATCCCCCTGTCTTATGCCATCTGCCGCTATAGCGCGGTCCAACGCCAGATTACCGCGTCTACCCATGTGCCGGATTTGATCGGCTGCATGAACCAAAGTCGAAATCTGCCTGATTAATTTAAACACCATCTTTATCGACCTCCAAACGGCGGTGCAGAAAACGGTGCCGAAGGTTTGTCTGGATCGCTCGTAGGCTCGGCAGGGGCGGCATCTTTCACGATCACGATCACGCCTCCACTAGAAGGGCCATGTCGAACAAGCCTCCAAAGAGCTGATAAGGGGCCGCGCAATATTGTAACCAGCCCGAGCAACACAGCAGCGGGGAACAAGAGCACTGCCGTGACCGCGACAAGAACAATTTTATCACCTGTTTCTTGCGGGGTCCGTTGAGGTTGCATTAGGAGACTAGCTCCCAATCTGGAGACCCGTACAATCCGTCAGAGTGTTTATACAAACAGTCTTTGATTGCGGGTAACGACTCGCGGGCGTAGCGAGTTTCGAGCTGGATTTCCAACTGCCGCGCATTGCCCCAGCGTTTCCATCCGTCCTGGCCAAATAGTGTTCCGAAGAAGTAACTGGTACCGCCGAAAATATTTGCCGCGCCGCGATCCCAAGCTGTAGTCGACGAAATGTCGCGCAGATTGTCTTGCATCATTTGACCACAAGCTTGTTGTGCAGCTTGAATTACCCCGGAGTTGAATTCACGCTCGGCCAATACATCATTCATCTCACGCCCTTTCGCGACGAAGATTTTCGCTTCTTCCTCAGATTGAAAGATCGCGGCTTCTGCTGTTCCAAGCGCAGCTAGTCGGTTTACGACTTGCTGTGTCTCCCCTTCAATCTGCGCCCACTCCAGCCTAAAGTCGGCGATCGGTTTAAACAAAAACCGGGCAAGAGAACTGCTGTTTAGGGTCTGAGTTCCCACGCTAAAAGCCAGCACCAAATAGAGAGAGAATATGATGATGAAGGGCCAAATGGCCTTTTCACCGAAGTCAGAGAGATATCCCCCAAATTTGGAGAAAAAACCTTGCTGACGCTCTGGCTCTAAAGCGCCTCTTGTTTTGTGTCCCTTGTTAAAGGCGCGCTCCATTTGATCGGCGCCGCCAGTTCTTCCAAGCATAGCACAGTCCTCCTAGTTCGCGTTTTGGAGATTCGGGTCGGAGAGTTCGGCGCTTGAAGCAAAACTCGACCCCGGGAAGATTTGGTTCCCCGGATGGAGGCAGTTATCTCCGCTCTTTTCAGTTTGGTATTGCTGCCACAGCCATGCCGAAACCGTTGTAAAAACTGGAGACCGGTCGCGCACAGAACGGGCGCAGAACCCCCATTCCTCTATACGCGCCATCCATTCGTCTTCCGTCTTATATGGATTAGAATTGGAGGACGGGTCCGTTTGCGTATTGCGGAAGAACAACAGAATGTTGTGTCCGGCTGCATGACGGGATGACCAATCAATCTCTAAATACTCGTCTTCCCAGACAAAATCCGAAATCATCAAAGTGAGAGAGTGGTCCGGGTTGATGCTGCGGGTTTCTTCCAAAACTCGCACGAGCGCGCCCTCTATGTCTGTCTTAATGCGGTCTCTCCCGCCAGATTTCTCGAACTTTAAACGGTCGCTCTCCACCCGCGCGGCGATTTTTGCGGGACAATCAAATTTAAAATGCTCAACCAGTTCATAGCGATCATTGATGAACACGGAGCGTTCCGGATCACCGTGTGGGTCGCTCACCACAATAGATTGCTGATACACTTTATGGCAGAGGATGGGCTCGGTCATGCTCTCCGATGTGATTGCATAGAATCTAATGTCGACAGGTCCAGGCAATCGTTCGGTGACGTCAGCAACGCCATGTCCCAAGTGAGCGACCAAATCTTCAACAGACTCCTCCGCTGTGAAGGCATTCACCCAGCTTGTCGAAAGATCGATCACTACAGAAACTGAAGTCCGAGGTCTGGTATCCGGTTCACCGCATGCGGTGAGCCCACATAAAGCAAAAAGTCCAAGTAATATTCGTTTCATAGCGTTATCTCGCATTGTAGGCAGCGGCGGATTTAGCGACGTTTTCGGCTCGCAAACGCTGAGCTTCGGCTATTAACAGTCCCCAAGCAGTCCACGGATAGGCGAGGATCGAGAATACAACATCGACAATTAGAAAACCGGCAGCGATGACGTAAATGCCGATAATAACGAGCCCGTAGACTGCCCAGCGCAATCCGAAGAACACCAAGTTTGCGAGCACACGGAGGGCGTAACCAACAGATATCAGAACCTTTTCGCCCGCGGGTCCAAGCCCAAAGGCTATCAGGGCAAGTAATCCACCGAACACACCAAAGGACAGGTTCTGCGCCAGTCCATTGCTTCCTTCTGCCAATGAAACCTCTGTTCGGCTCATCGCCATGATAAAATAGGCGAGAACGAGCAAAATGAGAAAGCTAAGACCAAGCGAACGATATCGACGCGAAGATTCAAATGTAACCCGATCATTGCTCTCAACGATCTTGCCGCGGTCTCGCAAGGTGATCATGCCAAGAAAGAAAATCGCGACAGGCAGACCGGCCGCATAGAACCAACGCCAATCCTGATCGAAGACTTGCACACCGTCGAGTAAGAAGTAATTGACGCCGGTGTTAAGCCCCCAAACGACACATGCGGCGATGGCGATGATGGGTGCCATCAGCTCGCGCCCGACGATCTCTGTCGCCCGCGTCTTAATTGGCGAGACCTTCATATCGTTGCTGAAGCGTTGAACTTGATCTGTCACATCAGCATGATCCGACTTTAGATCTTCCACCTTCGCTTCAAGTCCGTTCCAAACAGTACTTATCGATGTCTTGCCTTTGGAAATTTCATCTTGGGCGTGCTTTCCAGCCGAGATGATCTTGTCCATGTTGGAGTTGATGGTTTTCAAAAAACGGTTGGCATTCTTGATATATTTGAATTGAGCGACCTTGGCTTTAAACGCGCGCGCAGCCTGAATTTTTTGGAACGCATTGTGCCAGAGATAGGCCATGACGATCGTAATGCCGAGCCCAAACAGACCATTGGCGAATAGGAACAACCAGTCTGGTAATTCTGTGAGCTCGATGCTCCGGAGAATGTTCTGCAAAATCGGCGTTGCGTAACCCGCGCTCATCGCGATAGCGACCTCAATACAGAGCGCAATGAACAGCATTGTGAGTCCCACCAACCGTGACACAAGGTGCTGGCTGGAAAGAGCAGCGGCCCCTGCAATCTCTACTGCGATCAAAACTATCGCCCAGCCAGCGAACAATGTGTTCAGATAAGAGAAACGCCCACCCATCGACATGTACAAGAAGGCAAAATTAAATAGCGTGAAACCAACCGCAAAGAATGTGGTCCAAATAGCTGCCGGTTTAACGGTCTTCAGTTGATAAAAATCATCGGGTGACGGATCATAGTCTATTATGTTTTGCGCAACATCCATGGCTCCCGCGACGCGCTCGGACGCCTTGTCCATAACAGCTGTTTCGTCCGTGGCGCGAACACGGCGCTCCAATGCCCGGACGACCGTTCCCCATATTCGCGCCTGAGTAGATAGCCATTTTTGTAAATCTACGAATTGGTCATCAATATAATAGTGGGTTGGTGCCGCTAGTTTCGTGCGCCGAAATAATCGCTTGTTTGAACGCTCGGTTCGTGACCAAGACCATCTCAATTGACGGTGGATTTTTGCAGGCCCGTATCTGTCCCAAAGCTTATATGCATATCGTTTTAAGCCTTGATCATCCTTTGCCAGAAGAGCCCGTCGAGCGAGACCAAACGCTAACCCAAACAGCGTCGCTACCCCAATGAAAAGAACAACCCAAGAGATGATGAAAATCATGCCGTGCCTCATTGTAAAGGCGCGCCAGAGCCAGCGCCGACGCGCTATGCGGCAGATCAAAATACATGGTTAATGTTTTGGCAAGAATTATTTTAGTGAAAAATTCAACCCATTGTTTTCAAATAGTTTCTTGCGATCTTCAAGCGATTGCGAATCCACTCTTGGCTTGATTTGACCTCTCCAGACTCAATAGCACGCGTCATCTCATTGAAGTCTTCTCGGACAATAGAAACTGTGGTTGCAACGTTGCAGAGCAAGTCTTCCGGTTTTTTACGCGGCCGTCCTCGACCCCGCTTGACTGGCGGCGTCGCTTCTATCGGTTTTGGATTGTTTCTCTCGCCATTGCTCAAGGCTTTTGTCGCAGCCAATTTCACCCGCTGCATGGTGGCTTTATATTCCGTATACGGACTTTCTACCACATTTATGCGCTTCGGATCAACATCTATGGAAACTGCTTTCGCATCGTTCTGAACACTCGCCATAATACGCGCGCGTTGTGCGCGCTGTTTTGGGGACGCTTCACTTTTTGATTTGGCAGAAAGGTGAGGCTTGGATGGCATATATCATATCCTCAGACCGAGTGGTTTGTTTGCGCGCTGCGTAACCCCGAATGGACGCCACCTATTAAAGCTTCATCCGCCAAACGTCGAGCAACAATGAATTTATCCACTTGATCCGCGGGGAAATACAAAAACTCGTCACCGATTGTCACGACCTCGTCTCTTACCATATCAACGAGATGTGGTGCTAGCTCAAACATTGAGCCACCCAGTATTATCCTCTCCGGCGGGGTAGCAAACATAAAATTCTGACAGGCTTGAGAAATGTATTTGGCCTGCATCTTCCAAATTTCATGATCTGGGTTGGCGAACAAAAACTCCATTTCGTCAGTTTTAATCTTTTTATCGTTGCAAAATTTCTGTGCACGTTTCTCCAGCGCCGCCCAACACCCCACACCCTGCAAACACCCTTGATGCTGGCCACATATTGTAATTGGCGTGTCGTCACGTCCATCCATGTGAATGCGCGTATGACCAAACTCAGAATGGTGTGCCGACCCGATCGGCTCTCCATATGGACCCGCAACCGCCCCCCCGAGTCCAATACCGCCGATCACGCAGGCAACCGTTTGACCATGCGCCTTTATGGGACCCAGCTTATCATACCGCTCTGCGTGCATCTCCCAATAACCCGCTGTCACAACCGCTTGCGCATCTGTCACAACTTGAAAATTTGTCCGCACAGAAAGCTCTGCGAGTTCGTTTCCGAAAATTTTATCCAGATCATGCCCGCCAGCCGGAGCGCGTGCCTTCTTCGAAACCCGTTTCAGGTCCGTTCGAAATTCAAACGGACCATAGCCAACAACCGTGAGCCATACTTCTTCGGTAATTTTCTCTTCGGAGACGAGCTGGCGATAAACACTCTTTAGGGTGTTCGTGAAGCCGTCGCCATCTTCATATGACAATTCTATCTTAGAATTGCTGTCGGCGACCAGCGCCAAGAGACTTGGACGTTTGGAAGTCTCTCGTTGAGTTGGAGTCGCGGAATCGAAACGAATTCCCTTCACATCGTAGGTAGAATAATAAATCGAAATAAAGTGAGGCATCTAATTAGCGTTCGCGATCTTTGCTTAGCGGCTGCTGAACGCCCCTACCGCGCCCTGCTCGTTCCGTTGTGATGGCCGCCAGACACAGTCGCATACCATCATAATCACCCGCATGGGACCGTATTGATGCATTGATCCATTCATCAGGATCAAGCTTAGAAATGTCGACGGCAAAACCGGCCCGATCTCCGAGTTGTTTTAGATACTGAAGCTGGGTTCGACCATTCCCTTCTCGAAACGGGTGCACGTAGTTCACGTCCCCGATAATGCCACCAACATCTTGGACAAAGATCTCCTTGTGTGCACCTGTGAAGTACTTTTGCTCGACCAAGCGACGATGCACATCCGCCATACCTGCTTCTATGAAGCGCTTTGGTGGGAACTGGTGCCCGCCTTTTGAGATCTCGACCTGGCGGACCTCACCTGCCCATTCATAAACATCTTGGAATAAGTGGTGGTGAATGTCTCGAAGATGGTTCAGGTCGAATTGACCGGACGGGCTACCCTGCTCTATTCGCGTGCGCACGAACTCTGCCTCTGCGGCAGCGAGAACATCACCATCACGAATATCAAGACGGTTCTTTAGGACACGATAGTCTGGCGGGTAGCAGTAAAGCTCATCGCTCATTCGGCGGCAGCGATGCCAGCTTGCTCATATTTCTGCTTAATATAGTCAATGCGTTGTTCAGCTGTGAACTCTTCGCGGTCGAACATTTCGAACATCGCAGTTTGCTCGGGCGTAAATTCATAGCCCTCGATGCGATGAAGGGTAATGGCGTCTTTGCGCCGTTGCATTTTTTCGGCCTGGTCTATCATGTTCTGAATGCTCAATGTCATGATTTGATTATACGTCAATACAGGTCGATTTTCAAGATTCTGGCCCTTTTGATCCAGTGTGATAATATACATTACGAAAAGTCGTATTTTTCAATTAATTCAGATGCTTAATGCATTTTCGGAACTTCTAACCGCCGAAAAATGGAAAATCAGTATTCTGGAAAATTACCAAATATCTGATTTCATTGAGTTTTCGAATTACGGAAACAATTTTGATAATTGCCCTGGCAGGCAGCCAAAATTGATCAATCTCGTTCCCTGCCCAGTTCACTATATGGCAGTTCCACCAAATCAGGGTTTTCACCGTGATATGACATCGAGCGAGAGGCTATCTCAGCCTTTATTCGATGAATGCGCTCCTCGTCTTCGGCAGCCATCTTCATTCGAGCGACTTTAACGCGTTCCTTCGTTTCAAGTTGGTCGCGTACATTCGTGCAAGGGCTACTGCTATCTCGCATAAGATAAAGGTCTCTTCGCTATCACTTCGACTTTATACGCGAATAATAGCCTCTCGAATAGCGCGGCATATCGAAAGCATGGCCTTGCTTGACCATCTCTGCGGCCACGTCTCTCCCATCCGGCAAGAAGCACTTAGCAACGATGCGATTGTAATGATCTCGATCCATTTTTATGCATCGCAAAGAACGGCGAAGCACTAATGCTTTCATGGCGTCTTTTGCTTCCCAGCCGCCCGGGTCTTCGATCTCTGGGGCATTGATCCCCCAAATTCGGATTGGCTCCCTGACGCCCTTCAAATAGATTGTATCACCATCATGAACATGGCGTACGGTCGAACGAACTTCTGACTGAGCTGGGCGAAAAAGAAAAACAAGCGCCACCAATACCACAATCGCAAAAATCGCTGTGATAGGATCGGTCATTCGTCTTCGTGAACGTGAATTGTTACGGGACAAATTTTCGCCTGCCGTTCATGGCCTTCAATGCCGGGATTGTGGCGATCAAATTTTGCTTCTGCATCTTCCTTGCGCACGCTAAGACTGCCCCAAAGAAGTGATTTCCATTCATCAATCGCAGCATAACCGCGAAAACGCCGACTACCCTTCTTCGCCATCAATATCCGGGGCTTCCTCGCCATCTTTTGGCGGCAGCATAAGGATGTCTTTTCCGAGCAATGGAAGCTTAATCCGAAAGCCTCCGCTCTTCGTCATTGGGAAAGCAACGCCAACGTCATTCCAACGCTCTTTGACTTCGCCTGTGCCTTTGTCAGTATATTCTTCGACCACCTTGAGGCGGTAGTATTTTGGTTCACTCATTTTGAAAATCTCCTTTCAAAACAGTGTACCACAAAGCTTGCGATAAAATATCATGTTTTCAATTGACTAATAAGGAATTCAGCTATGCCCCTTGCGAGTCCATTCTCTATTCTAACCCCAAGCCCTATGCCTGCGGTCTAGGGCTTGATCGTGCAGTAAAGCCATGATCTTCGGAGCCGCCGTCGCTGGTGGAGCGTGGAGGAGGTTTTTTAAACCCCTCACTTGTTGCGGGGGTTTTAAAAACATACTCGCAGCGGCCTATGACGCTCAGACTATCCATGGGTGAAAATTCGCATGATCTTTGGTGAGCCTGAGCCAGGCGAGCCAATTAAAAAGCAATCGTCTCCGTCGATTTCCATTTCGCGTTAGTGATCGTCATCCGAAGGGAACAAGACCGCTTGCGGGCTTGGGTGCTTGCACTAGAGCGCGGGCCATCAGGCAACGTCACCCAACCAAACACACTATTGTATGCATGGGACACTTCGGGACAGGCCACAAAAGCCTAAAATTCACTCTCGAATAGTATACTCAATCCCATTTCGCTCCATCATACCCATAAGCGACCGTTCCCAATCACCAATATCAGCCCTATTAAAAATAGTCTTTCCATTAGTGTCGGACTCAAATGTCGTGGCCCGGTTTTCTGCCCCCTCTTCCACTTTCTGTCGTGATTTCGATTTAGGCAAGCAACGCTTTGGCGCAAAAATACTCGAAGGATTCAACCTGATTTTTAGCCCAGTGATGTAGCCAAGGCGATCCTTGCGATATCCATAGTACAAATACCCCTCCTCTGCGGCGTCTTTGATATAGCGCTGCACCTGACGAATAGAGCGTCCCAGCTTGTCCGCTATCGTCCCAAGAGTTGTGAAAATGTCCCGTTCGCGGCCACTCCACCCGGCAATCAACATAAGCATGCGCGTTGTACCGGGCATAATCCTTGGGTCACGGATAAAATCTTGTCTGACCGGCAAGACAAATGCCGTGGACGGCTCGGGACGCATCGCCCCTTTCCTCATGGGCAAACCTGAAATGGCCGGAATACCATTGTATGCAAGCATCCATCCAAATTGACCTATAGCTGTGCTTGAACGACTTCCATTAAATCGCATAATCGTTTCCTCTCTTCGTCGGAAACCCGCAGTAAACAAGGCGCACGAATAGGTCGCAAAAAACACTTGCGTTTTAATCCGTATACTGACATAGTGAGAGTGTTGAATTCGTCACTATGACAAAGTTTAGACCCGCCTTTGTGCGGGTTTTCTTATTTCATTCAGTTTCCTTTTTTGTTGATAACTCGAACGCAGTACGCGCTTCGAATCGAACTATTGTGATAATATAACGCATGTTTAATACATGGGACAGGATTATTTTTTCTTGCCCAATTGGGACAGTGTATAAATAAAACTGAATAAGCGTATGTTATCACTCAGAAAAGCGGCGTTGGTCGCCGGAATAGGCAAGTCCAAACTACAACGCGACGCAAAGGCGGGCCTTGTTTCGTATACCCAAAACGAAAAGGGGTTTTATCAATTTGATGAAGCCGAAATTGCTCGGGCCTACCCAGACACATACAAGACCGAAGATCAGCGCAAATCCGAAACGGGACGTCCCGAACCGTCCGTGGTGGACACCAAGGGACAGAAGGGGACAAGCGCCAAATCAACCGAAGATCGGCTCAAAATAGCGCTTCTTCAAAAGGAAGTCGAACACCTCAAAGACAAGCTCGAAACGGCAACCATCGAAAGAAAAAATGAGCGTGAGATTTTAGAACGCGAAGCCGAGAGACTATCAGAGTCACTCAAAGCCGCCGAACGCAATACAGCCGCCACCACAAGACTTCTTGAAGACAAACGCAAAGACACACCACGTAATAGGGGAGTCTTGGGCTGGTTCAAACGGGCTAGTTAGCCGCCTTCTTACCTAAGCCAATTTCCTTCGCGAATCTCGACCGTCTATCTGCATATTCTGGGGCAACCATAGGATAGTCGGCAGGAAGCCCCCAACGCACACGATACTCTTCCGGCGTGAGATTGTATCTCGTGCGAAGGTATCGCTTGAGCATCTTCAATTTTTTACCGTCTTCAAGACAGATAATATGATTTCGCGTCACAGACTTTTTGATTGGGACGGCAGGTTCGGGCCGTGGCGCATCAGCTTCACCGTCTGCTAGCTCACTTAGCTTTGAATGCACAGAGGTCATCAGTTCGGGTAAATCAGTGGTGCTAATCGGGTTGTTGCTTACAAATGCAGAAACAACGTCCGTCATCTTCGAAAGAAGATCAGTTTTAGAGAATTGTTCGTCCGCCATGCCCACGCGCTATAAGCCATGCATGATCATTGTCTATGACGGGGCCACCACTTTTCACCCGCAGGGCTGTCGAGAAACGGCCGTTCTGCCGAGGACATTGAGCCGGAGGCCACAAGATCATCTAAGGCTTCATCTCTCGGCTTTGGGTCTTCGGCGAGCAATTGCAGATAACCCGTAGTCGTGAACCATCGCGCTCGCTTCAAATGCTCACCTACCACCCATGAAATATCTAGAGG
>ERZ1740062.884-NODE-884-length-13517-cov-9.329446_pt1 | contig 13517 bp, 13 predicted proteins | sample MGYA00581741_ERZ1740062 | MGnify/ENA primary metagenome ERZ1740062 (study PRJEB43018, sample SAMN04849747) | marine metagenome | isolation source: floating plastic debris | place: Pacific Ocean | collected 2008-09-01 | study: EMG produced TPA metagenomics assembly...
TATGTGTTGCATGAAATGCTTCCCCCACACGTTTGTGACTACATACCGGATGATTCGAATGTAGTATCACTATGATGACTACTGCTGCCGTGTGATGTCACACTGTGTGTGTCAGCGCCGGCAGCACCTGAGTGAGAAGACGACTCGTGTTCTGCTGTCGCCTGGGCTAACATTGCATCTACCGGCACTATGCAACAAAATAAAATACATCAAAGTTTAAATATCAAACATATTAAAAGTGCAGAGTCCTAATAGAACTTTGAAAACAATCCTTTCACAGCACCTGCTCCTATATTTAATTGACCTAGAGGACCTAGAGGACAGACTTAGTCATTGTCACTGTTGGGCGGTTTTGAAGCAAGTTCACTCGCTGCATATACTAAATTAGATGCAATTTGATGCAGGCTTTGCCACATGCTATACTAGGCAGGCCTTTCCATGTTTTGCCATGTAGCCCACAAAAAACAAAGATGAAAAACTTTCCGAGGCTAAATGTTATTTATGCATTTCAATCCTGTAAGAGTACTACTGATTATACTTCGGCTTTCTGACATTTTAGTTACATGTACATGTTTGTACAACTTCCTTTGTGGAGATTTGTCAAAATTAGTTTGACTAGAGAATAGTAAAATAACTTACTGTTAGCAGTACGCAGTAACTCTAGTCTAGCCTCAGCTTTTAGTTTGGCGATTTCACTCCGTCTGACTAGTGATTCAAGTTTATTCAATTCGAACTCCATCGCAGACTCTCCACCCTAAATAACAAAACAAGGGAAGTCTATTTTTGAATAATGCAGATAGGCTTTATTTCCTGTTGAATAAGCACAACTCTACGGCCACAAACTATTAGACTCGACTGGCTTGATGTCTTTAAAAACTGATATACCAATGAGTAATAAACACAACCCCTAGTTTTGAGTAATATCATGAATACATAATAATGAATATGCCGATTTGACCATTTCGGGCTAAAAGTTTTTCTTGTTCACAATTTTGTACAGTTCGGAAATACTGTGGTAACCTGAAAAAGCATAGTACTAATAATAAAACCACGTCCTCACAGCCAATACCATATCAGATAAAGAGTAAACTTTTACCTGAATAGTAGACTTATTAGTGACTTGATTAATTTTGTCATGGAGATCAGCTAGAGATCTCGTTTCTTTAGCTACTTTTCTGGACCAGTTTCTGGTTTCTATCTCTAGACGCTTGTCTTCATTATACTCCACAGTGAGGTGCTGAATCTGTAATGAAAATTACATTAATTTTGGATACAAGTATTGTAGCAAAATTCTTCAGGTTATTAATATGCTTTTGGGATTTTTAGCTAGTTGTCCCCCGGACGATAAAGGACACGACTCTTCAAAACAACTTTCTCCCACAACAATTATTGTCCCCTCTCTATCTGTAGGTTGAGAAAAATATTTGGCCAGTGAATAATCAACAAAGAACAAAAAAACCTTATGACAATGAAATCAACGAGTGAGCTTGATTGCATCAGAAAGAAAAGATTCTAAATAATAAAAACTTTTGGTAGGCTATCTAGTGTCTTATTAGTGGAGCCGATCTATTTAAAAAAACTGTGAATATTGTCACATTGTCACTTTGCCTTGTCCAATGTGTCAGCTACAAATTCATAGGCCAATTATAAATATTGAATCGGTAGTCTTTGGTGTTCGATTAGACTTCAAATCAGACGTATTTGTGGTACTATGTTATTTGGAGTTATAGAACATCATGACCAGGAAAAGGCTTTTGGCAGATTGGTGAAAATGGTCCATAGTAACAACAATGCTATTTTCAATGGAATTTCCAGAAATACTTAGTCAAAATTCTATACGTTATCATCGTCGGAGTGTGTCTGTGATTTCCAAAATAATGCATTGTGGGATACTCATTAACATGCCGTATTAGTCAGTGAACATTTACGTACACAAATATAAAACTCATACTTACAGGGTCATTCTGTACTGGTTCAAAGTGAAAGGTGAGCTGTTCAGAGAACACGGTGTTAGCTTGTAGGAAACAGTCTAGGTTATATTTAGGAGTGACTTTATCTGCGTCGGATACGACTCTGTTATGAGTGGATAGAGTTTCGTTACACGAATCTATCTCTGTTTGAGCTATGACTGATATACAACTAGCTAACTGATCGTACACTCCATCATCCAGTGCCTATAAAGAATACGTTATCAAATTGCTTGAAAATAACGTTAACAAATGCTCTTTATAAGTTCTTATAAAACTCGCCGGTGTTTTATTGGAGAATGTGGAAAGTACGTCATGTTTATTCATAGAGAATCAAGTATGGAGTTGTCTATTTAACATCAAAGAGCAAACGACTCCATAGTTTCTGAAACAACATAGATGTTCCCAGAGCACAAATTATGTGAGTAAACCAAGGATTTAGCTAACTCCTTGAGTTAACTAAAGGTTCATAACAATACCATAAATATTTACAGGGTCGAGTTACTTACTTTGAACAGTGTAGGTATATGTTTGGTGTGCAGCTTATTAGTATGAGCATTGACAGCAGATAATTCTAACAGGTATCCGTTACGTGATGAGCTGGATACGGCATTAGCCTGCTGCATCTTAGCAAATGTCTATAAAATTCAACAAAGTGGTGAATGGAGCAAAATCATTCGATGGTTAGCTTGACTGTTCCTTCGAGAAAGAGTGGCTCAAACATGAACTGTGTGACCAATGGCAATGAACTACTCCTTATGAAAATAGCATAGAGGTATTATGTTACCTATAAGGGGAAATAATGAGAGCAAACTGTTGTCAGAGGCCTCCGACAGCTGAATGCAGACCATATCATACTACTTTGGTAGTGTGAACAAAGGTCAACAGGTGAGCAGAACTTTGGTCTGGCACCACATGTCGAATACAAATCACCACCACCAGTCAAAGCTGAGGAGGTCTAAAAAACAGTATCCTCCAGTACACTTATTTTACCTTTGCTTGTGTTTTCTTCAGAGTTCCAACAGATGAAAATAAACCAGTCTCCTTGTTACTCAATCTGAAATGAAGAAATACATGTCAATTATGTACAGCAGAAAAATGAATAATCTCACTGCTTGAAGATTGAAGCATTCATCTCATTACTCGAAAAAGTTGCTCATGTTGGGAGTTATCTCATCATGTTCAGTGAGAGGAAAACTTCCGCTCCCATTCACATAAACTGAACTTCATGCATACTTAAGTGAACACAATGAAACCTTTCTAAGAATCATCTTAGAGCTTGGAGTGTTCTGAATCCATCAAAATGCCTAACCTACACTGTAGGCCATATCGAAAATAAGACATTAAATGGCCAATAAAAGAAAAACCAATACAGTCAAAAAGAAATCATGCTCCTAATTTTCAAAATTCCATAGCTTACTTATGGTCGGCGGATTCAGCTTTAGAGCGATACTCGAATGCTTTGACCTCATCATCAGTGTATTGTTGATGTGTAGCTCCGAATTCTTTGACTGACTGTGATAAATCTGTCTGTAAGGAGGTGAGCTGGTCTAACGCCTACATTGAATCATAGAGATAATAGCTCAAAGAACATTGGTTCAGGATGTATGAAGACACATTATGCTGTAATATCCTCAGATTGAAAGTATTTGGTCTGATGTAAGTTCAGTAGATTGTCGTGATTTTACCCTGAAGTCTGGTCCACCCAACCACATGTTGACAGACAGACATAACTAATGGGTCTAGTAGACAAAATTAGGTATTGTAATAAGGAAGAATATCGATTTTTGAGAGCTACGTGTAGTTATAATCGAGTCTCATCTGCACTGTATTCATGGCCACTTTGTATATGGGGAGCATGAATGATACATGGTGAAATATTTGCTAGGTGTAGGTTGCTGATATTGATAGTAGATACTTACACTCCACTTTTGTACCGGTATGCTTAAATGGTGACAGAATCCAAGCGGAAAAAGTAAATCATAGCCATAAAACCGGCAAAACTTTGAATAAATGCAATCAGAGTGATTGAAAGTCTTACAGGCAGCCTAAAATAAGATGAACTCGTTTTTCTTCCAGTTTTATACCTAAGAGCATCAATATTATAAACAGCAAAGGTGGGAAGCTGAATTAATTGTGAACAGTTTTAAACAGATTTGACCGAAATAAATTTCTATGTCTTTAGTAAGTTGATATACTAACTCGTTTGATAGCAGCAGCTTTGTGTACACGTAAAGCTTTACATCTTTCAGCTACATTCTGACTGTAGATGTCAGCAGACTTAACTCTGATATTACCGGCTTTCTCAGTCTCCTCTAGACATGATCTCCATGTAGACTGTATCGTCCTGTATGTGTGAGAAACATATTACATGAGTTGATTCAATGTAGATGAAAATCACTCGGACTTATCGCATACTCAGTCTGTGGACTTGGGAGGTGGGATAGAGGATGCCTTAAAGATTATCCGGGTTGGGGGTCTTTTACTTCTATTCTGACATCATATTTGGAATCTGCAGGGCTTTTTACCATTAGCGTGAAATTTTCATCAAATGGCTGCACCATGTTGCTCTCAGTTGCAGGCGGGTTGAAGCACAGTCCTGTGGCACAGAGGCCCAGTAGTCAGTAGACAGCAGAGAAATTCAAGCCAGGACCCTCAGCACTGCAACCAACTGAGCTACCACCTACTCCAATGAGTTACCCTAGAGTTTCATTAAGCTTCTTGAGAAATTTTTAATCATAACCAGTTCCATAATAAAAATTTTAGCTAAACATCTATTTTAGCTACTTTACTTTTGTGAAAACGCTAAATATTCCTCCTACCAATGCTTTCCTTCTATAGGGTACATGGACATCATGGATCAAACAGGTTTGGAGAGTCTAAAGAGAATACCCTTATCAAAGTCTAATCAAAATAATCTAATCGACAATGAGTAGCTGTGAATTTTTGATGATCGAAATATCAGATCACTGGAGATCCATTCTTCAATAACGACCTCTGAATCAATAACAGCTAAGGCTTAGAATGTCCTAATACAATGATTAACTTTGCATTGGAAGTTAGAGCAATGGAATCAGAGCAATGAGCCGGTGTAGGCCCAAAGCTGTTTATTGTTTTCTAGATAGATGATATGTTTTCAAATAGATGAGATGATATGTTTAGGGGTGTAGTGGAGTTGCTACCCCTCGACTGGTCACACAGAGCGGGTGCAACTACGTGAATGCGATGGATGGCATTATACGGCATCACACTTTGACAAAAAATATAACCATCCTTAAAGAGCATTTGTTACAATTCATAAGCAAGAAAGTTAAATCCCAGAATACACAACCGACCTGTTTTCTTCAGATGCATTCTGTTCTTCTATAACAAACAATTCCTTCTTTGACAGTAACTGAGAACTCAACTTCAGTAACCCCTAAAACAGTACCACTATATATAAGGGGTGTAAATCTATTAGTGTACTCTATACCTGATAATAGTCAACAATTTACAGCCTTTAGATTCCGATGCTTAATTAGCCGCAAAAACCTATGCGGAGGACAAGAGACATATCTTCCTGATGTCGCTACAGCAGAGCTGCACCAGCTTTGACAATTTGGATATCAAATACATTCTTCCCGTATAGCCTATAAGGCATTCCAACGAACAAAGCGGATACATATTCTGAGTAAGGCCAACCTCAGGTTCAGGAAATGTTATTTTGAGGCACGAAATACAGTACAGTACAGTTGATAAACAGGACAGCGGAGAGCTGCACAGCACAGCCTGTATGCATTATATACATCTAAACAATAAAAAACTAATGTAGGTTTTCACACAAATGCAGCTTTTTGAATGCCACCTCAATTTCTGCCCTGGCAGGGTAGCTCTGGGCGCAACTCGCACAATATTTATGTTATCTTATAGCTCAGAAGATGTGATAGTAATCGATAAGTAATGATCGTAAAACAAACTGTAGTATTGCAACCAAAATATACACCACTCAGTTCAATGGTGACCTTACCAACCCCAGTCAAGTTTATCTTATCATGGACAAAACCTCGAAATTCATGTAACAATTTGAAGGCATGCATCAGTTCATTGCTACATGTATGTTGTTAGCAAGGAACTCCATGGTGTTTAGCCCTGCTTCGCATGCGTCTTAATTTATTTGATGGAATAGCTCACTCTAACTTTCCAGCAGAAAACAACAAAATCAGATCAGTTTTAGATCAGTGCCTGGAACAGAAAACTAGTCCTGGTCCCATGTGGGCTTATTAGTAGGTATACTACACTGCTAATTGCTATCAACACCATTCATAATCGGAGCCCTGCACTAACAATCAGTCAGACATTACCATATAAAACGGTACAACACCTCTTCGGAGTGCAATTTAAGGTCATTTTTTGATCAATACCTCTAACAATAAATTAGTCTGAAATTTCAAAAGGCCTTACTAGCCATTTTAAAAGGCTTATTTAACTTGTTCAATGCCTTTAGCCACACCAGTATAGAGCTTATACAAGTCTTATGATAAGTAGCCTTTATCGCAAAATTCACAACATTGTGTCAACAAACAAGATAGGCGTATTATTTTGGCTGCAGTTTAACTGCTAAGAGAAACTACACAGTATCCCACTGTTGGGCTACTAAATGCCGCACTTGAATCATGAATGAAACAAGCCAAGTGCATGGGTTATGAAAAGGCAGCAATGTGCCTTTGTTGTGACTGCAAAATTTTGGCTACCAATTAAAATTGCTTGTTTGTAAATGCATATCCAGCTTTGTCTGCTGTCAAATTGTCATCTTTCAAAGTTCAAAGAGCAATAGGTCCTATGCTTAAAGGCAGAAAGGCAGATGTTCTGGGTACAGTGTTCAATTGTAGGGAGTGTGCTACTTCTGAAATAGTGAGCGTTTAAAGAATTTGGTAAGTGGGTGTATCTATGTAAGTGGGTGTATCTATCTAACTCCATACTTATGTTAACCAATAATTGTACTGCTCAGTGTCAAAGTGCTCCATGCAGTGTGTTGTGGCAGGGCCCATTACGGGTTGAGTCAATGTATGTACTGTATCAAAAATATCAAAAGCATTGAGTTGTCTCATATCAATATCAAAGGTTTTCAATTCCAATACACTTTACTACACCAATATAGATATATGTCAGAATATATCAGAAATATGTCAAAAATCATCGAAAAGCATTGCATATCGAAACTGAATCGGAATATGGCTTCCTAATTACCCGAAGCCCCACCCGTTTATGGCTCCTTCATCCCCCCCCCCCCCCCTCCCGCCTAGCGTTCACATAGGAACGGCTGGTCAGAAAAAAAGAAGCATCGGTAGCACAGACCATTTCTTGTCCCCACAATCCCTGGTTCGTCTTTTTACCAATACACAAAAAAGAAACTGGGGGTGTCGGACAATAACTGAATACTGTTTAGCTTGACGCTTTGGCAGTTTGTTTAATAGCAGGTGCCAGAAACGCCTGAAGCAAAACCGTTCCATATAAAATTTGGGATTTTAGTCGCTCACCTGCCCATAACTTCTCTCTATATCTGCTCTCTGTTTAGCATAAGACCTGTCAAACAGAATCGTAACACTGATTCATAATTTATTCACAGGTCTACAAGAAACAATTCTAGATGTACTTCAGCATACCTAACTGACACTTCAAGACAATCAATCAATTTTGAAATTTTTTGAAGTAGTTTTTTAACAGGAATTACTACAAGCCAAAAACATCATGCAATGAGCACCCAAACTAGACACAAGGTGATGTAGGCCTACAAACTGGCATGTTTGCGGCCAGCCCAACACTGAACTCAACTCAACAAATCTTTGTAGCTCAACAGTTTACACAGAATGGGCCTTGAATAGTGAAGCAGTTGGCCTACAGCGGTGCCTATGTGTCAGCTCAACTGGTCCTTGCAGTTTTCTCGTCAGACTAGATATTGCATCACATAGATATTTTATGTTGCAAACCTTGCTGTATTGTCAAACTTTGCCATCTAAATGGGTAAGGTAACCTTACAATCTTCAGGTATCTTTTAACAAATGTGCAATACACAACCCTACATTAACTTGTCAGTTCAAATGCTTGCCTCAAATGTTTGCCTTGTCTCAAATTACTGCAAACATTGTTGATTGATCTGTATTAAAAAATATCTCCCCCCTGAGTCGCATATCTCTACAATTAATCACATGTGAGCATTCAAAAAGTGCATAAATTACTCTGAACGGCAATTTGATTCAACCTCTACTTTGCCCAATTGGTTTTTGAGATGGGTATCAGAGTGTTGTGATCAAATAGCCGTCTATTATCCCTATTACATCGTCGCAGTTAGGTAAGGTTGCGGTACTATGACAAGAGTGTGACTGAGGCTCAATGTTGTGCAGAGAAATGCTTTTTTTTGTAATTTTTTGTGAGGTTTTGGATAGTCAAACCACCGAGGAGTTCAATCTTACCAGGCATCTAGTAGATATTTTGCTTTTCCTATCAACCAGATGCTCAAATAAGGCATTCTAAACTCTTTTTCTATGAGACATGATATCGGCGTCAGACTCTCTAACATATGTGAAACGACAGTATCAATCACACCAGCTTAATCATTACCATAGATGTCTACGGCTCATTCTTAGGAAGATCGGCCGAGTATGCTAAGATCTCAAGTAAATCATGAACAAGGCTAACAAATCCCATACAAGCTGCTTGCACCAGGGGCGTGTCGTAAACCCCACGACCTTAAAGAGCTAACCCTAGAACTGTTCCGGAGTTGTTTCTGAAGAAACTTCAACCCAAGCACATGAAATTCTTACTATTAGGCTGTATCTTCAGTCCTAAAAAGCTTGAAATAATTAACGTTTTTATCATGAAATCGTCCATTTTAGCTATTGAAACATCGATCCATGAACACAAATTAAAAACTTGTTCTGCAGTTGGCTTGCAATGCGTTCATCAGCCCCAAGTTGCATTGGGTACATATCTCAGCGTCTGAGCATACATGTACTTTACCAAACTTGCTAAGAATTGTACCGTCGACATCAATGATCATTTCACTCACTCACCTGATATCCTCTATGATATCGAGGAGCTGTTGCTCTCTCTGTTGTAGTGAGCTGAGTTGTTTGGTGTGTACCTCACGTAACCAAACAGTCGGCTTTACCTGAGAGTATAGAGAGATAACCATACATGTTACAGATAAAACAGATATTTGGGATAGGAAACCAATTATTCATAGGCCCCAGGAGGGTAAATGGAAATGATAGGTCATTGACTCTTGATTGACTTAATCCTGGAAATGGCCCAAAACAGGTGAACCATGGCCATACATCTAAACAACTTTATGCTCAAAGCCAAGAATTACATTTTTGTATTGTTATAGTAGAAAACTAGTTATACCATTTTGGATCAAACACTCTGTTAAAAATACTGAAGAAATCCTATAAAATCCGCTTATAATTTTCTGGCACATGCAATTAATGAGCAATGCGGCAGAAAGACGGTTTTTGATTCCATATATAGGGCCATTTAATATTGTTATTTACTAGGTCCAACTATGGGACCTGCAATAAAAAATAATGACATTGAAGGTATTGTTATGATTGGGCAGCAGACGGAAGATAAATATCTAAGTAGGGCTACATAAGGTTCCATCCAGGAGTTGAAGCAGCTCAGTACGAGTATTGGGGAATAAATAAGAACGATGTGGATCCACAACCTATGCTTCCTATGTGTACCACAGCTATTAGCAGCTTTGACATTATTTAATCAATTTTTGCACAATCCCACTTTCTCCCTCACTGTCGGTGTTGACTAAAACAATTTATATCCAAATACGGTTTCCATTGTTAAAAGACAAAAGCAGGTGAGACCAAGGAGCGATGAACCATCTTGCAGAGTTAATGCTGCTAGAAATTTTTGTAGGCTAAGACGTAAGTTGCTGATACCATCCAAACAATACTTATAACCCATACTTCTATTTTAATTTACAGGTATGTTACATAACACACTTGAGTATCACTTATCAGTGCACACTTTACTAACCTTACGAGGTGGTGGAGATGGCATGTTACAGCAGGAAGGATAGAAGTATTCCTAGCAGCAATAATCAAGACATGACATCATTAATTAAGAGCTTAGGACTAACCATCTGAGCAACCAGTATGATGTAGCTAAAGTCACTAGCCTGAAATCAAGGAGTGAAATACACCATGCATATAGTATGTGAAATGAATGCAGTTTACATACATGAGAACAATGAAATACCCCTTTATTGCATTGATGGGAATGTATTAGATTGAGGTTTGAATGTTGGGCCTGCTTGCCCTCGGCAATTTATATCCAGTTTTCAGAGGTGTACTATCTCGCCCAGTTTGTTTAGTAAGTTGGCTAAAAAGTAAAGACAGGACAGGGATAGTGAAAGCTACCTGAATTTGTGCCATTACCGGTACCGTAAACTCAAGTTTTTTTACTCCGAGGTTTCTGCAACAACAAAAATAAACAATAGATTTGTTCGATGACACGCACATAATCTGCCAACTTCGCATGTATGCCAAAACGTTAACACACAATGAAATCAAATTAAGTAAAAACTGATGAGCCCTGGGAGAAGGACAAATGTTCAAGGAAATTTAATAGCAAGCAAGACTTGGAAGGACCATCTCAATCCACAGCTGGAATGCCACCAGAAGTTACAAGGCAGACAGGCAAGACTGATGGCTAAGGTATACAGTGGTGATATATTACCCAACAACGTGGGCAACAGAATAATTGAGCAAAGTTGAAAGTAGTATTTGTTTCATTATCACACTATTTTCTTGGAAACAAGTACTAAGTTTGATCTTGGTGAAGCAATTATTGTAGATTAAGTCAGTAAATGAATTGAATGATGAGCGGTGATCACTACCAACCAAAGCATAGAAAGTTGATAAGCAACACAAATTCCAACCATAACCAATCGAACTAAAAGATTGATTGATTTATTAGAATGATGTTGATTGATTCTCTCCAATTCATTCATCATCCATTGCATTAAAACTAGGAGTACTCCTATATTCAAATCAATCACAGCATGTGACATGTATTGTTCAGTTTACAATGACTATGAGTAGGGCCTATCACAGTTGACTGGATGCTGCTGCTGCTGTCAGACAACTCACTGCATGTGACACACTACAGTAGAGTAGAGTAAAAGTTGTACAATAACAATAATTACAAGAAACTTTCTTAGAAAGTGCATGATTCTTTTGTGTTGTCAATTAGCCATCATTGTCAGCTTGTCCCTTCATGTTATGCTATCATCACACTCTACATCCAACTTACTTTTTAAGACGTCTTTGTTTGCTTGTCTTATAGAACTTCTCTGTCTGGGGGCCCTGTCTCTGTCTTGTTCACAACCTACCACTCACCAATAATCTTTTGTTCAAAATGAAGACCACGCCCACCACCGGAAACCAATATCGTTTTAGCTACTCTAGTACACTCCTTTACAGCTCTGCGTGAATTGAATTTTTTGATCATTATTTTTCATATATTTTATTTTTATTCAATTGCAATAGACAGAGACAGGCAGACAGGCAAGACAACATCAGGATAGAGTGAATCTCCCTATTGGTAAGTCCTGGACTGATCAACAGTAACACTTTCCTGTGAGTGCACAAGAAGAGCAGATTAGGTAAAATTTTATTTTCCCAGGGGGTATCACTCACTCAGTCTCAACAATCAACGCACCATTCTCAAGTTATTCCTACTTTTCACCACCTACAAAGGCAATGTTTGAAGTGGTTTTCACACCCCTAGAACGCTATTCAAGTAAGAATCCCCCCTAAAGCTTGCTGGTTTGGATCATTCTTCTGACGTAGGACCAGGTCATGGAATCAACTCTATATGCTCCTGGAGATAGTGTTGCTAATATGATGCTCCATACAAGCAGTTTATTTCGAAATCGAATCTGAAAATTACCCCTGAAGTAAGCATGTACAAACTGCATTTTTCATTCAATCTCTCTGTCATTTCATACCCCTTCAACTCCATGTAATTTTAGCCCACAAATGTAATAAAGCTTGAGCATGGTGCATTGATTGTCGAGAGTGATACCCCTGGGAAAATTTTGACTGGATTGGATAATAATCATTAAATCGTGGATATTTTTTTAATATTATTATATATTATTTTAGGAGTTTGTTAAATAAGTTATTATAATGGTTGGCCACTATTTGTTTAATTATTGTCTCTTTGTTGTTCGTTTAAGTTGGAACTCTCAACTTCTAATCAAGAGATGATTTTAGGTACATGTATTTATAAGCATTACAAGGCCTAATAGTCTATTACTCCGTCCTTGTTATAATGTACATGGCACAACTGGCAACTCTCACATCAAACCTCCCATCTTCATTCATTACTACTTGATACTAGTCAGCGTGAGTGTCCTATATCTTTAAAACATGGAGTGAGTGCTCAGTGTGGCTAAGAGAACTACCAACTTACCAAGGAGTAAAGATTCTTAAACATCTTTGTTGATGTTCATCACTTATTATCATACTTTTCAATGGGTCTTAATTATTTTGTTGCAGTTGGAAATAATTAAAGGAAAGATGCCAAAGCTAAACTCTCTGAACGTAGACTATAGGAAAGTGCTGAAGGGAGTTAACAATCACATGCTAGTAGGACAAGTAAAGAAGGTTAATAAAGCTACAAATGAGAGAACTGTTGCCTGTGTGAAGTTGTCACTAGATCCAAAATTATTGAAATACTTCAATGCAAGGTAATCAACATTTCAGTGTCTAGGCCTATCATAAGTTTATGCCAAAATTATTAAGGTTGTGCATTTTTATAGCAACACAAATTTTTGTTTTGCAGATTACTTTTATTTTGCATGGTTGAAATAAATGACCGAATTTTGTATTTGTTTCAATGCAGTAATAGTTACAGTTAGAAGTTGTGTGTCCACATGCAAAGATGTCATAAATGAATAAATGCAATCATACCCGTGAGTGAAAATTTGATTTTTGGATCTGACAACAACTTTGTACAAGTTGATAATGTTTGGCTCTCTGCATGATAATATTAAATTTATGTTATTTTCCCTACAGGATGATGTTCCGAACAATCGATGACACCAATGAAAGCAAATTTGGAGACATTGTGTTGATAAAATGTCTAGAAAGACCACGTGGACATTTGGTAAATCATAGAATTGAAGAGATAATTTACGGTGACGGTGCTATTGTTGATCCGTTCAGCGGGAAGCAATGTCAGGGCACTGATTACGAAGAGGAAGCACACAACCCTAACTTTGAGAGATACATGGCGGAAAAAAAGATAAGACAATCCCTGTCTGACAGTGAAGTGTGACACAACAAGATTACGTCATTTGGTTTAGATCTATAAACGTAACAAGTGCAGTGCCAAAGAGATTTGTGGATACTCTTTTCTCACCTTCCAGTTTTTTTACTGTACTAAAGCTTGACAAGGCCTAGGCCTACGTCATTTTGTTTGTGATGTTTCACTGATGGATCTACACTGATAAACAGTCTTTGTGTAGTCTTTGTACTATGAATGATGGAT
>ERZ1740062.885-NODE-885-length-13496-cov-4.122089_pt1 | contig 13496 bp, 4 predicted proteins | sample MGYA00581741_ERZ1740062 | MGnify/ENA primary metagenome ERZ1740062 (study PRJEB43018, sample SAMN04849747) | marine metagenome | isolation source: floating plastic debris | place: Pacific Ocean | collected 2008-09-01 | study: EMG produced TPA metagenomics assembly...
CGGTTGTACCGTATTCCCACAGACTACTACCAAAGACCATTGATAATTTTTACCAATATTCAAAGCTGGCTTATCTTGTAGCAGTTTAAAACTAACGATACCATGTTCTGTAATTGGCAAAAAACTTCTTTGATAGTATTTACCAGCCTCATCTTTAAAACTGAGCATTACTCGTTTAGCTTTTGTTTTGGGTAAGCGAATAAATATTGCAGGAAGTTCTTGCAAGGTTAACCCATAATTACGTTTTGGCATTAAAGTTTTAATATTTTGTTCTGTGTTAGAGCATTTCATTCCGTCACGGGAACCAGAACCTTTGGTATCTTTAGGCTCTGGCTCTCCTGGTGGTTCCAATGATGTTTGAAAAACGATTTCTTCCGATAAAGATTTATCTTCACTTGAGAATTTAGATTGAGCAAAGCCAGGTAAAGCATAAATCAACATAAATATTGACAAGCTGAAGTTAAGGAATTTAAAGGTATAGCTATTCATATCCGTTCTTCCTAGCAATTAAGTATATTATTTAAGGGACGGTATAAATTGTATTTTTGATTCTTATTTACTCATTTATTTTATAAATAGTTTCACTATTATTAATGAACTGATAAGATTTAGTTTAAAATAATTTTTTGTCAATCTATCTATTGCGTTACGGCATTATATAATATATTATTAATTGCTTTGATATTTTCAAGCCGTAACACACCCTACAAGTATTACCAATTACCAATTACCCATTACCCATTAAAAATTATTGCCAATTACCCACTAAGACAAATGGTGCCCAATAATACGGATGTTTGTATTTAGGATTTTTCAACAAGGATAATTGTGCTTGTCGTAATGCTTGGGCTTTGTTAATTTCATCTTCGGTTAAAAGACGATAAAATTCGGTAACTAAATCTGCGGTTGATTTATCCTGTACCGACCATAATGTTGCTAATGTACTTCTAGCACCAGAACGAACTGCAACTCCTGCTAATCCTAAAGCTGCTCTATCATCTCCTTTTGCCGTTTGACAAGCGCTTAAAACTAAAAGTTCAATTGGTTCTCGGTTTCGTAGATTGGAAGAAGGACTTTTCAACCATTTACCCAAATCTTTGACGTTGATTTTATTTTTCCAAGTCAATAAAAATGTGTCTTCTGCTTTGGAACTAAATTGTCCGTGAGTAGCAAGATGAATTACTGAAAAAGGAGCGGATTCTATTTAATCTTTAACTTGGGGACGGGTAAATTTTTCGTTTAATAAAACTTGGCTTTTGACAAAATTAGAAATTTCGACAATTTCTGTTTCCACAGCCGGTAAAGCTGAAAATCCCTGACGTGCTTGTGTTAATCCTCCGGTTAAAGCTTTGAGTTGCTGTGGAGGAATATTTCGCGACTCAAAAAGTTGCAAACCAGGAGTTAAAGCAATATTGTATTTTTCAATGATGAATTTTTCGCCATCGTGAAGTACCGACATTGGTAAACTACGAAGAAAGCCATCAAGAACAAATACCAAAGTTTTTATTTTTGATTGTTCTAACTCAGCTTCTATCGGACGTATCAACCAGTTGTAAACTGTTTGAGCAGGTGGTAGTATTTCTTCCGGCAGGAAAGCTGGATTTAAAGATTGACGTAGCTGATTAAATACTTTTGTTTCTTCTGAGGGTGAAATCTCAGTTCCATAATTTTGTAAAGGACGATTGGGAACAGATGCAACTACTTCCAAACGATTTTCAATAATGATCGGATATATTACCGCTGCATTTTTATCAATTTGCTCTATCGGTTGGGGTTGATAAGTTAAACAAGCAGCACGTAAATAGTTTTCCAATTCAGCAACCTGCAATCCTTCAATGATTTGACGGGATTTTTCTAAACGTTGCTGTTTCATTTCCGGAGTTAGCTTATCGACATCTTTTAAAAGCAACTGCACTAACTCTCGATAAACTGGTTCAATCTCATCCCGAAATGAAAATTGAATATTGGGATTCATCTGGACTAAATCTTGACGTAGAGATTCCAAATTATTTACCGCTTGAGAATAAGCAGTAATTGCACTTTCTTGATTTCCCCGTGCCTTATAAATTCTTCCTTGCTGCCATAACAAAGTAGCTGCAATATCGTTGGCTTGAATATTTTGAGCTAAAGTTAGCCCATCCTCAGTCAAGTCTAAAGCTTCGGAAAACTGCTTTGTTTGTTCGTAAAGATGTCCTAATTGTCCGACAGCATAAGCTTCTGCTCTTTTATCTTGTAATTCCCGCGCTTGTTTTACCGCTACCGCCAATATTTTTCCTACTTCTGTATTATCAATTCCGAATTGTTGATTGTTAATCAAGCTTTCAGCTAAGTTCACCCGGCTATAAACTGAGAAACGACTGCTTGGAAGATTAACTAATAATCTTTTGATTTCAGGAAGTAATTCTGATGCTGAAGCAGATTGTTTTGTTTTAAATAGTAAACTAAATTGATTGATTTTCCCCGATAATTGAGTTCGAGAATCTGTAGCTGTAGCTGCTGCTTGTTGATAGTAATTCAAAGCAGCGGTTAAATCATTATTTACCTTTGCTGAATTACCTAAAACCAGTAAACCTTGAGCAACATCCACTGAAGAATTCAACTTTCGAGCAATTTCTAGACTTTGAGACAACACTTTCTGAGAACCATCTAAATCTCCCACAGCTTGCAAAGTATTACCCAAACTCAGCAATCCCCTAGCTTTGAGCAAAGAATCGGGTAAATTATTCAAATCAGAGGCAACTTGTTCTAACTTAGTTCTCGCACGACGGTAGAATCCCAAATTTTGTAAAGCTTGAGCTTGATTAATTTGACTTAGAATAATTCCCGTTACATCATCCAGCTTACGATAGATTTGCTCCGACTGCTTCCAACTATCTAAAGCAGTTTGATGATTACCAGTTTTCAACTGCAAACTACCATTTGTATTCAAAATTTGAGCATAAAGCAATCCACCATCAACTGTTTTAATTAACTCTAAAGCTTTATTCACTGATTCTTTCGCTGCTTGCCAATTTCCCAAATCTTGGTAAACAACGCTCAAATAGTTGTAACTTAAAGCTTGATTGCGTAATTCTTCCTTCTTCTCAAATATAGATAAAGCTTTTTCCCATATCTGCGCTGCTTGAGTTAGTTTACCTTGCTCATACAATCGTTTTCCTTCCAGAAGCATATCTGGTTGCTTTAACTTATCCGCTGCATTCACATTTACACGGGATGCAACAAAAGGGTTGAGAGAAGTCTGCATTTGTGCCACAACAGGTTCAATAGTCGTAGCAAAAACAAAAGTTAATAATGCTAAAAGTAGATAGCGGTAAATTTTCACTGCTTTAAATTACGGGTAATTATAATAGAATTTAGTTATTCTACACTTAATTATTATTCTTGATGGGAGATTACCCAGAAAAAACAGCTTAAATCGTTGATTTAGATATTATTGTTTTCTAACTTGAAATTAATCTAAGAGGATATTTTAAAAGTTGAAGACGGTTAAAAACTATGCGAGCCGCATAGCATTATGCGAATCATAGTGTGACTTGAATCATAAAATGGCGAAACGGTCAGGATATGCTTCAAAAATATTTAGGACAATATATGCTTCAAATTTATAAATGAAGTTTAAAACCACAAGACTAAAGCACAGCAACAGATTCTGTCACTAGAAGGATAACTTGGCAGCTTTGGACAACTTATGCTTCCAATCAGCCATCGGACAAATTATGCTTCTGTGTCTAAAACTAAAGCTGGGCAAGGATGTATAAAGTAGTACTAGTGTCAGGTTAACGTTTTTATAGGGTTTAAAGGATGCTCCCGTTTTAGGACTCACGCATAGCTTTATGCTTCCAATTTGCGTCTTGGGACAATTTATGCTTCCAATGTTAGGACTTCTTGACAATCGATTAAGGGTTTCAGCCCCTAAATTACTTGGTTATGCTTCCAGGGGCTGACAGCTTTTGGGTATAGTGACATCAAAATTGAAATACTCTGTAGATTTTTCAGTATTTTCCAGGAAAATGTAAAGTTTTGTAAACAGATGTGGAATATGATGGTTTTAATTCCGAGTATAAGTGTGAATTTCAGGTTTTAAGTTGCTTTTGATGTTAAGAATAAACAAATAAATCTGAAACTTAGTGGTGTTTTAATTGAATTAACGATGATTGTTTTAGGATTTAATAAATATGTTTTTAACTTATGCAATTTATATATTTTTTGTTTTTATTTGTACCCTTTATATAAACATAAATTATCTCAACTAAGTTCTTATAGCTTTGTATTAAATGGTTTAAAATCTCAATTGATGGCATTAATAATGCTAATTATGAATCTTAATATTTCTTTTATTCAGCATAAAATAATCAATTATTGATTTATTGAATTTTGATTTATATATAATTTGGAATACCAAATATATTTTGCAAATATTATTCATTGAAAGCTTCAAATAATTACTTGTAATAATATATCTAAAAAAATGTCATGCTAAACATTATCTGATACAAAAGTTATGTCTAAACAATCAATTAAAGAAGATAAAATTCAACATCTTTCCCCATTACAAAGGGCTACCTTTGCACTTAAAAAATTAGATAAGAGACTAAACAAGATATTACATGAACCTATCGCTATTATCGGTATGGGCTGTTCTTTCCCCAGTGGAGCAAACACCCCAGAAAAATTCTGGAATTTACTACAAGAAAATACTAGCGCTAGGGAAAAAATACCAACCGAACGTTGGAATATTGATGAATACTATGACCCAGAACGAGAAACTGTAGGTAAAATATGTACCCGTTACGGTCACTTTTTGAAGTCAGTAGACCAATTTGACCCGGAATTTTTTGGTATCTCTCCTCGGGAAGCAGCAGCGATAGACCCCCAACATCGGTTGTTACTGGAAGTTAGTTGGCAAGCTCTAGAACGAGCAGGACAGAGGTTGGAGCGGCTATCAGCACAATCAGTTGGTGTATTTGTAGGCAATGATGGTCATGATTACGAACAACTGATGCAGAAGCATTTACAACGAGAACCAAACAGTTCTCTTGCTATCTATGCAGGGACGGGTAATACTATTTCCAGTGCTGCAGGTCGTTTAGCCTATACCTTTGGATTTACCGGACCAACAGTAACCATTGACACGGCTTGTTCGTCTTCTTTGGTCGCAATTCACCAAGCCTGCAACAGCTTACGTTTGGGAGAATGCGAGATGGCTATTGCTGGGGGAGTAAAACTCCATCTCACCCCGGAAAGTTATATTTTGACTTCCCGCGTGGGGATGATTTCCCCAGATGGTTTGTGTAAAACCTTTGATATATCTGCGGATGGTTATGCTCGGGGAGAAGGCTGTGGGATGATTGTGCTGAAGCCTCTGAGTAAAGCCCAAGAGGATGGAGACCAGATTTTAGCTTTGATTCGGGGTAGTGCAGTAAACCAAGATGGTCCCAGCAGTGGTTTAACGGTACCTAATGGACAATCTCAACAAAAGCTAATTAAACAAGCTCTCAAGCAAGCAAAAATAGAACCAACAGAAGTTAGTTATCTGGAAGCTCACGGTACAGGAACTTCCTTGGGAGACCCCATAGAAGTAAATGCAGCTGTAGCAGTACTTGGTCAAGAACGTCCATTAGAGCAGCCGTTGTGGGTAGGGACGGTAAAGACAAATATTGGACATTTGGAAGCAGCAGCCGGAGTATCGGGGCTAATTAAGGTGGTTTTATCCATGCAGCATCAGCAACTACCTGGTCATTTACATCTACAAGAACCCAATCCAAAAATTGATTGGCAACCCTGGTTAAAGGTACCTCAAGCTTTGACTCCTTGGGTTGCTCCCAAAGGTAGATTTGCAGGAGTGAGTTCTTTTGGATTTACTGGGACAAATGCTCATGTGGTGCTGTCGGAAGCCCCTACTGATATTGATAGTCCTAGAGGAGAGTATCAGCGTCCTGTACATTTGTTGCAGTTGTCAGCTAAAAATGAACAAGCTTTGGTTGAGTTAGCCCAAAATTATATTGATTATCTAAAAACTCACCCAGAAAAATACTTAGGAGATATCTGTTTTACTGCCAACAGTTGTAGGTTAACTCATAAACATCGTCTGGCTGTAGTTGCTAATAATCGAGAAGAGTTACAAACTAAGCTCTATGATTTTATTGCAGATTCGCCAGAGATGGGTTTGGTGAGTGGAGAAATAAGCAGCCCTGGGTTACCCAAAGTTGCAATGTTGTTTACCGGACAAGGTTCTCAATATGTGGGTATGGGTCGTCAGCTTTACGAAACTCAACCAACTTTCAAAGCCGCTGTTGACGAATGTGCTGAAATATTGAAGGAATATTTGGATAAGCCGTTATTAGAAATACTTTATGGTGTTGAAGCGCAAGAAGGTATCATAGCTCAAACTAAATATACACAACCAGCTTTGTTTGCTATTGAATACGCTCTCTATAAATTATGGTCATCCTGGGGAATCAAACCAGATGTAGTTATGGGTCACAGTGTAGGGGAATATGTGGCAGCTACCGTTGCAGGGATATTTAGTTTGAATAGCGGTTTAAAATTAATTTCCCACCGAGGAAGGTTAATGCAACAATTACCTCCCGGAGGCGAAATGTTGTCTATAATGGCATCTGAAGACGAAGTAAATCAATTGATTGCAGCATACTCGGAAAAAGTTGCAATCGCAGCCATTAACGGTCTCCAAAGTATTGTTATTTCTGGTGAAGCAGAAGCCATTTATACAATTAAGGAAAAATTAGATTCACTTAGTATAAAAAATAAACAACTACAAGTATCTCATGGGTTCCACTCGCATTTGATGGAACCAATGCTAGAGGAATTTACACTGATAGCGAATCAAATAACCTACAATCAACCCCGGATTCCTTTGATATCAAATGTAACGGGAGTTAAGGTAGATGATAGTATTACTACTGCAAATTACTGGGTAAATCACATCAGACAACCAGTCAAATTTGCTCGTAGTATGGAAACTTTAGGTCAAGAAGGTTATGAAATATTTCTAGAAATTGGACCAAAACCAATTTTATTAGGAATGGGGAAACAGTGTTTACCTAATCATGGAATTTGGTTACCTTCTCTACGACCAAATCAAGGTGAATGGCACCAGATACTACAAAGTTTGGCAGAATTATATGTAAAAGGAGTCAAAGTTGATTGGTTGGGATTTGATAAAGATTATTCCCGCAGTAAGGTGGTATTGCCAACCTATCCATTTCAACGACAACGTTATTGGGTTGAAACTTCACCAAAATATTCTCGAAAAGCCATTACTAAGTCAAATGAAAGTAAGACTACAAATATTGTTGAATTATTCAATGATGGTAATACTCAAAAGTTAGTTCAACAATTAGAAAAAGTTGGTAAATTTTCACCAGAACAAGTCAATTTGTTGCCAGAATTACTCGAAACTTTGGTAGAACAGCATCAAAGAGAACTCAATACAGAAACTATCAAAGATTGCTTCTATGAAATCAAGTGGAAACCTTCAGATATTATTCAAGTCCAAACAAGGATTGAAGCAGGTCATTGGTTAATTTTTGCAGATAGTACTGGAGTAAGCGAACAATTAGCTCAACTTTTACTTCAACAAGGATGTGAATATAGCTTAGTATATCGAGGTGAAAAATATCAAAAATTATCAGAAAATACTTACCAACTCAATCCTACACAACCCCAAGATTTTGAAAAAATAATTCAAAGTATTGAGGAAAATCGTAAATTACCCCTACAAAAAGTAATTCATCTGTGGAGTTTAGATACTCCTACTAGTAAAGATTTGATGGTTAATTCTCTAGAAGAAGCTCAAATTTGGGGATGTGGATGTGTATTACATCTAATCCAAGCATTAACAACAACAACGGATAATAGGACAACGGATAATAAGGCAACGGATAATAGGGCTAAATTATGGTTAGTGACTCGGGGCGCTCAATCAGTAAAATCATCTACAGAAGAAGTATCTCTCGCTTCATCAACCTTATGGGGTATGGGTCGAGTAATATCCCTAGAACATCCGCAATTATGGGGAGGATTAATCGATTTAGATTCACTTTCTCTAGAATCGGAAACCCAAATCCTAATGCAACTTCTAGCAGATAATAATCAACAAGAAGACCATATCGCTTTACGAGGAGAGCTTACATACATAGCTCGTTTGGTTCGGCGATCGCTTCCAGCGGGTGCTACTGCACCATCGCCAAAAACTTCACAACCATTATCCCTTGATTCAAATGTTACTTACCTGATTACTGGAGGATTGGGAGCTTTAGGATTACATACTGCTAAATGGATGGTTGATAAAGGAGCCAAAAATTTAGTACTTATCGGTCGCAGACAAGCATCAGATTCGATTCAAAAAACCATCGAGGAATTGCAAAAAACCGGAGCAAAAGTATCGGTGTTGTGTGGAGATATCTCCCAAAAAGAAGATGTCGCTAGAATTATTGAGGAAATCAAAGTATCTTTTCCCCCGTTACGAGGCATTATTCATGCTGCTGGGGTATTGGATGATGGTTTGCTCTCAAATATGAGTTGGGAACAGTTTACCAAGGTGATGACACCAAAAGTACAAGGAACTTGGCATCTCCATACTTTAACCGAGCATTTATCCTTAGACTTCTTTGTTTGTTTCTCTTCTATGGCTGCATTAATGGGTTCACCAGGTCAAGGTAATTATGCAGCAGCTAATGCTTTGATGGATGGTTTAGTCCACTATAGACGTGCAATTGGTTTACCTGGTTTGAGTGTTAATTGGGGACCTTGGGCTGAAGGGGGAATGGCTGCAAATCTCGGAAGTCAACATCAAAATAGGTTGTTAAGTCATGGAATTAACCCGATTTCTTCTCAGCAAGGACTGAATGCTTTAGAACAGTTATTAACTGGTGAAAATTTACAAACAACAGTAGTGAATGTTAATTGGAATTTATTTAAAAAATTCTGTGAAATCGGAGGAAGAAAATTATTTTTAGAAGAAATAGAGGTTGAAGAAGTTGAATCACAACAGTCAAGCTCCGAGCAAAATGACTCTTTAGTAAACTTAGAATTATTTACCGGAGGTGAAAGTTATAACATTTTAAGAAATCAGATTCAAAAGGTAGTTGCTCAAGAATTAGGATTAAATGAAACTCAATTACCCGATTTTGAAGAAGAAGTGATAGAGTTGAGTGCGGACTCCTTAATGACAGAAGAAGTATCAACTCGACGAGATAAAATTATTCAACAACTAAATTCTTTAATCTTCCAAACATTAGGTTTTACCGCTTCATCAAAAATAGATATTCATCAGAATCTCCTAGAAATGGGAGCAGATTCGCTAACTCTTATGGAAGTTGGGAGTAAGGTTGAAAAAGTCTATGGAGTAAATATACCAATTCGTAAATTTTTTGAAGATTTAACAACTCTCGATGCTTTAGCAACCTATATAGATATTAATCTACCGGAAGGATGGAAAATTCAATCTAATTCGGAGAAAACATTACAACAATCGGTTCAAGATTATATTATTGCTGTTGTCAAAGATAGTATTGCTGAAATGCATCAAGCCGGTTTATTTGAAACAATTAACCAGAAAATTGTTCCCGAGCGTGTAAGTGGTAGTTTATAGCGATTTTCAATTAGGTGTAATACAAAATTAACCTCACTCTTCCTCTCCTTAGTAAGGATATTAGGATAGGGTGAGGTTTTGAGTTTAGTGGACTTAATCGAAAAACACCATATTATCTAAGGTTAACTTGAAAAAAGCATAAGTAAAGTTTTGTAAACAATTGTGGAATTTAACGGTTTTGAATTCCGAGTATAAATGCGAAGTTCAGTTTTTAAATTGTTCTTTTATTTTTTTTAATAATGTTTTAATAAGTATACATTGAAGTTATTGAAAAATGTTTTTCAAGTACTTACTTCATTATTTGGTAATGGTTTTAATACTTTTATTTTTTAATTTTTGGCTTTTGCTCGCCTCCGGCGCGGTCTGTTTTTAATTTTAATTTCTCACCTTATAGAACTAAGAGGTAAATTATGAAGAACTTACTTGAATTTTTGCAAGATATTCACAATCAAGGTTGGCAACTTTGGAGTGAAAATGGACAATTGTCTTATAATGCTCCCAAAAATCAATCAACTGACTCTATATTAACGACACTAAAGCAGCATAAAGCAGAAATTTTACAGTTACTTCCTACTTTTCAAAATCAACAAGCCAAAAATTTAATTAACAAAAATAAGCCGTCGGAGCCAATCATGGTTCCTTTGACTGAAGCTCAAAAACAACTTTGGTTTTTAGATAAATTAGAAGGTAATAGTAAACAAGCTTATGTTGATTTGTTTGGTTTTCAGTTAAAGGGAGCATTGAATATTGATGCAATGGAGCGAACCATTCAAACCATTGTCGAGCGTCATGAAGTTTTAAGAACAAGAATATGTCCTGATGGGAATTTTCAGGAAGTTTTACCAGAGGTAGATTTTCAAATTCCTTTAATTGATTTTTCTAATCTATCAACTAGCGAACGTGATTCTCAAGTAGCTAAATGGTTTGAGGAAAAGATACAAGAACCTTTTAATCTCAATCAAGCTCCTCTGTTACAAGTTAATATTCTCAAGCTAGAAGAAGAAGTCCATCAATTAATTTTGAAAATTCATCATATTATTTATGATGGTTTTTCTATGGGAATAATTCTTCAAGAAATCTCTTCTTTATATGAAGCTTATTGTCAAGGATATATTTCTCAATTACAGCCACCAATTCAATTTAGAGAATATATAGAATTCCAAACTAAAAATAATAATATAAAAGAAATATCAGTTCATGAATCCTATTGGTTAGAGAAATTTTCTGATTCAATTCCTACTCTTAACTTACCAACTGATAAATCTCGCCCCTCCAAAAGGAGTTATCAGGGCGGCAAGGAAAGTCTTAGTTTAGATGCTAACTTTTGCCAGCAACTTAAACAATTCAGTAAACAGTTGAATTGCACGCTGTTTATGACTCTTTTCGCAGCATATAATACTTTACTTCATAAACTTACTGGTGATGAGGATATTGTCGTAGGTATTCCCACAGCAGCGCGTAATTTTAAGGGAAGTCAAAATTTAGTTGGCTATTGTACTCATTTATTACCAATTAGAAATAATTTATTTACAAAATATAGCGATAAATCTCCCACGTTTGCAGAATTTTTAATGCAAATGCGAGGGGTATTACTAGATGATTACGAACATCAAGACTATCCTTTTTCACAATTACTTAATAAGTTAAATCTAACGAGAGACCCAAGTAGACCTCTCTTGATTTCAACTTTATTCAATTTAAATCCATGCCAAACAATAAAACTATCAGGACTAGAATCTACTTTAATACCTATTCCCAAAAATTTTGTTGCTTATGACCTAGAACTTAATATTACCGAAACCGAAAACGAATTATTATTGAATTTATCCTATAATTCCGATTTATTTGATAATACAACTATCAAGCGTTGGTTGTCCCATTTCCAGAATCTACTTGCAGAAATTGTAGAAAATCCTCAACTTCCTGTAGCTAAATTACCTTTGCTATCAGAATCCGAACGCAATCAATTATTGGTAGAGTGGAATGATAATGCAACGGATTACCCTAAAGATAAATGCATTTATCAGTTGTTTGAAGAACAGGTAGAAAAAACTCCCGATGCTGTAGCGGTAGTCTTCGGAGATAAACAATTAACTTATCAACAATTAAATCAAAAAGCCAATCAACTAGCACATCATCTGCATACACTGGGAGTGAAACCAGAAGTGTTAGTGGGTATTTGTGTTGAGCGTTCAATGGAAATGTTGGTGGGACTTTTGGGGATACTTAAAGCTGGTGGTGCTTATGTACCGCTCGATTCTAAATACCCACAAGAAAGATTGAGTTATATGTTGGCTGATTCCGGTGTTGAAGTGTTGCTAACTCAGAACTCATTGCAGTCATCTTTACCAAACAATCAAGCACGGGTAATCTGTTTGGATACAGATTGGCATGAAATTGAGCAAAACAGTCAACAAAATCTTGATATAGGTGTAAATTCCCAGAATTTGGCTTATGTGATCTACACCTCCGGTTCCACTGGAAAACCCAAAGGAGTTGCGATTGAGCATGCTTCATTATGCAACCTTGCCCTTTCACAAATCAATTTATTTGATGTCAAACCAAGCAGTCGGGTGCTTCAATTTGCTTCTTTTAGCTTTGATGCTTCTGTTTCGGAAGTATTTATGGCTGTGACAAAGGGAGCTACGATAGTTTTTGCGACAGCTTCTGAGTTAATGCCCGGAGATGATTTGAAGCGAACTCTACAGCAATTCGATATAACTCATGTTACATTACCTCCTTCAGCCTTAGCGGTATTACCCACCTCGGAATTTCCACAACTGAGGAATATAATTGTTGCAGGTGAAGCTTGTCCGGTTGAATTAGCTCAAAAATGGTCTGTTGGTCGTCGTTTCTTAAATGCTTATGGTCCTAGTGAGTCTACGGTTTGTAGCACTGTAAAACTTTTAAACAAGGACATTGAAAAGATTACCATTGGTCGTCCCATAAGTAATATCAAAATTTACATCCTAGATTCATACCTCCAACCAGTACCTATTGGCGTACCAGGAGAATTGTACATTGGAGGTGATGGCTTAGCTAGGGGTTATCTCAATCGTCCGGAACTAACAAGGGAAAAATTTATCCCAAATTCCTTTGAAAATTCGCCATCACAACGAATTTATAAAACAGGTGATTTAGCTCAATACTTACCCGATGGTAATATAGAATTTCTCGGTCGCATCGATAATCAAGTGAAAGTACGGGGTTTTCGCATCGAATTGGGAGAAATCGAAGCCGTCCTCAACAGCCATCCCCAAGTCCAACAAGGTGTAGATATTACAACCTCTGAAGTGGGTTGTGATAAACGCTTAATTGGCTATGTAGTCTGCAAGGAATCTCTTAGAAATCAAGAACTGCGTGATTTTATCAAGCAGAAGTTACCTGACTACATGGTGCCTTCTATATTTGTATTTTTAGACACTTTACCCTTAACACCCAATGGCAAAGTAGACCGGAAAGCATTACAGACAGCGGATGCGGATACGGATATATATGAAATAGAACGAGAAACTGAATACATTACGCCACGTAATAATACAGAGCAAATAATAGCCAACATATTCGGTGAAGTTGTAAAAGTGCAAAATGTTGGTATCCATGACGATTTCTTTATCTTGGGAGGAAATTCTCTACTAGCAACCCAATTAATTTCTCGATTGAAAGTTGCTTTTGATTTAGAAATACCTTTAGGTTTAATCTTTGAATTCCCCACCGTTGCTCAACTGGAACCAAAATTAACTGAATTACGTACCAAAAATAGCAGCTTAAGTCTTCCCCCAATTCAACCAAGAACGGAGAACGAACAATTACCCCTATCCTGGGCACAAGAACGACTTGGGTACAACAAACACATTGAGGCAACAAAGCCGGACAATTATTT
>ERZ1740062.886-NODE-886-length-13486-cov-4.705532_pt1 | contig 13486 bp, 14 predicted proteins | sample MGYA00581741_ERZ1740062 | MGnify/ENA primary metagenome ERZ1740062 (study PRJEB43018, sample SAMN04849747) | marine metagenome | isolation source: floating plastic debris | place: Pacific Ocean | collected 2008-09-01 | study: EMG produced TPA metagenomics assembly...
GGATCCCATGCGCCGACAGTCCCAGCAAGCCGGTTTTTCGCTTCTTGAATTGATGGTGGTGGTGGTGATCATCGGCATTCTGTCGCTGATGATCGTGCCGCGGGTGATCAACCGGCCCGACCAAGCGCGCTATGTCCGCGCGCAGCAGGACATCCAGGTTCTGACCAGCGCGCTGGCGCTTTATAAGCTCGACAACCTCAGCTATCCGACCACGGCGCAGGGTCTGGCGGCGCTGGTCGAGAAGCCAGCCTCCGCGCCGGTGCCGCCCAACTGGGCGCCGGGCGGCTATGTGCAAAGCCTGCTCGTCGACCCGTGGGGCCGGCCCTATCTTTATCTCAACCCTGGCGTGCGGTCCGAGATCGATGTGTTCAGCTACGGCCCGGACGGTCAGCCGGAAGGGGAAGCGGATGTCGGCAATTGGACCGACGGCTAAACCCTTGGCAAGCGAGGCTGGGCTTAGCCTGCTTGAGGTTTTGACGGTGGTCGCGATCCTGGCTGCGCTGTCGCTGGCCGCGAGCCTTAACGTGCACCGCATCGGCGGCCCCGGCGCCGTCGGCACGGCAGACGCCTTTGGCCGCGCCACGCTGCATTTTCGCGATGCTGCCTTCTATGCTGGCCGGCACTATGCGTTTGCGCTCGACGCCGTGGGGTGGCGGACGCTGGCCTTCGACCCCGATACCGAAACCTGGCGCCCGCTTGACGGGGCGCAGCCCCTGGCGCGCGGGTCCTGGGGCCGCGAAGTCACCGCCGATCTTGAGGTGGAGGGGCGCGCAGCCCGCCTGGAAACCGGCGCGGGGGATGGCACCCTGCTGCCCGATATCCTGATCCTTGCCACAGGCGAAACCACGCCCTTTCGCCTGCGCTTCCGCGATGCCAGCGGCGGCTTGGCCGGCTGCGTCCTGTCGGCCTTTGGCGCCCTGTCCTGCCAGGCTGGACCATGAGGCGGGGGACGCGCGGTATTACCCTGATCGAGGTGCTGTGCGCCGTGCTGGTCCTTGGCATCGCGGTGACGGCCGTGTTTCGGACGCTGGAGGCGCAGACCCGCAGCACCGGCGCGATGGCCGACCGCGTCTTTGCGCATTGGGTGGCCGAGAACGTGATCGCGGAAACCCGCCTTGCCGGTCGGTTCCCCGACACCGCCGAGGCCCAGCTTGGCGGTGTTTCCTGGGATATTGCCGTGACGGCGGCGGAGGCCAGTTTCGGCCTTCTGCGTGTGGAGGTTGAGGTTACGGCCCCGGACCGCCCCGGCGCCCGGCTTGTCGCCTTTCTTCCCGGCGGGTCTGAGCCATGAGCCGGCGGGGGACGCGCGGTCTTTCCCTGATCGAAGTGCTGGCCGCGATGGCGATTTTCGGCATTCTGGCGACGATGACCAACCAGGCGCTGCTGACCGCGCTGAAAATTGAGCCGCGGCTTGAGGATCGGCGCAGCGCGTTGGCCATGCTGCAGCGCGCGGTGACACAGATCGCCCGCGATCTGGAAAACGCCGTGCCCATCGCGCCGGCGGAGGCAGGCTGGGCACTAAGCTTGGGCGAAGACGGGCAGGAGATCGTTTTTGCGCGCGGCGGCGTTGCCAACCCCGCGGGTCTTCCGCGCAGCGGTTACCAGCGTGTCGCCTACCTTTGGGACCGGGACGCGGCGGCGCTTGACCGGCGGGTTTGGACCCATCTGACCGCCACCCCGCGCGCCGCGCCGCGCACCGACCGCATCTTGTCCGGCGTCACGGCGCTGACCTTTCGTGCCTACAGCGCCGAGACCGGCTGGCGGGACAGCTGGCCCCCGGCGGAGACGCCAGAGGCCTGGCCGACCGGGCTCGACATCGTTTTGACGACCGAAACCTGGGGTGAGATCCGCCGGGTTGTCAGCCTGCCATGAGCCCCGGGCGTCGGATACGCGGCGTCGCGCTGCTGAACGCGCTTGTCATCCTCGTGATTGTCGCGGGCGTCGCAACGCGGGGCAGCCTGGCGATGGCCAGCGGCGTCGGGCGCACCGAAATGATGATCCGAGCCGACCAAGCGCGCCATTTCGCGCTGAGCGCCGAGGCGCTCGCCCGCACGCTGTTGGAGGCAGAGTGGTCGCCAGGCTCCACTGACCATCTTGGCGAAGCTTGGGCTGAGCCCGACCGGGTGTTCGAGATCGAAAGCGGCACGGTCACCGGACGGATTGTCGATCTTCAAGGGCGGTTCAACCTTAACAGTCTGGTGACCGAGGAGGGCACGCTGGACCCCACGGCGCTCGCCCGGCTTAGCAGGCTGATGGCGCGGGCGGGCCAGCCCGGCGGCACAGCCGACCGCGTCGCGGAATGGGTGCTGGCGGGTCCTGTTCCCGTGCCGGGCGCGTTGGGCGATGCGCCCTATCTTGCCCGGGCCGAACCCTTTCGCCGTCCGGGCAGGCCGATGGCCGGCCCGTCGGAGTTGCGCCAGATCGAGGGGATCGATGCCGCGACCTTCGCCCGGCTCGCGCCCTGGGTCACGGCGTTGCCAGAGCCATCGGATCGGATCAACGTCAACACCGCGCCGCTTGCCGTCCTTGCCGCCCACCTGCCTGGCATTCCCGAAAGCGCGATTGCAACAGCCATCGCCACGCGCGACGTCAATCCCTTCGCCAACACCGCCGCCTTTCGCCGTGCGCTGGAGCCGCGGACGCTGCCGCTGGCCGTTCCCGGCCTCCGGGCTGCGCCGCTGAGTGTTGCCAGCACCTGGTTTCTGATCGAGATCACGGCCTTTCACGACGGCACCCGGGCAGAGCTTCGCAGCCTGGTGCAGCGCAGCGACAGCGATGGGCTGGTGACGTCCATCCTTCGGCTTGGCGGGGCGTTGTGAGCGCGCGGCCGAAGCCCGTTATCCCGCTTGGCACGCCGGTCAAAGCCTGGCCCGCCGGCCCGGTCACGCTGACCGTCCCTGGTGAGGATGCGGTCGCGGTGCACGTGGCGATGCCCCGGAACCTGCGCCGCCGGGCGGCTGCGCGGGTGGCCGAGAACGCCGTCGCGGAGGTTTTGGCCGCTCCCGCGGACACGCTGCACATCGTTTTCGCCCCGGACCAGCCCGGCGCCGCCATCGCAGTGGCAGAGGAGCAGGCGACAGTTTGGCAGGGTCAGGTGCGCGCCTCTGGCCGGCGCGTTGCTGGCGTGATCCCCGACTATCTCACGCTGCCTTGGCACCCTGGCACATGGACGGTGTTTATCGAGGAAACGCGCGGGCGGGTCGAGGCGCGGTTGGGTGCGATGGACGGGTTCGCCGCCGAACCGCCGCTTGCCGATCTGATCCTGGCCCGGCGGCTTGGCGCTGGCGATGGTGCGCCCAGCCGGATCCAGGTCCATGGCGACGCCGCGGTGCTTCCCACCTTTCGCGCAGCGCTTGACGCGTACCCCGGGGCCGCGCGGGCCGAACCGGTGGGGCCTTTGCGGGTGCCCGGTCCGGCTGGGCTTACACTTTTATCCGGGCGGTTCGGCGACGGCGGCGATCTTGGCAAGGCGCTGCGCGCATGGCGTGTCGCAGCCGTTCTTGCGCTGACGGCGCTGGGGCTCTGGACAGCCGAGACGGTGTTTGACATCCGAACGACCGAGGCCGCGCTTCAACGCACCAACGCCGAGATTGCGCGCGTGTTCGACACCCGCATCGCGCCGGGCGAACCCATCGTCGACATCCGTCTGCAAACCGCGCGCCAGCTCGACGCGCTGCGCAGGGCGGCCAGGGCGCCCGCGGCGCGGGCGCAATTCGTGGCGCTTATGGCCGCGGGGGTGCCGGCGCTGCAGGCCCACGCGACACGGATCAAGGAAATCCGGTATCAAGACCTGACCTTGATCGTCGGGCTAGAGGTTGCGAGTTTCGCCCGGCTTGAGACCTTGACCCAAAGCCTGCGCCAAGCCGGTTTAGAGACCGAGATCCGATCCTCTAGCGCCAGCGCCGATGCGGGGGTGAGCGGTGTGCTGGCGCTCGCGCCATTGAGGCGGCCATGATCGCCTTTCTCGACCGTCTTAGCCCGCGCGAACGCCGCCTGGTTCTGACAGCGGCCGCGCTGGCGCTTTTGGCGGGGCTTTGGCTTGGCCTTGTGCAGCCCTTGGCCGCGCGCCAGGCCGATGCCGAGGCCACATTGTCAGAGCGTCAGACGCTGCTGGTCTGGCTCGAAACGCAGGCCGACACAGCCACACGGCTGCGCCAACGTCGTGCGGGGGCCTTGGCCGGCGACGCGCCGCGACCCCGCAGCCTGGCCGAGATTGAGGCGAGCCTGGCCGAAGACGGGTTGCGGCCCGCGCTCGTCAAACTTGCGCCAAAAGGGCCGGACAGCGCAGAGATCGTGTTTGAGGATGTCGCGTGGGAGGCACTGGCCGCCTGGATGGCGCGCACCGACATCGCCACCGGCGTCGCCCGGATCTCGGTCGAGGCGCGCGCGGCGCCCGGCCAAGTCGACGCCGAAATCGAGACCCGGCTGGCCCCACCAAGCTGATCGGTGCGATCAGGGCTCTTTTTGCCCTTGCCTTGAGCAATTTCCGTTCACATTGGATCAGAAATCGCTGTCTCAAGATCAGCAGGATGCTGATCTTGAACGCGTTTTCTGATGATGACTGACCTGCTTTGAACGGAAAATGCTCTAGCCGGGTTCCAGCCAGCGCCGCACCGCCAGGGCCCGGGCATCGGCGGCGTCGGCCAGGGCTGCGTGGGCGGCGGCGCGGGTCTCGGCGTCGGCGCCGAAATATCCGTCCCCCAGCGCCGCCTCATAGACCCGCCCATGCACATTGCGCCCAGCCACATAGGCCCGCACTTGCGGCGACGGGATCCGGGGCAGGGCATAGAGATAGGCAAGGCCCAGCCGCGCAGTCAGATCCGCATCGCCGCTGTGATCCAACATCTGGGCATCGACCTCCGACAAAAGCGTGATCGCAAGCCGCGGGTCGGTCCCGGGATCCAGCGCGACGCGCGCCAGGGCGGCAATGGCCTGACGCGGCGCGCTCAGCATCTCATCGCGGTAGTGATAAAGGAGGTAATCGCCCCACAGATCCTGCACCGCCCCCCGCCGCGCTTGGGTCATCGCCAAAAGCGCCGCCGCATCGTCGGCTGTGCCGGCGGTCTCCACGTCCGCCGCCAGGGCTGCGTCGGCCAGAAACCCGCCAGGATAAACGCCGCGTGCGGCGGCGAAAAGCACGTTGAGCGAGGCGGCCTCGGGCGCCACCGTGTCGAGAAGATACCGCGCCCCGATCTCAAGCGTTTCGGGGTCCAGCGTCGGCGGCGGGCCCATGGCCAGCGGGTCCAGCCCGGTCTGGCGCAGGCGCAAACCGGCGCGGCCAAGGGCGGGCACGAACCCGTCGGCCTTAAAGACCCGCGTCACCTCGACATAAAGGATGATGTCGCGGGAAAGACCGCGCACCGGGTCACGCTCTTCCGCCCGGGTCTCCAGCGACTGAAGCTCGAACTCCAAAAGATGCGTCGCCGAAACCAAGGCAGACGGTGCCGCGGGATCGGTCGGGGTCTGCCAGCTGGGGGCGGCGTCGGCCATCATCTCTCTCCTCTCATCGGCGCCGGCAGCAAGCGCTGCCAGCACCAGGGCTGCGGCGATCCTACTGCGCATCCCACGACAGCCCGGCCGCGACACCCGATGGTGGGCGCACCTCGACATTGTTGTCCTCGGCATCCTCCAGCGGCGTTTTGGTCTGCGGTCCGCTAATCGAAATGGTGTGCGGCGTCGTCGGGGTCACTGTCGCGGGCGAACCAGCGGGCCAGCTCACGTCCCAGACGCCGCGGATCTCCCATGTGAACATCCGCAACACCGAATACACCCGCTCTGCCATCTTGTCGGTCTTGCCCCGGGCCTTGTCGCGGTTGGTCCAGAAACAAAATGCCGCGACAAAGCGGTATTGATAGTCGATCCCGTTCATGACCGCGTTGGCATTCTCATAATGCGTGCGCGGCCCCGACGTGCCGGGGGAGTCGATACACCGCGTGGTAAAGCGTATGCCGACAGGCTGGTTCACCCGCGTTGACGGATCCGCCTGGCTGCGCGTCATCAGCGCCGTGTCGCCGCCCTCCCCATGCGGGGTCAAACCGCTGTCGAGCAGGGGAAGCGCGTGCAGGATGGGCGCAGGATCGGTTGACAGGAAAACGACGTTCGAGGTCGCGTCGCTTTGGTTCGAAACCGCGCGCAGCCGGTGGCGGTGGTTGGTTGGCGGCGCCACGGTCGTGTCTTGGTAAAGAAAGTTCACGTTGCGGATCGCCACGTTGTTGACCAGCCCGCAAAACACCTGGTCAAGACCCAGCCGTCCATCCGCGCCGCCCCCGGTCACGTCCGAGACAAGCTCCATCGCGCAGCCCGCCGCGGCCAGCGTCGCCGCGCTCAGCGGCGCCGGACCCCAGGCGCCGTTCACAACGCGCAAGTCGTTGACGTTCAGCGTCACGGACAGGTTCGGCGTGTAGGCCGCGGATTTGTCCGCCTGCACCGTCGCATCGGCCAAGACGAGGTTCAGGCAAACCGGCGCGTGATTGGCATCGAATGTGGCATCGCCGGTGCAGGATACAAAGGGTCGGATGTTGAAAGAGCCTTTGTTGTCGGCCTTCAGCACCGCTTTGGTCACATCCGCCTCGGGCGTCAGCGTCGGCAGATCGCCGCTGCCGCCAAGGGTCGCGTGATCGGCGCTGTTGCGCGCAACATGCCAGTGAATGGGCAGATCCGGCGGTGCGGCGGTCAGTTCTAGCGCGGCTTCGCGATCCTTGCAGCGCATCAGAACCACCGGCGTGTTGGCGCCAAAATCCGTGCTGTCGCTGGTGATCTCCACCACATGATCGGCGGGCGGCGCATAGCCCGCGCGCACTGTGTTGGGCGGTGTCGGCTCAACCGTGACCTTGATCTTGTCAAACTGAAAAACGGTCAACTTCACCTCGGCCGCCACGTCCGGGCACCCCGCCTCCGACCGCGTGACCTTCAACACAATATCTTCATACGAAGCAGAGGCCGCAGCACCCGCCGTCACCGTCACCGTTGCGGAACTGTCGTTGGTCAGCGTGCCCTTGCCGCTTGTCGTCGTCCATTTGTAGGTGCCAGAGCTGGTGCCGTCGGGATCGACGGCCTTCACGGTTTTGGCCTCACCGACCTTCAGGATCCGGCACGCAGCCTCGATTGTGACGCTGGTTGGGCACACTTTGTCTTCATGCGGGGTCACGGGGACGGGGCCTGTCGGATCTGTCTTCGGCACCGTTCCGCCGCCGCCGGACGGCTCTGGCGCGGGCGCGTCGCCACCGCTTGAGGGCTCGCTTGCGGCGCCGCCTCCGATCCCCGTTGCGGTCGTGGTGGTCGAAAGAAGCCCCGCCTCCAGCTTCGCCGCGGATGTGGCGAGGAGATCCTCGTCCGACGGGGCCGCCTTGCCCCCCGCTGCGGCGCGGCGGCGCAGCTCTTGCAGGGTTTCGTCGTCGGCCGTGGCGGCGCGCAACGCACGCAGCGCCTCGTCGCGGTCAAGGAACCGCTTGTCTTCCCCTTGCTCACCGGGGGAACCGATCCGAAATCTCCGCATAAGCCAGATGCCTCGATACGCTGCGTCCCGCGCCTCGCCGGCCCCGGGGGGGCAAAGCGCCTTCGTATCATGGCCGGAAATCCCCGGGCGGCAAACGGTCAACTCAGCCCAGTCTTTGCGAAAATCACAACTCCCAGGTTGGCAGAGCGGGGTTTGGTTCGGTTGGGAACAGTCCTGGCCGCTAACCCGGACGGATGCTGTAGGACAGCAACAGAGGGTCCAGCGCCTCGGGGTAGCCCGCGCTGCGGTAGGCCAGAAGATACCCTTCCAACTTGGGGCAGGTGAAGGGCCAGGGCCGCACCACGGCCACGCCCCCCTGCAACGCGTATTGCAGATCCACCGCGCCATCGCCCGTCGCCACCGTAAGCGACCGCGACACCTCGGCCTCGAAACAGATATCGAAGGAGACGACATCGCAAAAGGCCGTGATCGTATCGGCGCGGTGAAAGGAGCTGAGGTCGCGGCCCGCCGCCACCGCGGCGATCCGCTGGTCAAGCCGCGCCGACAGCGGCCCGGGCCGCGGCATCTGCATCAGCCGGCGGACATGGAACAGCACGACCAGTTCGGCCTCCAGATCCGTCCCGGCGGAGGCAAGCCAAGCATCCACCTGCGCCGCCCGCGCCGCTGGCGCGATCTTTCCGACAGCGGCGGTGTCGAGATAGCCGAACGCCCGGTCATGCGTCGCCACGCCCAGGACGAAGCTGTCCCGCGCGATTGGCAGGGAAAAGCCCGCAGCACCCCAATGGAACGCCATCTGTCCCGAAAGCTTTAGATGTTCGGCTTGCGGGACGACAATGGGGCGGCGTTTGCTTTCGAACATGGGCCGGGCCTACCGCGTTTCGCGCTCTGGCCAAGCGGCATTGCCGCCGGCGGGCCGGGGTGGGGCGGTGCTGGGGCCCGAGCTGAAGCAACAGCCACAGCCGAAACCGCTAAGCCCTGCGTTCATCGAGATTGGCGACCCCGAGAACGTCCAGCACCTTCGCCTCGATATGCGCCGCACTCATCGCCGCGGCCGCGTACATCTTGGCTGGACTGTCCTGGTCCAGGAATGTGTCGGGCAACACCATCGAACGGAACGTCAGGCCGCGGTCGAAAACGCCCGCCTCGGCCAAAAGCTGCGCGACATGGCTGCCGAACCCGCCGACCGCGCCTTCTTCGATGGTGATTAACGCCTCATGCTCCTCCGCCAGGCTGAGGATCAGATCGCGGTCCAAGGGTTTGGCAAAACGCGCATCGGCAATGGTGGGCAGGATGCCACGGCGCGACAGCGCTTCGGCGGCGCGCCGACACTCCTGCAACCGGGCGCCGAAGGACAGGATGGCGACGCCCGCCCCCTCCTCCACAATCCGGCCGCGCCCGATCTCCAGCACTTGACCCTGCTCTGGCAAATCGACGCCAACCCCCTCGCCCCGCGGAAAGCGAAAGGCAGACGGGCGGTCGTCGATGGCATGGGCGGTCGCGACCATATGCACAAGCTCCGCCTCGTCGGCGGCGGCCATGACCACGAAATCGGGCAGGTTTGCAAGGAAGGCAATATCGAAGGCGCCCGCATGGGTCGGCCCATCGGCGCCGACAAGGCCCGCGCGATCTATGGCAAAGCGCACTGGCAGCCGCTGCAACGCGACATCATGCACGACCTGATCATAGCCCCGCTGCAGAAAGGTCGAGTAGATCGCGCAAAAGGGTTTCAGCCCGCCCGCCGCCATCCCAGCGGCGAAGGTCACGCCATGCTGCTCTGCGATGCCGACATCGAAACAGCGGCTAGGAAAGCGCTCACCAAAGAGGTTGAGCCCTGTCCCGCCGGGCATCGCGGCGGTCACGGCGGTGACCAACGGATCCACCTCCGCCGCCCGGATCAGGCGTTCTGCGAAAACCTTGGTGTAGGAGGGTGCGTTCGACACGGGCTTTTTCTGATCGCCCGTCACCGGGTCGAACTTCGCGGTGGCATGGCCCTTGTCCGCCGCCCGCTCTGCCGGGGGAAAACCCTTGCCCTTTTTTGTGATCGCATGGATCAGCACCGGCCCGTCGGCGCGGGTTTTGACGGTGCGCAGCACCGCAAGAAGTTGGTCCATATCGTGGCCGTCGATCGGCCAGATGTAAGAAAACCCCAGTTCTTCGAACAGTGTCCCGCCGACTGTCGCGGCGTTCACTAGCTCCCGCGCGCGGCGGGCGCCTTCCTGAAACGGTTGAGGGAGCAGGCTGACCGCGCCTTTCGCGGCGGCCTTAAGTTCCTGAAACGGTGCGCCCGCGTAAAGCCCCGACAGATAGGTCGACATCGCCCCGACCGGGCGGTCAATCGACATCTCGTTGTCGTTGAGAATAACGATCAGCCGTTTGCCAAGATGGCCCGCGTTGTTCAGCCCTTCATAGGCCATTCCGGCGCTGATCGCCCCGTCGCCGATGACCGCGACCACATCGCCGATCCCGTGCTCGGGCGCGCCGCCGAGATCCCGCGCCACGGCAAAGCCCAGTCCGGCAGAGATCGAGGTCGAGGAATGCGCGGCGCCGAACGGGTCAAAGGCGCTTTCGCTGCGTTTGGTGAACCCCGACAGCCCGCCGCCCTTGCGCAATGTCAGCGCCCGGTCGCGCCGCCCGGTCAGGATCTTGTGCGGATAGCGTAGGTGGCTGACATCCCAACTCAGCCGATCCTTCGGTGTGTTGAAGCCGGCGTGCAGCGCAACTGGCAACTCCTCCACGCCTAGCCCCGCGCCAAGATGCCCGCCGGTTTCGCTGACGACCGAGATCGTCTCGGCCCGCAACTCATGCGCCAAGCGCGTCAGATCGCTGTCTGACAGCCGCCGCAGATCCTCGGGCATCGGGGCACGGTCTAAAAGCGGGGTTAGGGGGCGGTCGGTCATAGCAACCTCGTGTCTTCAGGCTGGGGGCGTCGGGCTCACGGCGATGGGGGGCTAACGGTCGCGGCTTACAATGAACTCTGCGGCGCGGCGCAGATTCGAAGCGGCCGAGCCATACACGGCCAGACTGTCACACGCACTTGACACTAAGTCACGTGCTTTTTGCTGGGCGCCCGCCAGGCCGAGATGCGAGACAAAGGTCGCCTTGCCCGCCGCCGCGTCCTTGCCGGTTGCCTTGCCCGTCGCCGCCGACGAGGCGGTGACATCCAGGATGTCGTCCTGGATCTGAAAGGCAAGGCCCACATCGGTGGCATACCGCGCGAGATGGGCTGTGTTGGATTTGCCCAGCACGGCGCCTGCCTCCACCGACCAGCCGATCAGAGCACCGGTTTTGCGCGCCTGCAACCGGGTGATCGCCTCCAAGGATTGCGGCCCGCCGGTCTCGGCGGCGATGTCATCGGCCTGACCGCCGACCATCCCGTCCCAGCCAATCGCCTCGGCCAGACGGTCGATCAGCTTTAGCCGGATCGCGGGATCCGGCGCCGTGCGGGGTGAGGCGAGGATCCGGAACGCCAGCGATTGCAGCGCATCGCCGGCCAGGATCGCCGTCGCGTCATCCCATTTCACATGCACTGTGGGCTTGCCGCGGCGCAGCGCGTCGTCGTCCATCGCCGGCAAATCGTCATGCACCAGCGAATAGGCATGGACGCATTCCACCGCCCCGGCCGCACGCAGCGATTGCGCGTCGGGAACCTGAAACATCCGCGCCGTCTCTACCACAAAAAACGCGCGCAGCCGCTTGCCACCGGACAGCGTCGCATAGCGCATCGCCGATGTCAGGGCATCGGTTTCGGGCGGCAAAAGCGTCTCTAACCCGGTTTCGGTGTCCGTCGCGATCTGGCTAAGCAGCGCGTGAAACTGAAGAGCGTCGGCATCCATCGGCGCCTAGCGGATTTCCACCGGTTTCGCAGTGACGCCCCCCTGCGCTTCGGTGATCTGCGCCACTTTCTCCTCCGCCGCGGCAAGGCGCGCCTCGCAATGCGCCTTCAGCGCGGCACCGCGTTCGTAAAGCGCGATGGACTGCTCTAGCGGAACGGCGCCGGTCTCAAGCACTCCCACGCCAATATCCAGCGCGGCCAACGCATCCTCAATCGACATATCGGCGACGGGACGGTCTTAGCTGCTCATCCACTGAACTCCATCAAAACCTCGACATGCGCGGCGGTCGAGGCCGCGAGAGCGTCTAAATCATAGCCGCCTTCTAAGGTTGAGACAACGCGCCCACCCGCGACCTCAGCCGCCAGGGCCAGGATCTCCCGCGTGACCCAGGTAAAATCGGCAACGTCAAGCGCGAGGTTGGCCAGCGGATCGTCGCGATGGGCATCAAAGCCCGCCGAGATAAAGATCATCTCAGGCTTATGCGCCGCGACCGCGGGCAGGACCAGCCGCGCGATCTGTCGGCGGAACTGCGCGCCATCGGCGCCGGCGGGCAGGGGCACGTTCACGATTTGGCCATGCGCGCCGGTTTCCTCGGCCCGCCCGGTCCCGGGGTAAAGCGGCATTTGATGGGTGGAGGCGAACAGGATGCGCGGGTCGTCCCACACCAGATCCTGGGAGCCGTTGCCGTGATGGACGTCGAAATCGATGATCGCCACGCGCGACAACCCATGCGCCTCCAGCGCGTGGCGGGCGCCGATCACGACATTGCCGAAAAGGCAGAAGCCCATCGGACGCATCGCCTCGGCATGGTGGCCGGGGGGGCGAACGGCCGCGAAGGCGTTCTTGGCCGCGCCCGTCATCACCGCATCGACGGCCTGCACATTGGCCCCCGCAGCGCGGAGCGCGGCGGCAAGCGATCCCTCGGACATATGCGTATCGGGGTCGAGCGATGTGCCGCCATAGGAGGGCGCCGCCGCGCGGATCCGATCAAGATGCGCGGGCGGATGCGCGCGAAGAACCTCGGCGTCGGTTGCAAGCCGCGCCTCCCGCCGCAGAAGCGGCGCGAATTGCGGGGCATCGAGAGCGTCGAGGATCGCCTGAAGCCGCGCGACCCGCTCTGGGTGGCCGTCGGGGGTCACGTGGTTCAAACAGTCGGGGTGGGTTAAAAGAAGCGTCGCCATGCGCCCTAGAACCATGCGCGCCGGCTGTGTGCAAGACAGGCGGCGGGATCACGCCTTGCGACGGATCCGAATGACCACGTCGATTTTTGAGATTTCGCACCCTTGCGGAGGCTCTGGCAATTGGGCGAGCCGGACGGCATCGGCGGGGGCGTCGGTGACCTTGCCATCCTCCTCCCAATAATAATGGGCGTGATCGTCCGTCCGGGTGTCGAAATAGGACCGGTTGCCGTCAACCGTCACTTCCATCATCAACCCCGCGTCGCAAAAGGCGCGCAACGTGTTGTAGACAGTGGCCAGCGACACCGGCGCCGGCCCTTGGCCCGCCAATTCGTGCAAGCCTTCGGCGGTGACATGGCGGTCCTGTCCATCGCCGATCAAAAGGGCGGCCAGTGTCAACCGTTGGCGCGTCGGCCGCAGGTCGCCCGCGGCAAGCCAAGATGCCGCCCGTGTCTCGCTGGCCGATTTAGAACCGCTTGCGTCAGTCATCATCACCTCTTCACCCCTCTATATCGCGTTTTTTCCGGGAATTGCGAGTCCTGTGGCAGGCAGAGTGTGATGCGTGCGGCAATCGGGCTCCACTTGCGCACGCGGCATACGGGGTGATACGGGAAAGCGCTCATTCGAAAGGCCGTGCAATGACCGAAAGACCGACCAGCATAGATTACGACGGGCTGTTGCAGTGCGCGCGGGGGGAGATGTTCGGGCCAGGCAATCCGCAGCTGCCAGCGCCGCCGATGCTGATGATGGACCGGGTCACCGAGATTTCGGCCGATGGCGGCAGCGCGGGCAAGGGCCATGTGGTCGCGGAATTCGACATCCGCCCGGACCTGTGGTTTTTCGAGTGTCATTTTATCGGCGACCCAGTGATGCCGGGCTGTCTTGGCCTTGACGCGCTGTGGCAATTGACCGGGTTCAACCTGGGTTGGCGCGGGATGCAAGGCAAGGGCCGCGCGCTGGGCGTGGGCGAGGTGAAGTTCACGGGCGGTCATGAACAGCCCATCGTCGCGGTGAACAAT
>ERZ1740062.887-NODE-887-length-13480-cov-3.892365_pt1 | contig 13480 bp, 8 predicted proteins | sample MGYA00581741_ERZ1740062 | MGnify/ENA primary metagenome ERZ1740062 (study PRJEB43018, sample SAMN04849747) | marine metagenome | isolation source: floating plastic debris | place: Pacific Ocean | collected 2008-09-01 | study: EMG produced TPA metagenomics assembly...
GCGATGGCGATCGCCGTGCTGTTTACGTTGTTGATGTTACCGTTCCAGGAAACGGGCCGCGCCGATAGCGCGGCTGGCGATCAAGATCCGTTATCGATCACGCGTGAAGCGCTGGCCGTCGTCGCGATGGCTGTGGTCTTCGTCACCAGCTCCGGGTTTGGATTTACCTACATGTTCACGGTCGCGCAGGGACTCGGCATGAATTACGCGGAGGCCGGCCGAGGCATCGGCATCCTGTTGCTCATTTCCGCTAGCGCCTGTCTTGCCGGTGGCTGGGTCAGTGCACGCGTCGGCCCGCGTCGACCATTGGCCATCGCGTTTATCATCTGTGCGCTCGGTTGGTACGGCGCTATCCATGCCACGAGCGCAACCATGTTTTACACCTGTCTCGTGCCGGCCGTCTTCGCGCTGCAGTTTAATTTCCCGATACTGCTCGATCTGGCCGGCTCGCTGGACAAGGCAGGCCGCTGGGGCGCGATCGCAGCACCACTGCAAACCAGTGGCTTCGCCTGGGCCGCGATCCTGGCCGGGCTCATCGTTGGCCGTTACGGCGTCACCGCTATTCCGCTAGCGACCGCTGTGGGCATGATTATCTGCTTGTTTTTATTACTATTGAGTCGCCCGGCACGCCGATCTTGACCAGTATCGGCAGATAGTCGACATAAGCACGGGAAATACTGTCAGACCCGCAAGCGCTGATATAATGGGGAACTCTGGACAGGCTGGCCTCTCGCTGGCCCGGCAGCCGATGGCTTAATGCGGAAGCTGTCACTCACCACAATTCGTCGGGGCGATTATGAGTTTATATACGGACTATCTTGCGGATATCGAAAAGCGCAAAGAACAAGGCTTGCACGCCAAGCCGATCGAAGACGCGGCATTGGTCGCCGAACTGATCGAGCAGATCAAGGATCTGGACCACGCGCATCGCGCTGACTCGCTCAAGTTTTTTGTTTACAACGCGCTGCCGGGCACGACGAGTGCTGCCGGCGTCAAAGCGAAGTTTCTGAAAGACATTATTCTGGGCAACGCGACCGTCGAGGAAATCTCGACCGACTTCGCGTTAGAGCTGTTATCGCATATGAAAGGCGGGCCGTCGGTTGAAGTCTTGCTGGATCTGGCGCTCGGCGGCGATACCAGCATCGTGCAGCAAGCCGCCCGCGTCTTGAAAACGCAGGTCTTCTTGTACGAAGCGGATACGGATCGTCTAGAAGCTGCGCACAAAGCGGGCAACGATATCGCCACGGATATTCTACAAAGCTATGCGCAAGCAGAGTTTTTCACCAAGCTGCCTGACGTAGATGAGTCGGTGCAGGTCGTCACCTATGTTGCTGCTACTGGCGACGTCTCTACCGATTTGCTCTCGCCTGGCAATCAGGCGCATTCGCGCTCTGACCGTGAGCTGCATGGCAAATGCCTGATCAGCCCGGCAGCACAAGTCGAGATTCAGGCACTACAAGCGGAACACCCCGACAAGCAAGTGATGCTGGTCGCGGACAAGGGCACGATGGGCGTTGGCTCATCACGTATGTCGGGCGTCAACAATGTCGCGCTCTGGACAGGCAAACAAGCGAGTCCATATGTGCCGTTCATCAACATCGCACCGATTGTCGGCGGCACTAACGGCATTTCCCCGATCTTCCTGACCACTGTCGGCGTCACCGGCGGTATCGGCCTCGATCTGAAAAACTGGGTCAAGAAAACTGACGCCAATGGCGACACGGTATTGGACGACGATGGCGAGCCGGTCCTGGAGCAGGTCTATTCGATCGACACCGGCACGGTGCTAACCATCAGCCTGAAGGACAAGACGCTGTATGACGACAGCGGCAGCAACGCGCTGCGCGATATTTCATCCGCGCTGACGCCGCAAAAACTCGAGTTTATTCGGGCCGGTGGTTCGTATGCCGTTGTATTTGGCAAGAAGCTGCAGACCCTCGCCGCCGGCGTGCTCGGCATCGACGTGCCGCCCGTTTATGCGCCGTCGAAAGAAATCTCACATGACGGTCAGGGGCTGACCGCAGTTGAGAAGATCTTCAATCGCAACGCGGTTGGCACGACACCGGGCAAGCGTCTGCACGCGGGCTCGGACGTACGGGTCAAAGTCAACATCGTCGGCTCACAGGATACAACCGGCCTGATGACATCGCAGGAGCTCGAGATGATGGCGGCGACCGTGATCTCACCGACCGTCGACGGGGCTTACCAGTCTGGCTGTCACACGGCATCGGTCTGGGACCTGAAAGCGCAGAAGAACATTCCGAAGTTGATGAGCTTCATGAACAAGTTCGGTCTGATCACCGCGCGCGACCCTGAAGACAAATATCACCCGATGACCGACGTCATCCACAAGGTGTTGAATGACATCACCGTCGACGACCGGGCGGTCATCATCGGTGGCGACTCGCATACGCGTATGTCGAAGGGTGTGGCGTTTGGCGCGGACAGTGGCACCGTCGCATTGGCGCTTGCGACCGGCGAAGCGACGATGCCGCTCCCCGAGTCCGTCAAGGTCACCTTCAAGGGCACGCTGAAAGACCACATGGACTTCCGCGATGTGGTGCACGCGACGCAGGCGCAAATGTTGAAGGAGTTCGGCGACAACATCTTCCAGGGCCGCATCATTGAGGTACACATTGGTACGCTGCTCGCCGACCAGGCGTTCACCTTCACCGACTGGACAGCCGAGATGAAAGCCAAGGCGTCGATCTGTATCTCCGAAGATGAAACACTGATCGAATCCCTGGAGATCGCGAAAAGCCGTATCAAGATTATGATCGACAAGGGTATGGATAACGACAAACAGGTACTACAAGGCCTGATCGACATCGCGGAGCAGCGCATCACCGGCATTCGCTCCGGCGAAACGCCGGCGCTGAAGCCGGATGCCGATGCCAAGTATTTGGCGGAGTTCGTTGTCGACCTCGATCAAATCGTCGAGCCGATGATCGCCGACCCGGATGTGAACAACGACGACGAATCCAAGCGCTACACGCATGACACGATTCGTCCGATCTCGTATTACGAGGGCACCAAGAAGGTCGACCTTGGTTTCGTCGGTTCGTGCATGGTGCACAAGGGTGACATGAAGATCATCTCGCAGATGCTGAAGAACTTAGAAGCGCAGGACGGCAAAATCGAATTCAAGGCGCCGCTGGTCGTCGCGCCGCCACCCTACAACATCGTCGACGAGCTCAAGGAAGAAGGCGATTGGGAAGTACTGCAGAAGTACGCGGGTTTCGAGTTCGACGACGGGGCACCGAAAAACACGGCACGTACCCAATACGACAACATGATGTACCTCGAACGTCCCGGCTGTAATCTCTGCATGGGCAACCAGGAGAAAGCCGAAAAAGGCGATACCGTCATGGCGACGTCAACGCGTTTGTTCCAGGGTCGTGTTGTCGAAGACTCCGACGAGAAGAAAGGCGAGTCGCTGCTGGCGTCAACGCCGGTCGTTGTGCTGTCGACGATTCTCGGTAGAACGCCAGAGCTCGACGAATACGTGGCAGCAGTCAAAGGTATTAACCTGACCAAGTACGCGCCGCCGACACACTAGTTGTCCCGCCACGGAAAAACAGGCCGCACCGGTTCACACCTGTGCGGTCTTTTTTTCGGCTCGAACAAGCGATCTGCCCAATCTCTGTCAACCAAACCGTCAACCGTGCGTTGTACCTCTTAATACCGTGCGTTCGCGCACCTGAAGAGAGATTGAGACATGAAACACCTAGCTTATTGGCGGCAGACGTTATGTCTGACCGCCGTGATGTTTGCGGGCTGCAGCGGCAACAGTTCAAATACGACAACGCCAGTTAGCAATAGCGGGCCCAATGTCGGCACCGAAGCATCAGAAATCTTCCGCAACGCAACGTACAACGTCGATGTGCAAACGAATGTGGTGTACGGCCAAGGTCAATCGCATGTCGGGTGGAACGCACCGAACCCCATCACCACCGACCTGTTACTCGATGTTTACACGCCGATGAACAACCAGACAGCACGCCCGGCCATGGTTTTCATCCATGGCGGTGGTTTCATCGGTGGCGATAAAGCGACGGAACCGCCGGTCGCGTTTGCCCGCTACTTCGCCGAACGCGGGTTTGTCAGTGTATCGATCAACTATCGGTTGCTCGGAGATTACGGCACGCTGCCTGATGCCTATGTCGGCGCCATCGATGCACTGCCATTGCTCAGCGATGCCGACAAGGATCAGCTCAAGGCTATGTATCCAGCAACACGCGACGCGAAAGCCGCGTTGCGCTGGCTGGTCGCCAATGCCGAAGCTTACGGCGTAGATCCTGACATGATCAGCGTAGTCGGCGGCTCGGCCGGGTCTTACATAGCGATCGCGCTAGGCGCAAGCGCGTTTGATGATTATGTCGGCGAGTTAAGCACGACCGAAGACCCAACACTCGCGAGCACCAATCTCGACCAGGACGTTATTGTTGGCGCTGTCGTCGATCACTGGGGCGGTCCGGCAACCGTGGATTTGCTGGAAACGGTCGACGGCGTGACTCGCTGGGCCATCGACGACGCGCCGATTAGCATTATCCATGGCACCGAGGATCTCACCGTGCCATATGATCGCGCCGAGGCGTTAGTGGACATCTACAGTCAGACTGGTGCCTACTTCGAGCTGACCACGCTACAAGGCGCCGGTCACTCAGCGTGGAACGTGAATGTCGACGGACAGCCCCTCACAGCGCTCGGCTTCGACTTCGTTGCACGGATGCTCGCGATCGAGGTGCAGCCCTAGAAATCAACCGTCTTGATATTGTCGTCGCTGTTGCGGTCAACATATTTGTTGTACGGATCGATCCCGGCGTAGGTCGGTGGTTCCGCCGTCAATACGACGATCTCCTGCTCGCCAGAAGTAATCGGACGACGACGCATCTCGATCACGTCGTCCGTACCAAACCGAGACAACCCAGGGCGCGCGCTGAACAGGCCAATATCGATATCGTCCGCCAACGGCGCTGTAGTTTCACGCCCCTCGCCGTCCGCGTAAAACTTCTCCGCCGCGATCGTAATCGTCGTTTCCCACTGGCCATCGTCGGTCTTACGCACAGCCGCGTCGGTCACTTTCAGATCGTAGACCGTGATCTTCTCCAAAAGATCAGTGACCAATTCTCGCTCGCTATCATCACGCGCCAGCGACTTGAAGCCGTCGACCAGATCGATGGACGACGCATACGGCTGGCTCTTGAATCGATAGCGATCCAGCAGATCCGCCAACATCGCATTGACGCGGTCTTCACCAAGCCGGTCTTGCAGCAGATACATCACCACCGCGCCCTTGCGGTAATGGATATAGCCCTGGTTTTCCACACGGTTCAGTGGCAACTCTTCGATCGCTTCGCTGCCGCGTGCATTTAGATAGCGGTCCAGCTCGTACTTCAGGAATCGACGAATTTTGTCCTCACCGTAAATCGATTGCATGACCATCAACGCAGAATATTGCGCCATCGTCTCGACGAGCAGCGTGCCACCCTGCTGGTTGGAACTGATCAACTGGTGCGCCCAGTATTGATGGCCAAACTCGTGGGCCGTCACGTAGGTGACGTAATCGATGACAACGAGGTCGGTCAGGTCGGCGATGAAGCCGAGCCGTTCCGAGTATGGCACGGTACCTGCGAACGCCTGTGCGAATCGAGCGTACCCCGGAAATTCCAGAATGCGCGCGTAGTCGAATTGGTACGGACCGAAGTTAGCCTTGAAGTAGTCGAGTGAGGCAATAGCCGCATCGAGCATGACATCCACATTGAAGTTGTGTTTGTCGTAGTAGTAGACCTCGAAATCGACACCGTCTTTCTCGCGGGCCTCTACCGCATAGTCCGCGGACTGCACCGAGAAGAATGCGAGAATCGGCGACTCCGATACGAATCGCGTGACGCGACGGTCGCCCACCGTTTCATCCGAGACACGGCTTCCCGGCGCGAGCGGCTCTTGATCTGCGCTGGTGCTGACGGTGATGTCTGACATCACCCAGGCCGCATCACCGACGTATTTTTGCTGTCGCGCTGATTCATCTTCGAGCTTCGCCATACGCAACTCGGCCGGCAGGTCGTATTTACGACGCGGCGCGCGGTCTTGCAGCAGACCGTTGCGACTCATACCAAACTGTGGCGCATACTCGATGTTGTTGAGGAAGGTGCCATTGTGCACGAGCCGTGTGTCGTTACCGCGCGCGCGGAATCCGACCTGCTCGCGCACCGTCTCAAACGTTAATGTGCGGCGCTCGTTCGGTTGAAGCGGCGTTTCGAACCGATAGATCCGGTATTTGAACGCTTCGTCATTGCGTTCGAGCGTGGCACCCGGTAGCTCAACCGACTTCACCTGGACGACTTCATCCTCAAATCGAACGTGTAATTCCTCGACCGGCGCACCGGTGTCGTTAACCATTTCGATCTCGCCACTCGCCTCAAAGCGACGCAGCTCAGGATAAACATCGAGTTTGAGCGTGATCGCAGTCATCGACGGCTGCTTGATGTTCTCGTATTGCAGGTACTGCTTCTCGTAGTCTGCCAGTTGTTGCTCGCGGCTATCGCCGGTGACGTACTCATTCAGCACGTTGGTGTTGCGATAGATATAGACACCCGTCGCAACGAAGGCGGCCAGACACGCAAGCATCAAGCCGCCCGACGCGCTTCTTAACCGGCTGGGTAGCAGGCCAAGTGACGAGCGAATCGTGACGCCGGTACCGCGTCGCCACAGCCAGTGGGCCCCAATCGCCAACATGATGCTGAAGATCCCCCAGTACAATCGCACCCACCAGGCGCCAGCGCCACTGACGGCGGTGCCGTTGAGGTCCGACAACGGTACGTTGATACCCTGGCCGAACAGATACAGCGGATGATTCCAATCGATGATACTGAACGTAATCGTCGCGACGAGGTACAGCATCATCAGCGCCCAGCCGACATATTTATTCGGGCTCAAGGCTTGCACAAACACCGACAGGATACCCAGCGATGCAAACTCGACTGTCAGCGGTAGCACGTACCAGGTCAGGAACTTGTCGAGCTCAAAATCCGTGTATCCCCGCAGCGTCTGCACCAGCATCGCGGCAACGACAGAAATCAACAGCGTGGCCAGCAATACACCGACGACGGCGAGCGCCTTCGGTACCATGAACGCCCAGTTCGGGATCGAGGTCGAGTCGATGAGCTCGTGCATTTTGCGCTCACGGTCGCGCCAGACGAGCTCACCGCCGTAGAAGATCGCGATGATGACCGGGAAGATGGTGAAGGAACCCTGCAGGATGCTGATGACATAGAACGTCATCGGATACGCCGGCGTGCCATAGAGCTCGCTGACGAAGAACAAGGCAGCGACAGAATTGAATAGACCGATCAACACCAGAATAAAAAATGCCGGACTACGGAACACCTGCGTCATCTCGAACTTGCAGCGTGCGACGAGGCGCACCCAGGCGGCCTTGTCTGGTGTGGCTGCCGGTAGCGTGTCGGTGAGCAACGGTACCTGACGTGCGAGCTTCTCGGCGGCACGCTCCTGCTTTTTCACCTGCCGCGCTGATAGACCTTTCTCGGCGAATTGGTATCGCGAATAGGCGAACGCGAGTGCCAATAAAGAGACACCCAACCAGATCAGACGGTTGACCAGCAAAATGCCATCGAACGGCGCCATCTGTGTATTGGATTCCGATGCGGTCCAGTAACGCGTTAGCAACTCATACGCGGCGCCGCCAAACGGCTCAGCGTAAGCGCTAAACGTCATCAGGTTGGGATCGAATTCGGTCAGCGCGCCAAAGATCAGATACAGCACGAGGAAGATAACGACGCCGATGTAGCTGCCCATCATCGTGCGCGTGATCGTCGCGACCGCAAAGAACAGAGAGGAAGTCAGGAATATGCCGGGTAACGCGAGCAGAAAATACGCGTTCGCGTAGTAGACCAGTCTGTTCGGCCCTAACGTTTCTGGATCGACCCACGGCATTAACGAGCCGATCCAGATCGCAAGCGGCACGGCAAGGAAGGCGACTGCGGAAATCGCGAACGCGCCAGCGAAGCGGCCGATCAAGTAATCGAACTTGCTGACACGCGTCGAACGCACCATCGGACCGAAGCCGCTTTCGTCATCGCGCACGATGACGTTGGCGACGAAGGCCGTTGTCACAAACATGAAAAAGATCGTCAGGATGATCATCATCTCGGCAATCGCTGCCGGACTATTCGCATTGACGTTACCGCCATCGCCGATCTGGATGTTCGGCGATGAGACGGCACCGAATGTCAGCAGGAAAAACAGCGTGAAGACGACCCAAAAAACCGGGTTGCGAGCTTGATAGCGCAGCTCGAACGCAAAAACACTGGCAAACATATCGGTGGCTCAGGCTGCGGTTTGATCGATGTCGCGACGCAGATTGGCGAGTGTCGAGAAATAGACATCTTCAAGACCGCCGCTAGCCGCCGCAAAACCATCACCCGGATCGTTATCGCTCAGCACATTGATGATGGTCGAGCCTGCAATCAAACGCGTCGAAATGACATCGAAGCGCTCGCGATGATCCGCTAACGCCTCACGCGAAATGGTCTTGGACCATATGCGCCCACGCGTCTGATCGATCAGTTCGTGGGGCGCGCCCTCCAATTGCAATCGACCTTGGGCCAACACCGCCATGCGCGGACACAGATCCGCGACGTCATCGACAATGTGCGTCGACAGGATGATCACGACGTTCTCGCCAATCTCAGCCAATAGGTTCAAGAAACGGTTTCGCTCTTCCGGGTCGAGACCTGCGGTCGGCTCATCGACGATGATCAGCTCGGGGTTGCCGATTAGCGCCTGCGCGACACCAAACCGCTGTCGCATGCCACCCGAGAAACCAGCGATCGCCTTCTTGCGCACGTCCCACAGGTTGACCTGATTGAGCAGCGTTTCGACGGTCGCCTTGCGATCTACTTTTGATGCGATGCCCTTGAGCACCGCCATGTGATCGAGCATGTCGTACGCGTTGACCCGGGGGTACACACCGAAATCCTGCGGCAGATAGCCGAGTCGTTCACGTAACAATTCGGGTTGTTTCAGTACATCGATATCGCCAAAGGTGATTTGACCCTGCGTTGGCGTTTGCAGCGTGGCGATCGTGCGCATCAACGTCGATTTGCCCGCACCGTTGGGGCCGAGTAAGCCGAACATACCCTTCGGGATCGTGAGCGTGACGTCGGTCAGCGCCTGTGTGCCGTTCGGATAAACGTGTGTGACACCGGTGAGTTGCAGCATGATCGGGTTCCCCAAGACATTGTTATCGCGGCAGTTTGGCACACCGCTGCGCATCCGCAAAATATGCAGGGGTCACGAACTATTGTGAAAACAATGGCTTAAGAGGCGCAACTACGCTTTAGAGATTTCAGCTTTTCATGCGGACTCATGCGCTTGGTCAAATAGCCCGACACCACGTAATCCGTCCGAAAAAAATCACGGATGTCAGTGTTTTGTCTAGCGATCTCCGAATAAATCGCCAAGACCACCAAGCACCGAGCCCTCGCCCTTGCTGCTGCTTCCGAAGCCTGTGGCCTGAATCACGCGACCCGCCAAACGTGAGAATGGCAGGCTCTGCAGGTATACCGTACCGGTGCCTTTGAGCGTTGCGAGGAACAAGCCTTCACCGCCAAACACCATCGACTTCAATGAACCCGAGCGCTCGATGTCGTAATCGATGCCGGGCGTGAATGCTGCCAGACAACCAGTATCCACACGCAGGGTCTCGTTGCGCAGCTCGCGTTTGATGACTGTGCCGCCGATGTGCACGAACGCCAGACCATTGCCTTGCAAACGCTGCAGAATAAAACCTTCGCCGCCAAAGAAACCGGCGCCCAACTTACGCTGCAACGCGATGCCGACCTGCGTGCCATAGGCTGCACAGAGAAACGCGTCTTTCTGACAAATCAGCTCACCACCCATCTGCGCCATATCAATCGCCATGATCTTGCCGGGATACGGCGCTGCGAAGGCCACCCGTTTCTTGCCGTGGCCGCTGTTGGTGAAGTGCGTCATGAAGATCGACTCGCCCGTGAGCACACGCTTGCCGACGTTCAGCAGTGAATCCATCAAGCCGCCGGATGGCGTTGAGCCATCACCCATCTTGGTATCGAATGTGATGCCATCCTCCATGTAGTTCATGGCGCCCGCCTCGGCGATCACCACCTCTTGCGGATCGAGCTCGACCTCCACCACTTGCATATCGTCGCCGAAGATTTCGTAGTCAACCTGGTGGCACTGCATCATTTGCTCCATTCGTGAATCGAGATGTCATCAATATACAGGAACACGATCTCGCATCTGAAGTGTGAATGGGCGAACGTCGCTTGCTATCAACTGTCGCTTGTTTGGCGGACACAGCCGTTCGGTTAAACTGTGGACACAACAGGCACCTAACTCTGGGACACGATGACTGCGAGCAAAGACGACCAATGCGACCTCGGGCGACTTCGGTCAGTCTCATCTGATCCGATACGGGGCGGCTTACACTTGACACTACTGCTAGCACTGACATGGATGACTGGTTGCAGCGCCTCCGGAAACCATGTCGATTCAGACGCTCTGCCGATACCAGTTGCGGCAAACACCATGGAGTCGCCAATGCTGACCGTGTTGAGCACACGAACGCTCAAGGCGGACGGCGTATCATCCGGCAAGAGCGCGTATGACCTAATCCGAGCATTCGGCGGGTCGCGCTCCATTGAATCGCCGGACTTGTATTCGGTCAATCACCCCGGCGTCCCGCACATCTTCGAAGACACTGACGATGTGGTGGGTGATCATTTTGTGTTTGTCGTTCATCGTGACGAAGACAGAGACCGCGATCGGCAGAACATCACAGACCGCCAACGCAACGAGATCAAAACTTACAAAATCTCAGAGCGGGCCGTCAAAGGCTTCGAGAATGAGACGCTCGTGTTCCGTTGGTTTTTTCGGATCAACGAGAACATGACGATATCGCGCCGGTTCACACACCTTTTTCAGCTGAAAGCGGTTGGCGGTGATGACAAACAACCGATGATCACTATCACCGGTGCCAAGCGGTCCGGCGAGGACGGCATCGAAGTGCGACACAGCCCGTCGAGCGGCGGCACCGTGCTGCAGCGCACCGACTGGTCGGAGGTGACCGGTGAGTGGTTGCAAGCCTATTGTCGTGCAACGTTCTCTGAAGGTGGCACGCTACGGCTGATCGTGCGTCGCGTCAGCGATAACGCCAACGTGTTCGATATTGACGTTACGGATCTCGATTTGTGGCGCGGCGAATCACGAGAGCACTTCGTGCGCCCGAAATGGGGCATCTATCGCTCGATCCTCCTTCCCGATGAACTCAGACCCGACGAAGAGGAGGTTCGGTTTGCCGACTTCTCGATCAGTAAGGTGGTGGTGAACTAATCGAGAGACCAATCCCTCCGAAGTGTTCACCGGTGCCGATTAGTAGAATTACTCGGGCAACGCCTCAACAAGGCCGCGAGAGGAAATCAGCGCGCAATCTCAACTACTGCGCAGTGACGAATACGCGTCGCGGATTGCACACTAAGCCACAATACGAAAAGAAGCTCTCCTCAATGTCTATTGCTTAGAACCCACTCCATCAACACAACTAAACAAGGAATGATGAATGCCCATCCAGACAGTTCCCCCCAATCGAATCCAAGCCTTGGGAACTCAGGGTCAAGCAAAAATAGCAACAACAAGTAGAAAACGTTGAACAGCAGATACACGAAATACTTTCGAATATTACTACCTGACATGTAAGCCTTGAAAAGGCTGTTTACCACCCACAGCGTTGATACTGCGATCGCCCACATGAACCACGAAATGGAAGCATGGAGGTCGACTGATATTGTTGAGGCAGAAAAAAGAAACAGAATCCATGAGACCACGGCACATGTATTCCCGACAGGATCATCCACTCTGAAGTTATGATCCTCGTCATCAATAAACATTTTAAATCGTAGCAAAACAAAGAAGCAGAAAAATCCGATTTGAGGTGAGTGAGCAGGATCTGAGGGATTGGCCGCGATCTTACCCATTCCATTTATTGCAGTCAGGACCGTTGCGAATCCTACGACAGCATTTAAATCCATTTTCGTAAGATTTTTATTGGACACCAACTCTATCCGCGCTGTGGGAGATACCAAAATGATAACTCAGGCCGGTCTTGCTCAGTAGTCGCCCTCCTGCATCGGTGTTGCAAACTCACCATACGTTTCTAACGAATTGAAGAACGGGTCGTTGGTACCGTGATAGACGCCGTTTGGTAATTGGTACGCACGCTGATATTCCTGCGGCATGTAAATGGACTCGCCATCGCTGTTCAGCCAAGGCTTTTGTTCGAGCATCGCATCTGCGGCGCGCGCCTGGCCACTGTCGCGCATGGCAGTGGTGTTGTTGTAAGTGTCCATTTGGATATCCAGAATATCACTGCCGGATTTGTCGATTTGCCAGTTGGAGCGGCTCTTCGCCGCTGCGCGTCGCGATGCCAACCAGGCTTGCTGTGCGGCACGACGACGCTTCCCTGCCTCCGCCATCAGGCGACTACGTTGCTGATACAACTGACCAACGCGTTGCAGGTACTGCGGGTTCGGGCTCATGCCTTCACCGACCATTTTCAGCAGTGCTTCGTCTGCCTCGCCACCCACTGTCGCAGTGGTTATCGTCCCCACGGCCATCGCGATCGTCGTGTAGCCACTCATGCCACCGTACATATCCATCGCCGGTTGATCGATAAATAACACAGCGGGCAGCAGCAGCTCATTCACGGTGTGACCATTGGCCTCATAGCTCAGCCGCACCTCGACGACTTCCATGCGCGGCCGCTGATTCGGCTGCAGGTTCATGTTGCCCATTGCGGCCAATAACTCCTGCGCCTGATCGGAACGCGGACGCATCGTTGTAATACGCGCGTTTGGCCGAATCGTCGGAATATACTGCTCAACAAACGACTGGATGTTGACGATGGGTCGGGCATCACAACCAGCGAGACCTTCCGAGGCACGATACGGCATGGCATCTAGCGACGAACCCCACCCCCAGACGCCGCCCGGGATGTACTCGACCCACTGCTTACCGTCGGGTGCTGTCGCCATGAAGTGCATTTTCATCGGCTCGGTATAACAGGTGGGGCGGCCGTACCACTGAACTCCGCCCTGCACCGCCCAGTCTTTGGGTAGCGTTACGGTGAATGCATCGAGTGGCTTCTCGAAGCCAAACTCATCGCGGATCGTATGAGTCTGGTTTTCGGCGACCGAGATGGTCGGCAGGACGGTGATGGTGGCGAGCGCTAGTGCGGCAACAAAAAGACGAGCGGACATAACGGATTTCCCCAAAATTGATTGGTCTTATCCGTATAGGCGTAGATTTGGAGGATATTGGCTCAAAGTGCACTGCACATTGTGTTGGCACACGGATTGGCTCGCGCTCCACGCTCGCCGGTCTCCGCCAGCTTCGCTGGCTCCGGCTCGAACCGGAGCGGTTC
>ERZ1740062.888-NODE-888-length-13461-cov-4.666194_pt1 | contig 13461 bp, 15 predicted proteins | sample MGYA00581741_ERZ1740062 | MGnify/ENA primary metagenome ERZ1740062 (study PRJEB43018, sample SAMN04849747) | marine metagenome | isolation source: floating plastic debris | place: Pacific Ocean | collected 2008-09-01 | study: EMG produced TPA metagenomics assembly...
CCATTGCTGAAGCCACCCAAACGGTGCAGGACGTCGTACGCCTCCGCAATCGCCTGCATATCGGCGTACTCGATACCGTTGTGGACCATTTTCACATAATGACCCGCGCCATCAGGACCGCAGTGTGTGACGCACGGCCCGGAGTCACTGGTCGCAGCGATCTTCTCAAGGATCGGCTGCAAATGCGCGTATGCGTGTTTGCTGCCGCCCGGCATCAGCGATGGCCCATATCGCGCGCCATCTTCGCCCCCGGACACGCCCATCCCGACAAAATGCAACTGCTGTTTGGCCCAGGTAGCTTCCCGCCGTTGCGTGTCGGCATACGCAGAGTTACCACCGTCGATAACGATGTCATCAGCTGACAACAATGGCGCAAGCTGTTCCATCACACTATCCACAGGGCGACCTGCGGTGATCATGATGAGAATCCGTCGTGGTGTTGCGAGGGCAGCTACCAGTTGCTTGAGGGATGCTGTCGATTGCAGCCGACCATCGCTCTCGGCAACCGCGGCTTCGAGCAACTCGGCTTCCAGATTCCACGCGGCCACCGGGACGCCATGATCTAGCAGATTGAGCGCCAGACTGCGCCCCATCACACCCATGCCAATGACACCGAACTGTGCTTTGCTCATCAGTGGAATCCTCGTAATTGGGAATCGATGGTCGCCGCGGTCGTTAGCCAGCGAATTGACCATTCAACCGGGCTTTAGTGTAGCCGATTGATCGCTGCGAGAAAGACTAACCCCTGACCGCTTTAGGTAGTCGCCCGTTGTATCAGATCCCACTGATTGCCGTACAAGTCTTCGAATACCGCGACCGTGCCATAAGGTTCGACAGCGGGTTCACGTACGAAACGAACCCCTCGCGCCGTCATCTGTTCGTAGTCGCGCCAGAAGTCATCGGTGTGCAGGAAAAGGAACACGCGGCCACCTGTCTGGTTGCCAATCGCGGCGGTCTGGGCATCATTGCTGGCGCGCGCCAGCAGAAGATTCGTGCCATTCGAACCGGGCGGCGCAACAATGACCCACCGTTTGTCCTGCTCGGGCTGGTAGGTATCCTCCAGCAGTGTGAAATCGAGCTTCTCGGTGTAGAACGCAATCGCTTCGTCGTAGTCACCCACAACGAGCGCCAACAGTGCGATCGATTGCTGCTTCGTCGTCATGATGTCTGGCTGTCCAGAGCACTGGACAGGCACAACGCCAACAGCAACGTCGCGACGACACCACTGCCACCCGCAACCGGCGAGGGGATCAACGAACCGCGCCCAAGCGCCATAACCGCCATGTTGGACAGTATCGCCAGCGCTCCAACCAACAGCGTGAGGGTCCCGAGCAGCTTACCGGCACCGACACTGGTATGCGCTTTGTAGCGACCGAACAATACGGCAGCGAACCCGAGCAGGATCTTCGCCGCGTTGTAGACGAAAAACGAAAACGCAACGACTGCGCTGGCGGCCGGCGCGAGCCCATCGACTCCTTGTGCGACCTCGCGAAACGGGCCAAACATCGTCAGACCAACGCCGACCTGGACCACATTCAATACCGCACTGCAGACAATCGCAGACCAAGCCACTGCAAGACGTTTGCTCTCTACCAACGCGGCACCCGCGAATGCTGCCAGGAACACAAACAACACACCTTCGAGACCCCAGAGTAACTGGCGTGGCACATCGGCATTCGCGATATAGAGCCCGGTATAGACGGCCTGGGTCAGCGCCAGCGCTATCAACAACGCTGCAATCACCCGAACGGTTTGCTTGATCGTAAAATCCATACGTCCTCCAGCCTATCGCTCGTATTTCTGCATGAGACGACCGGTCTCATTCCCCTCGCTCGTGCCATCCGCACGCTGCAAAATGTAGTCGAACACATCACCCATAGCGACAACGACCTCTGCGCCGGCCCGCAGTTCCGGGACATGGAACGGATCGTTCTGCAGCAAGCCCCGAATACGATCACCCTTCCACTCGATAACCTCGACCCACATCCACTCGTTACCACCATCCGTGGTCGTGAACGGCGCCTTCACGAACATGAATTCGCCGGGTGCGAAGCCGTCGTTAAAGTTGTCACGCAACTGCGGCAGCTTCGCGCGCGCGGCGTCGCGCGCCGCGAGAATCTCCTCATCATGCTTCACATACGTTAACGGAGTCTTCGGAGCCGAACAGACCATCGAGAAGCGCTTCCTGCTTTTCCTGCAACGTGCTACCGGCAGCCGTATCAAACTGAATGGCAAGAATAAAGTTATTCGGGTCGCCTTCCTCTGGCTCCTCCGGCGCAAGCTGCAGATTGAGGCTTGGGTCCGCGTTTTCCAACAGAGACGCGAGCAGCTCCTCACGGACACGATCATGCTTCAACGTGCTCACATCGATATCCAGAGAAAAATCATCATTGAAGTCGCCACCCTCCAGCAGGGTCTGCGTGACGAGATTGATCAGCGACGCCATGCTGCGTTCACTCGACCACGGAAAATCGTTGACGACGAAGTCGGGCAGACCGAATTTCTCCATACCGAGTGTGATCGCGCGCACGTACTCGCCGTTCTTGTAAGCATGGATGGCGATGTGGTCGCGGGCGTCAGGAATCCCGTCGTTCCAGGTCTCTATGCGCTCTTCTCGCCAGGCCTCCGGTGTGAATACTTCGCGGGATGCTTCGTCCCAGATCAGACTGTCGTGCTGCGCTGCGATCGCCGCCATCAGCGCCATCGCTTGTGGGAAGGCTGTCTCTGTCAATCGCGCCGGGTAACCAATATCGATAACGAGCGCCTGTTCACTATCTTGGACCGCAAGCGCCTGCTCGCGGGTCATACCATGACCAAAATACCCGATGTATTGCAGGTCTGGTGGCGTGTAGCGGTTGCCGACATCGTTCACCAGCGTTGGTATCAGCACCGGCGCAGTCAGCGGTCCATCGATGTCGTCAACAATCGTGAAACCGGAAAACTGGTCAGCCACAAGATCGTTCAGCGTCTTCGTGGGATCACCTTCGGCGCTGGGCAACAGATACAACGCGTATTGGTAGATTGCGAGCCTTTCGGTGGGTCCATCGTCAGCGAATCCCGGCTGCGCCGACATGAACAAGACAAGGCAACAAAACAGTTTTCTCATGTAGCGTCTCACACTTTGTGACCTGCGCTAGCGGTCAATGGTCTCTGTAAATAGTCCGATGAGCCTATGCTGCCATGCGGGTACAGTCCAGAGAATCCGTGGCACCGGTAGCAACGGCGGAAAATCTAGTTGCTTCTGTTTCCGACAGCGCGAGTAAGCTCCTCCGCCAGATAGCCGACGAACCGCGCGCTGAGACCATGCCGGGGGGAATTTCTTGGCCAGACCGCCTGAATCGGCAAACTCGGCAATGACCAATCCGGTAGCAAATGGACAAGCTCCCCGGATGCCAGATCGGGCCGGATGATGGATTCCGGCAACGCGGCCATCCCAGCGCCGGCAAGCGTCAATCGCAACATCGCCAAACTGTTATCAACATTGATTTTCGCGACAGCGCAGAGCGTGTGCGAGCGTCTCCCGTGAGTCAGTTTCAAAGGACTAAGCCTCGGCGCGAAGCCGATAAAGTCCCATTCATCCAACGCGGTGGGTGTACGCGGCAAACGGCGCTTTGTCACGTAGGCCTTGCTCGCGACCAACAAACGCGGCTCGGTCGATAAGTCTTGTTGAAAATCGGCGCTCTCCGTCAACTCCCCCATGCGAATCGCGACGTCCATACCGGACGCAATCAAGTCGCGGCGTTGATCGGAAAATTCAAGGTTCAACGCGATGCCAGGATAGGTTGTCGAAAACGTGGCGATCAGCGGCACAATAGGGTGAGCGCTAAGCGCTGCTGGCAGTGCGACGTTAAGCGTACCAACCGGGCTGTCCGCATGCTGCACAAAGTCAGACAACCCAGCCTGAGCCGCTTCGGCCATCCGACGCGCGTGCACCAACAACTTCTCGCCGTCTTCAGTCAGCGTAACGCGGCGAGTGGAACGATAGAACAACGCAACACCCAGACGCTCTTCCAACGCCCCGATGTGATGACTCACAACCGATGGCGAAATACTGAGCAGGCGGGCGGCACCGCGGAATGAACCCGCTTCAGCAACATTCGCAAAAATCGCCATGGGGCGAAGGTCTTCAAGCATGTGTTCGTTTTTCCAAACAGTTTGAACGGATTATTGATATTAATTTATCAATCAAACCATGTCATCCTTCGCCCGTCACGCAATTAGCTAGGCGAGCCAGCGAGCAACACATGGCACAAACGCAGCTCACAAAAAATCATTAAACGGGGAACCGAACATGGCATCACTTCATCGACAACAGATTTTTGCAAGCCTGCTCTCAGCCGCGCTCATGCTCGTCAGTGGCTGTGTCACCGGGCCAGGCATGGCAGAGAAAAAGCAGTTCAAAGAAGACGTGATGCAAGGTAGGGAAACCCTAAAGATCGCGGAAGCGTTTCTCACCGCCGCCGGTTCTGGTGACATGAATACGCTGTCTTCCCTGATGGCCGACGATTTTGTCTGGCACAACGAAGGCGACAAATCGATTCCGTGGATTGGCACTTGGGAAGGCAAGGACACCGTCCTGAACACATTCCTGCCCAGGTTTGGCGCGGGACTCAAAACCACTGGCTGGACCACCGACTACTCGATGGCGATGGCTGATCAAGCTGTTTTCGTCGGCACGATGAGTGGCATCACGAATGCATCGGGTGCTGGCACCGGTACGTTTAGCTGGGCGGTGCGTGTGCAGGTCGTCGACGGCAAAGTGCTGAGCTGGAATTGGTTCGAGGACAGCTACGCCATTTCACGCGCGTTTCACGCGGAATAACGCAGGAGCATCAACATGGGAATAGCTGCCGAAAATGTACGCAGACTCTACCTCGAGGGTATCGCGGGCGGCAACGCGCGTGCAGCCGTTGAGAAATACACCGGCAATCGCTATACGCAGCACTCGCCCGGCGTCGGTGATGGCGTAGAGGGCTTCCTCGAGTTTTTCGAGCCTTTTCTCGAACGAAATCCCGACCGACAGATCGATATTGTGTGTCTATACGAGGACGGCCCGTGGGCGTTCTGCAGTGCCTATCAATCACTCAATGGTGGCACGGCACAATGGGTCACGACCGATCTGTTTTACACCGACGACGATGGCTTGATTCTCGAACACTGGGACACGATTGCCGAGTATGTTCCGGCTACGCCCTCTGGGAACGACATGGTGGGCGGCAACAGAGTTGCCGATAACAGTACGAACGCAACCGGCACTAAGTCTCTGGTGCTTGAATACACGAAGCAGGTGTTGCAAGCCCGTGACCTCTCAAAACTGCCTGACTTTGTTGCCGAAGATCTGATGCAACACGCCGGCACGATTGCAGCGGGGCGCTCGGGACTCAGCGAATGGTTGAAATCCGACCAGTGCGGCGACTATGAGATGTTGTTTCAGATTATGGCTGATGGCGACTTTGCGGTGACGTATGGAAAGCGACATGCCAAGGGCGAAGACATCGCCGTGTTCGATATTTATCGGATCGCTAACAACCGAATCGCCGAACATTGGATGAACGAGGAAGTGATCGGCCCTCGCGACACCTGGGGTAACTCCGGGAAGTTCTAGGCACTGACGCCACTTTGATTGCTAGGACGATCTGCCTGCGGACGTCAATGCACACAAGCTGGCCACTAGTTGTCAGTGTCGCCGTCCTGATGTTGCTGTTTAGCTGCCACCTGTTGTTGAATGCGTTCCAACTCGCGCTGACGAGCGCGCCTGTCACGCCGCCCGCTGGCGCGTCGCCCGAAGCTCAGTATGTAGACCAGCGGGATCAAGAACACGGTGAGTGATAACCAAAGCAGCATCGGTTTAAACCCGCGCTTAGGTTATTGCTCAGGCGGGCTAATGCCCAACCAACCCTCCGGCCCGTGTAGCAACATATCGGTATTGATGAACGGCGCCATGCCGATCACAGCGTCAAATTTCCGTGGCAAATCTTCGTCCGGTGTAAACGATAAGACAATGATATTGTCATTGAAATCTGCGCATACCAGTGCAGCGGCAACGCGAAACTTCTGACTGGTATTATCGCGATCTGCGAATTCCAAACGGTCGATGATGAATCCTTCATTACCGGGTCGATCAGAGAAACAATCGTAGGCAGCATCCGACTGCTCAAGACCGAGCGCCGTTATGATCGCTGGCCCGATGATGGTGAACTGCGTCCCGGTATCGAACAGAAACCTATTCTCGTTGGCAATATCACTAAACTGTGCATCCTCGTGTTCGAAGATCACGTTACGCAAAGCGGGAATCGGCGCTATCGTCGCAGAAGAATTTATATTTCTCTCTATAGGCTCAAGTTCGAAAGATAGTTGCGACGTTGGCAGCTCATCTGATGGATCAAGGAACTTAAGGTCCATGCCCTCGATTACAAACGGATCACCGTTTTGGTCCTGGAAGGGATACGGTCCACGAGTCACGGTTGTGTATGGTTTGATCTCCACGATGGCCGCATTCGTCACTGGCGTCCCAATCAACGGGATTCGAGCGTTAAAATCGACGCGCAGCGCGATATCACTCACTTCCAGTTCCGCGGGAAAGTCCTCATTGAACCCAGGCGCCAGCAGTGACTCCGGATTGATCCGCGCCAGACCACTCACTCGTACAGACACCCGACTAGCCTCCAAGCCCTCTGGGCCAGTCGTCGGCATGTTCCAAACTTCTTGGGCATCTATAGTAGGAATAACAACACGATCCGCACCGGTGTCGAATAGACCAAAGGCATACAGCACGTCACTACCGACCGGGTATATGTCATCGTCTTTGACTAGAATATAAGTATGCCAAGGGCGCACGTTGCCCGGCGGTGCGCTGCCATTCAGTTGCAGCGCAGCCGGCTCCTCTCCCGTGGCGGGCGGTTCGATCGTTACTACATTGCTGCACACAGCATACGGATACGGCGGATCGTTCGGCACGTTCTCGGGCATCGGTCCGCCCGTGTTGGTGGCATAAATGCCAATGGGCAATACGTTGTCGCCGTCGCGATAGCTGGCGACCAAGGTCACAACAACAGAGCTCGGAAGATTGATGATCGCGTGCAGATTGTCGTTGTTCTCATCATCGTAGGTGATCGAGAAGTTGCGATACTCGGGCGCGCCGCTGCTAACCGGGAAGAACACATCAAGCTCGAAATCTTCAATCCCTTCCTCGGCGAGCGGGTTGGCATTGATGCGCAAGCAGGTTTGATCGTCTTTGACGAGGTCGGTGTTGTAGGTTGAAAGGTGAGTGACTGTGGCCACATAACTTTGTGACGCTTTGTCGAGCTCAGCGGTCGCATGCGTCGTCCAGATGCCTTGCGTCTCGTCGTAGAGTAAAAAAGGAATCGATGCAGGCAGTTCGTCACCACGCTGAGTAGCATGTACCGGCACCGAGATGCGCGCCGTCTTTCCCGGCGCCAGTTGCAGCGGTTGTCCACCGGACTCCATCGTGACAGTGACTGCACCGTACGATTCGATACGCGAGGTAGTAGCATCGTTGACCACATCACCCTCGCCAGCCATCGCGTCGGGAGCATAGCGATCCACGGTAGCCACTGTGGCTGTTACCGCTGTCTTTGGCTGCGCACCATTGCTATCGACCAGTGAGCCCGCCGGAATTTCAACACGCGCACCCGGACTACACGCTGGCCCGCCGAACAAGAACTGCAACGTGTTGGCGACTTCGGCGCGATCTTGCGGATCGCTCAGACTTGTCGACAATCGGGGTAGGGCACGTCTCGGGTAGGCTGGGAAATCCGCGCGAAGCGCTTCCGCCGGCGCACACCCGGGATTGTCATCCGCGAGACCGATAGGCGCATCCGGCGGGAACTCCTGTATGGTGCCGGGCGTTAGCACCCATCGACCATCGAGTCTTGGCACAGAATAACGGCGAGACAGCAAGCCATATCCTGTCTTACGAACATTGAACAAGTATCTGCCAGTCTTAAGCGTAGCACCGCTGATCTCGAAATAGCCGGCGGCGTCGGTTAGTGTCGCATCATCACCAACCTGAACCCGCGCGCCCGCAATCGGTGTATCGCTCGGATCAACGACGATGCCCGAAAACCGGACCTCCGGTGTCTGCTGCACAAACGTCAGCAACACGGCGATGACCAGTAGAAAGACCAGTATCGGTACCCATCGACGCATCGTTTTTCTCCTCACAACACCGGCGATCTTTTTGTCGCCTTACTCTACGTAACGCTAGATAACTGCCATCTCTACGGCACCTGTCCCACAGTTGCTTCGTATGCAACCGATTGGACATTCCTTCGGACGTGGTCTTGCGTCCCCTTAGTCGGGTTCAGACTTACCAAAAAACTTACGAGGCTGGGTATGACCAAGCAGTGGCCAAGCGGCATATTTGTCACCCACCCGAATGCAGAGCGATGTCAGATACGCGAACACAAACATCAGCATACCCGTGTATAGCGCAGAGCGATTCGGGTCGTCGATCAACGACCAAAATCTATCCGCGATCGATACGCCGACTAACAGCACGCCAAGACACACCATAATGAGCTCTGTAAATATCAGTTCGCGCCGACTGGACGATACCCAGCCACGGCCCAACACCAACCGCACCCATAGCGGCAGTTCTCTGTAGTCTCCATCGGTTTTATGCATCGCGTACAGCTCCATCTCGAGTTGATCCACATCCACTTCGAAGACTTCGGCTAGAGCGCGTAACGACGCATAGCTGATTCGGTGGCCGGCTTCTACGCGCTGAATCGTCCGCAAGCTTAAGCCCGATGACTCGGCAAGCTGTTCCTGTGAGAGTCGAAAACGCTGTCTCAGAACCCTGACAAACATAATGGCCTCCAAGGGATGTTGAAACCCAAAACTAGACGATGACAGCGGCTGGCGGTGACGTCAGTTTACCGCCAATCATATCTGGACTCGAAAGCTACCCAAAAAGCTCTCACAGACGTAAGGTCGCATCAATCATCTTGTTGGCGACCCTGGTCTTCGCGTTCAGCGCTGTCATCCTTAGCGGCCAGGCGTTGCTCAATTCGCTCAAGCTCGCGGAGGCGTTGACGCTTCTGCCGCAGCGAGGCATCGATCGCGTACACCAACGGCACCAAAAACACGACGAGCGCGATCCAGATCACCACTGCTCGATCCCTCTTTCTCGTATTCCTAACTGCAGAGATAGGCTAGTACATCATCGACCATCGCTTCGCAGCGCACCAGTTCCGCCGGATCAATGAACTCGTTCGGCTGATGCGCCTGATCGATCGAACCTGGGCCGCAGACGACACTGCTGATGCCCGCATTCTGGAAAATGCCAGCCTCGGTCGCAAACGATACTGCGCCGGTACCGCCATCGCGTACACCACCCAAACTCCGCACCCACTGCTCCGCCGTGGTGTCCGCGTCGGGCAACAGCGGGGGGACTCTGGCCAACACCCTGGTCTCGACGGCGGCGGATGGCGCGAACTCTTGCAAGTCCGGCAACACGTCATATTCAATAAATTGCTGCAGGGCGGCGAGAACCAACTCAGTATCTTCGCCGGGCAGGCTGCGATACTCCCAAACGAACTCGCAGTGCGACGGCAGAATATTGACCGCCGTACCACCCTGGATGGTACCCACCTGCACGGTCGTCCACGGCGGCTCGCAACCCGTGTTGCTGGGGGAGGCGCGTCGCGAACGACCCAACTGGTCGAGATACTCGATGATCCTGCCAGCAGCCAGAATAGCACCGGCACCCCGATGCGGTTGGCTGGAATGCGCGGCTTGGCCTGTCACGACCGTGCGAAACGAATTGATCGATTTGTGTTCCCGGACGATCTGCATCGTCGTGGGTTCGCCAATGATGGCGTAGGCCGGTTTAGGAAAATGCGCCAGCGCATCATCGATCATGCGTTTAGCCCCAAGACAGCCAACCTCCTCGTCATAGGTCATTGCCAAATACAGTGGCTTTTTGAGGCTGGACACATCAATCGTCGCCAGGCGCGATAGAAACACGGCGGAGAACGCTTTCATGTCTGCCGTGCCGCGGCCGTAGAGCAGCCCGTCGCGTTGCGTCACCGCGAACGGGTCGGTATGCCAGCCCTGATCATCGATCGGGACCACATCGGTATGACCCGACAGCATGACCCCGCCCGACGCGTCCGGCCCGATCGCCGCAAACAGATTGGCTTTATCGTGACCTTCGTTCCAAGTGCGCCGGCAACGTGCGTCGAAGGGTTGCAGGAAGGCTTCAACCCAATCGACCAACGCAAGATTGGAATCGCGCGACACCGTCGGAAACGCGACGAGCGTGGTCAGCAATTCTGTCGAGCTCGGAGTACTCATCGATGTCGTCCTGATTATTCCGCGGCCGGCGGGTGAGTATAGGCCTCAACATGCGCGTCATCCTGCGCCATCGTCAGCCTGGAGACCAATACCAGCACCGGTACATGGACCATCAGCCCGTAGAGACCTTCGTGCAACGCGATCGGTTTAATACCGGGCCAGAAAAAGCATAGCAAGGTGGTCGTACCACCCGCCAGTAGTCCGGCGATCACCCCTGCTGTCGTTGCCCGTCGCCAGAACAATGCTGCAACAACCGGGGGAGCGAGTTGAGCAATGATGCCGTAGGAGGTCAGCAAAAGCACAACCAATGAGACGCCATCCGCAACCGCGAAGAAATAGGCGATGGCCCCGAACACGACGATCAGGATGCGGATCATCAGGCGCTGTTGTTGCTCGTTCAGTGTGACGAACGGACGAAGCCCGTCTTCAACAGCCACGGATGCCGTGGCATGAATCAACGCATCGCCGGTGGACATCGACGCAGACAGCGCGCCGGCGCAAAACAGGCCAATCACGATAACCGGCAGATCCACATTGAGAATCAGGTGTGGCAGGATGAAGTCGGGTCGTGGCAACGCATCGACAAACAACACACCCGCAAAACCGATCAGGAACACCGGCACCAGAAACAATTGAAACGTTGGAAACCACACAACTGTGCGTCGAATGATGCGCTCATCGCGGGCCGTAAATGCCTTCATGAACAAATGGGGCCACATCGTGATGCCCACCGCGCTGATCAGGATCGCGCTCGAGTAGCCGGCCCAGCTCCACGGCGCGCCAGTTGCGGTCAAACCAGGCAACTCCAGCAATTCGGAACGTTGACTCTGGATCGCCTCAAACATCGGCCCGACGCCGCCATACAGCGCGTGCGGTAGATACAAGCCCAGACTCCACGCGATGACAATCATGAATACGCCTTGCATCGTGTTGGTCCACCCGACGGCGCTGACGCCGCTGACCAAGACGTAGACCAGCACGATGCCGTAGGCAACGGCCGCGCCCGCCCACAACGGCACGCGGCCATCGGTTACGGCCTCGATGACGATTCCGGCACCGCGCATCTGCACGGTGATGTAAGGAATCAGTGCGGCGATGCTGATCAGTGCGATGAGCAAAGACAAGCCGCGAGAATTGAACCGACCCGTCAGAAACTGTGCTTGAGTAACTTGCCCAAAACGCCGACCGATTCGCGCGGCTTTTGGCCCGATCACGTACCACGGCGCCATGCCGAGCACACCGTAGGCGAGAATGTAGAACGCCGCGGCCCCTCGCGAGTATGCCCAACCGGGTCCACCGAGGAACGCGAACGCCGAAAACACGGTCGCGCCGGTGACAAAGTACATGACCAGAAAGCCAAAGTTGCGGTCGCCGGCCACGAAGCCATCCACCGTCGCGGATGCACGACGCCCGGCGCGCAGGCCCACCCATAGCGTCAGTACCAGATAGGCCACAATCATGGCCGTGATTACGAGCCATTGATCCACTATTCGCTCTTGTTCTCGAAGTGATCAAGGACTAACAACATCGCCCAACCCAGCAGTATCCAGGCGATCGGCCACGCCAGCGATTGCGGCAAACCGAAAACGAATGGCTCCGCATCGCGAAACCAGGTTGTGACAGGCCAGATGACCGCCAACGCATAGAGGATGAAAAAGCCGATAGCGATTCGGCGGACCTTGGTTTTGGACACGCTGAAAACCCCGAGCAAGTACCCGCGCCGAGTATGCGTGAGTGACGGACAAGGGACAAATTCAGTTCGATCACCTTTTGGCCTAGAATGAGGTCATGAAACCCGGCGCATTGTTTTTCCTGATTTTTGTCGTGGCCTACATGGGCTTCGAACTCTACGCGGTCGAGAAGACCCGCTACCGCATGGAGCCGGAATTCATCTATCTCGATCATGTTCGGTCAGAAGAGGCGGCGACGCTCTGCGATAAAGATGTGAGCCAATGGCAGGACCGCTTCGCACAGAATTTCGCGTATGCGAAAGGTCGGGCAGAAGCGGTGGTCGCGTCTTCCGAAGCGACGTCAGCGCCGGAGCTTGCAGCACTGGCTGTAGACGCCAAACAGGATGTTGCTCGGATCATCGGCGAAAAAGGCTGCAAAGATACCGAAGTCTGGCGAATGCTGCGGCGGTACGAACTATTGGCCAAGCGCAATCCGCCGATCGCGCTGGAAGCGCAGACGGCGCAATGACTTGGGTCACTCGCAATCGGATACGGCGTAGCCGATCAAAGAAGCTCCTAGCGATGACAGCGATCTATCTGATCTCTGCATGCTCCAAGCCAACAGCCTCCGCACCCGAGATGCCCTACACTGTGTTGCAGCCGCCGGGCATTGTGGCAGCACCTTTCGCACCCGGTTTGGTGTCGACCAACCATCTCGAAGTCGAAGGGGCGTTTGGTCACGACATGAAGACCTTTTATTTTTTGCGACAGGTTCTCGGTGAACCATCCAGTAACTACGTGATCCACTACAGGAACGGCGCGTGGAGTGAGCCGGAAGAAATCACGACGGGTGATGGTGAAGTATTCATCTCTCCTGATGGCATTACGATGCACGTCGGTAATCATTTTAGGGACCGCACAAACGGCGGATGGTCCGAACCGAAGTCGTTGGGCGCGCCGTACGACACTATTCCGATCATGCGATTGACTGCCTCGAGAAACGGGACTTACGTCTTCGATGAACGGGATGAGACCGGTACGTTACGCTACTCAACGGTTATCGATGGCGAACGACAATCGCCACAACCGTTTTCAGAAGTTATTAACTCGGGCGAGTGGACAGCGCACCCTTTCATTGCGCCAGACGAGCGCTATTTGATTTGGGACAGTGAGCGTGACGGCGGCTTTGGCGGTGGAGATTTGTATATCAGTTTTCGCCAGGATGACGGCAGCTGGGGGCCCGCGATCAATATGGGCGATCGGGTCAATGACGAGCACGACAACACCTATGGCAGTGTCACGCCGGACGGCAAGTACTTCCTGTTCCAGACTATCGACCTCGACAGTGAAACCCCCAGCGCGAACATCCTCTGGATCGATGCATCGTTTATTGAAAGTCTGAAGCAATAGTCAGGTTAACGTCGCGACACGTTGAGAGATAACGAAACGTCGCGCACGCAGCGTACAGAGC
>ERZ1740062.890-NODE-890-length-13449-cov-9.913917_pt1 | contig 13449 bp, 10 predicted proteins | sample MGYA00581741_ERZ1740062 | MGnify/ENA primary metagenome ERZ1740062 (study PRJEB43018, sample SAMN04849747) | marine metagenome | isolation source: floating plastic debris | place: Pacific Ocean | collected 2008-09-01 | study: EMG produced TPA metagenomics assembly...
AGGTAGTGGCCACATTAGTATACCAGTTTCACCTCCTTCTCTCAAACTCCTTGGTCTGTAGTGGCTCTCTTTGATAAAAGGTTAGCAGGTCCTGTGCACTGCTTCAATTTGGGAAGCTGAACTATGTACTGGGAGATCGTAATATGGTATCATCAAAACTTTTATCTATCAACAGAGAAGATCGTGCGTTACCTGTCTTTATCAAAATTTTCAAACAATCGTTCTTTCTCATTCTCCTCCATTTTCAAGTCATATCTGTCCAGTCCATCCTTAAATTCACTGAGGCTTATTTGGCGACTGTAATCCTTGTCGAACTGGCGGAAAGCAGTGCTGAAGCACTTCACTCCAGAAAACCCTCTCGTCAGACATTTCTTTCGTACCTTTTCTACTAACTGCTCGTCTTGATTAGAAGCTGACTTTCCTCCATCGCCGCTTTGCGACATGGTGAAGCTGTTGTTCTTTTCAGCTGTGCTGCTGTCTCAACTGATGAGAAATGAGAATGGTTGAAACCCTAGAAATAAAGATAAACATACATTTTGTTTTCGCTAGTTTGTAATTAATTTCCAACACAATCGATATGTAGGCGAGAAAAACACTAACTACATACACACAGGTAGCTGTCCATTTGTTGCATATTAACATCAACTTGGTGCTAGTTTCCTTAACCAAGTTTAAATAATTGTAATTCAGAAGAAGAAATCATAGCGGTTGCCGATTACATGCTATCAGACGTACCTTACTCTAGAGTGAGTCGGCTACGTCTCTCGGTTATCAGTTTGCTGCCGCCAGCCCGCTTTTAGACAGACAGCATAATAGGCAGCACTGCTGAATAATTAATCCAAACGGTTTCAAAATGCAAAACTCACTGCACTGCAGGCACTTGGGACTTTCCTCTTGCAAGCTACAAACAGTATGTTGTTTAGTGTTTGCTGCCATCTCATGCTTGTTAATACCTTAATTCCAATCAATATTGTGTATGCAACATCAAACTAACTTGTGTAATGTTTTTGCATAAAGCTCTAATGAGTTTCGGTCCGGATATTTTGATTTATTGGAAAGATATTTATTTTGTTTAGTTTGCATGAAATAATCTTGGAGAGTGATTTGTCACATGAGTGATAGATACCAACTTTGCATATTTTACAAAAGTTCCAGAAAATTTGACAGCAGCTTTCAAATAAAATTGATTTTTTGAGATATTATTTCATCTATGTTTTCTGGAATCTATCAGCCTTCAGTCAATTGTTTTAATACATTTATTGGGATCTTAAGTTATGATTGCCGGTCCGGGTATAGTATTTTATTTTCAATAACCTTATCTCACAAAAGTTAAGTCCCTGTCACTCTTATTTATGCCCATTCCATGAGTGGTTGATATAATTTGGTTAATTTGTATAATGGTTTGAGGTATGATTAGCAGTTCCAAAGTTTAAAACTCTTCTGGCGAACAAGTAGTTAGTAATGTACCGTTGATTTCCAGATTGCCCCTCAGAATACGCTATATTTCTAGATAGATTTTCAAAAGAAACACATGCGTTTATCCTCCTTCTTTGTTTCGTCCCAAGGTTTTTGAGGGTTATTTTATTTATTGTGTTTTGGGTTTCAAGGTTAGGGTTTTTGTGGTGTATCGAAGTTTGAAAGTAAGGGGTTGGGGTCCAGTTTTTGGAAGTTAGAGGTTGGAGCTTGATGTTAGTCTATTTAGGGACTAATCTGAGATGATAAAAACCTAACTTGTTCCAAGGTCCAGTCCGTATCATCATTATTATACCTATAATCTTTGGAGTTATGCACTTTCTATTAAGGACAGTTGTTGTGAGGATAACTCATAATTTGATATTATACTACTACACTGCTGATTACATGTAATCCTATTGACTACTGTTAAAGCTACTGTTTAGACTCAGAGTTGATCCTTTCTTCCTTTTGAACATTGATGCTTCTGTCGACTTCATATAAGATGGCGGCTCTTTAGGTGGATGTAAAGTCTGGCTATGAGATCGCTGATTACTCAGTAGCGAAGGTGTCTTACAGGAGTTCATCAGAGCTGCCAAGTTTTCCACCTCATCCATAGATACATGTTTTCTTCCTGAAAACCATGGTCAAGTTAAAGCTGTATATTGAACTATTTGCTTTGCCAGTAACAGACAACATGGTTGACTTTGAGAGTTTTATGCACCCAAATTACTTAACTTTTTCCACTTATGCATAATTTATGTATTTGTAATGTATCACAGAATTCTGAATTTTGCCCAAATACCTTGCAGTAAAAATGCATCACGGCTTATAATCAGAACAGGGAGTTTGCCCTCTGATAATAATGATCATAAAATGTTAAATACTAATCTTTACAAATATTTGGAGTTGTCTGAACTCCTTTTTGCAAGGAGGGATGATTTGAACTGGAAAAGCCTTTGCATTTGTAATGTACATATTTTTGACCCCTATAAATTTGCAGATGAAAGCAACCACATTTGAAATCAAATAAACTTTAAACATAAGCTCCAACAATCTCACCTTTTAGCTCCACAAGCCATGCGGGTGGCTCCTCTTTTATTGGTGTTTTAACTGAATGATGCTGTTGGAGTCTTGACTCTCGTATGCTCCTGTGTCCGCTCTCATCCCAAGACACACTGAAAGGCCTCTGTGAACTCAGACCAGATGAGAAATTGTCTGACTGAGACAAATTGAGCAACGGTGTGTTTGCACGGCTGGCTTGTAGTAGATCTCCCCAATATCTGCAAAAAAATATGTGTACAGACTACGATAACTCAAGAAATGTGGACAACTCCAGAGATCAATGGCATATTACACTATATGTTATTACATATATGTAATTATAGCTAGCATACAGCATGTTGCTCGAATTCAGGCTCAGATTGTTTTTATACTACATCAAATAGCATTATATGAAGAATCTTGCAAAAAAATTATATGGTGACTTCGTTTACATGCATGTTCAGCAGCGGCACCAATCAAGAAGTCTAGCTACAGATTACAACTTAAAATTACTGAAGAATCACAATTAATAATTGTTCCATAGCATCACAATCATGAGGCTGTGATTGCCGAATTATCCTCTCTCTTGTGAGTCTACATTGTATGTATAGAGAGCCTACTATACTGCCAAGAGTTGCCATCAGAGGGCGTAGACTACTTTTCGATGCAAAGAGATTTTACCTCAGTTGAGAATCTGCATCACTCAGTGATGATGAGAGTGTGGGTGGACTATTAGAAATCCCATCATGAAGCCCATGTCCGTGGTATCCCGGGCTTGGAGGTACATGTAGGTGGTTTTGACTTCCAGGAATAGGATAATGTGGAAGCTTTGCAAGATGCTTCCTTGATCCAGTTCTGCTGCAAATATTTTAAAAAGAAATCATTTCTTCACAGCGCATCTGACATATTTGTCGACCACTGGTCTATCATTGGATGTTGCCTATGCGTTGACAAAAGTTAACATAAGACCATAATATTAATGATTGGAATCGTTTGTAAACATTTGTAATGAGGTGTCAAATTTTGTTTGTTGTTTTAGTATTCATGCAACATTGACACCTACGTAGCTGCTAGCTAAGGTCAGTATAAGGTTAAGATAGGTGTGGCTCTAGTCAAAAAGCGCACAGATTGTTGTCGACAACTGGCCTCACAACAAAAGTAAAGTACTCCCCTGGACTTGACAACTTTAGTGTTCCATTTTTGGAGTTGCTTACCCTTGCATAGCAGTAGGGGGTAGGGAGCTAGACCTGTTCAGTGATGTGTGCTTGACATGTAGCTGCCTCTCACAAGACGCTACTCGATGAATATCTGGGAGCTTGGCTAGCTTTTTACCGAATGGCGTCGATACTGGTAAAGAAATAGTGCATCTACTGTCTAGAAAGACAAGAAGGACGTGAAAATGTCAGGTTATCTTGAAAGGATAATTGAGATAAAAAGCTATTGTATTGGCAAGTTATTGTCACGCTATGGCCCAATGTTTGTTTGTGCTAATTGATTCAATGCGCTTGCAACAGAGTCCATCAACCCCTGAAAATTGCCATATAGGTTGGCAAATGGGCATTGACATTTTACAAGCTTGTTGTGTTACTCGGACTATTGGTGACTATGAAATGGCTCCCTAATCCTCCAAGCCAATACCATAATGCTTCAATTTTGTTTTTGTTGATGCTTTTGTTGTTTTCCAGAATGCCAGAACGTTTAATGATTCATAAATACAAATGGTCAGACTTTTCCTGGAAACATGCATAGCCTACATGGGTAATTATAAACGAACAAAACGTGTACTTCACGTTATGAAAATCAAAAATTGGACACAAATGTTGCATTGTGGGATACTCTTTAAAAATGCCCTATTATATTACATATATCTTTTTCTCACTAAAGTATTAACAGCAGCTAACTATTCAACGTGTTTAGCAAAGGATGGGTATTGTATAATGTTGCATATATTTAAAGGGGATATTTTGATTTTGATTTGGTACGCTAAGTTAGTTTCATGGTGTCCCTACTCCCTTCTGCTAATTCTTTCCCAGGATGATTCAATTTATTTAATCCTCATTTTACTCATTTCTTTGGTTTGGGGGTTGGGTCTTGTGGGTTGTTTTTGGGGATAGAGTGTTTAGTTTAGGGGGTCTGGGCCTTCTTGGTTTTTTGATGTTGGGGCTCATTATAAAAACATGAAGAAATTAACCTGGGAATAAAAATCCCTACTACCTGATGAGGAGTCTCTGGAGAATGATCCATCGAGTTGGTGAGTAGATCGAGCGGCTCTGGCACTGGCGCTTCGTCTCAGCCTTGGTTTGGTGCTTGTGAATCTAAAGCTGGTTGACAGTGAGCTTGGTGACTGCAGAGAGCTGTAACTGGCTGACAGGTCCGTAATTTGTGCGGGGATGTCCTGTGCAAAGGCTAAAATTTTGAAAATCAAAGTAATGAAGTTCATACATAATCTCCAATGAAAGAATGCATCCTATGGCGTGTTATCCTATAGGCCTCGCATGGTTCGTGGTTTTCATCAGCACTTTGGTTGAGTTTGCAGCTAGCTCTGTTGCCCTATTTTTTATTCCAGCCGTTTGTGCACAGTTAGTCTGAGTTTGAGTACTCAGACTTTCCTGGCCCATGCTAGCAAAGCAAACAAAATTTGTTAAATGTGTCTCCTCCTCTAGTTTGGGTATCAGTGAAGTTCCTAGTTGCACTTATCAGCCATCATTTGCACTATAAATGCGGCAGATATTTTAATCCAACATTTCCAAGTCGGCTCAACATCTCAGTACACACTCTTAGTTTGGTTGCAATACAGGGGCAGAATATAAAACTGTTCATGTTCTTCATTGACTTATTTGAACCTTCAATTCTTGAACTGTTCATGCCCATATACTAGTTCGATTGATATAGCTTAGACTTTTGAATTGTCATTATTATTACGATATGGAAAATGACAATTTTTGATGAAGTCGATAATAATGAAATTGAACCAGCACTACCACATAGATGTAGTCTGATGCATAATGTACAAACCTCTGATCGTTGGAGAATCACCAGAATTTTCTTCTTTCTCCTCCTCATCACCTTCCAGGAGTATATCGGGATCCCCCAGAGGAAAATTCATACTAGCAACACTCTATTTTAGGCTCGCGACAGCGTTAAAAATGTCAAGTGTTTTAACGCTGACTCTAAATTCAACTGATCGTCATTGGTAAATAACAGCACACATTAGTGAGGCAGGGCTATGCCCCAGCTCAAACAGACCCACTGATGCCCCTATGTTTATTTTTATAATTACATAATTGAGGATTGCTGCCCATTCAGCAAGTGGTTCTTGTTTAATTATGAAGTAAACAGCTATCATACTCTGATACATTATCACATTATTATCACCTCAGAAATACACTGTGGCTTATTTTTATCCTTGTGACCACAAGCTGCCAATTCATCGTGGAAACGCAGAAAACGCATTCATAACGCCTGCCGCCTCTACATTTCTCCTACTTAATATGCAAAACACTTGTTAACTTATAACACAACACCATCCTTTTGTTCAGAAAAGTTATTGAGAACGTTCTCTCCAAACCACATCGGTGCAGAATTTCAAACAAAAAGCAATGTTAGAAGCTTTCAATTTTGGTATATATCTTGGGTGTAAATCTGTTCAAATTTTTTAATGGCATGTTGTGTAGATCCAGTGTTTCACAACCCATTTTATTGAAGATTGTCCCCAAGAGCTAGGTACATGTACATGTATATAGTCCATCTATTGTCACGTGTGGAAGCAGTTAGGTGAGAGAGACTATGGATATTTGGGGGTTGTCTCCTTTTCAAACAGGGTCAGATAACTTTCTTCAAGCTGATAAATGATGTTTGTCAGCTCCCTGGTTAGCTATTGGTTGGTTAATGAGCTGGTATTGTGAAAACGATCAGTAATTGTTGGCAGTATATAATATACATCCAACAAATCTAGAGTGTTATGTCAAAATACAAGGTTGTATGTGGAGTATGTTGGTTGTTTTTTGAAACAACTATTACATAATACACTGCATCTGACGCCAGAAAAGGTTAACCTTTGCCATTGTCAGCCAATTAATCTTGTACTATGAAAAGCAATAAACACCTAATGGGCATCTCACCTTTTTATTAATCTCAGTCTCAAAAACAATGCAGTGGCATAACTACAAAAATCATTTGTGTAAGACTACAACAACAAACATAATTTTTTGTCATGATTTGTTTTGGCATAGAGTGTTTGAGTGAGCCTCGATAATTTCTGTTTCTGTGCAAAGTTATTTTGGAACGTACGTTATTGACGCATGGTGCACAATAGTTTCCTTGGCCATTGTGAGTGTTATGTTTTGTTTTTACAATTTTTTGTCAATTACGACAAAAAACACATTCAGGGAACCCATATTGTACCCACTGACTTGCCCCTAAACCCATAAAAATTTCAATTGCCATTGAAAATTTCACAACAATGCAAACAGCCTTATAATGTGTGGGATATATTTCTGCCAAAGCATTCTGTTTAGTCCCTATTGATCTTACAAATATAGCAATATAGTGTAATATAGTTTAATACAGAGAGCTGACTATAGCTGTGGTTCCAACATAATTGAAAAACAAGTAATCAGAGGTACAGACTACAATACGCCCGCAGTGATTAATTATTGATTTACTAGGAATTTTACAGCAAACTTGTTTATCAGCTCGGCTATATTATTATTGTTTGCACAATGAGGGAGCTGTTTTGCAAAGGCCCGCCGCCAGTACTCTAATTTACTGAGTAATGTTGTGCGCTCTGCTCATGCTGCCTAGCTTACACTGCCGGTAATTCCATGAGGTTGGTGGAAACCTCAACGTTATGTCACTGCGCTGTGTCATGGTTATATAACATCAGCGTCTACTGTATCGGATGCAAGCACCACCATCTGAGCTGTACAACATGTGAGGGGATCACAACTACAACATACATCACAGGTAATACTACAACACAAACACATGTACATTGACTTGTTTTCTGTTATTAAAGTGAAATGCTGTATTTGTGTTGCACTCCTTTACCTTATGACAAACATTTGTACTTATGAAGCAAGCCAAACACACTCGGGCCAAAGTAGGGAAAAACTGTTTTTAAAGTTTTTATTAGGCTGAATGTTGATGCTTTGCGGAATTGTCAAAACTACAGCTCACTGTGTAACACCATAATTGCCATAACTCATATGTTTTGATAGTCACAATGCATTGATTTGGTACCTTGTACAATGAGTTGAGGTAGCCTAGTTTCTCCCAATTGCGGTTATCATAAATAATTCAATGGAGTGTCTAAAGTTGTGTATCATTGAAAGGCACTCAATACTGTTTACTATCACACCTATACCATGGTAATAGAATACAATAGTTTGCGACATTATAAGCAGCTGTATGTTTTATTACGTAATACAGCCATGAGATACATTTGAATTTCCGGAGCTTTGCCTGTGTTGACATTTACAGCGTTGAGACAGCAGTTGACTTTTTGTCCTGCTGCGTAATGTCTATGAAGGTGTAAGGGCTTGGCTTTCAAAGAGCTCAATGATTCACGTAATATGAGGAGTATGCACTATGATGAAAGTGTGAAATAGAGCGAGTACTTGAGACTGGGGCCGGCGATGTCAGAAGAAGTTAATTCAACGCAATTATTGCAGATGAGGCCATTAATTTCGTGAAAAAGATTATAGGATAGGGGGGTTTGGTTATTATGATCTTTTCGACATCTTTGTTGTAAGCCCACACCCATCTGTGCAACTGCAGTACAACATATAACCCAAGGTCATTGATAATGTGAATTCGCCTTGCTACGTTGATCACACAATTGCATCACTTAACTCCCAAAAGTTTCGACAACACTATGTTAATAAGTGTTGGTATTATATCAAAACTCGTTGATTTATATTACAACAAAAATTATTTGATGATATGTAAAAGATGTCATATTTCTTGGTACATAATTTCGCAAATTTATAACCTTCTTTTTTTGAAACTATACTGTTTAAGTGTTAATACTACGATGTTATAAGATTTATCAAATATTCTTAGAGAAATGACAAAATCAACTTGCGAACGAGCTCACACAATCATTCTGCTTTCAAATCTACGTAAAAACTTATACTTATTCAGGTATTAGCTGTCGTGTATTTTTTGTCCATTTCCAGCTCCCATTATCTCTTCTCTTTCAAAAGCATGACGTGTAAGAAGGTTTTAAAAAAATTAACATGCAAGATTAGCCAACACAACAGACAACTGTCAAAATAATGATGATGACCGATTTTAGAGCATCAATAATGGTCAATAACATTCAATTACATCACAAATATCAAGAATTTTAGAATGTGCCAACTGTCTTCAAATTTCAGTTTCAATAGAAGAGCCCCGCCTTTGTTTTGAAAAATAATATCCAACAGTCATGATAATTTACAGTGGTGTAGTATTTTTCTAGGAACTTTTGTAGCTATTGCTAGACGAATAGGGAAGTACAAATATGTAGCATGCAGGAGCGCATTTAGCCACCTATGTGTCGCAAAATTAAAGGGGACAACTCCCAAACTGAAAATCTTCAGATTTCATGAGATTGGTCGTTGTAAGGATAACTGACCTTATAGAGCCCAAGTATGGTCTTAATCCTTAAATGCACAATTTAACTGTGTGTGTAGAAAACCTAATATTAAATTAAAAAGAAACTAGTGATTCAGACTCTCAGCCAAATACACCCCTGGAAACATACTTCCACTTAAGCAGCCTATTAATTATTCCTGAGATAAGATTACCAAAATAATAAAGCAAGAGGCTGCCAAAAAAAAACTGTTTGAGTTTCTACAATAATCGCTCATGCATTCATGCACAATACGCTAGATGTCGTGGTTGAAGGTGTCCATGCAAAAGAAATGACCATAAAATTCAAGTATTTACTTCAAAACAAGTTTATTTTTAAAAATGTTATCACCCAGACACGAAACACACCTATTGAGCCATTGTCAAGGGTTCAATTTTCCCGCAAGACTAGAAACGTGTGCTGATGTTTTTTGTTAATTATGAAAACATTGACACAACAGACAATTAAATACTGGGATAGTTTTGTGACAACATCATTATCATCTGAGACAGTTTCATCTGTGCCGCAGCGTGTGCGTATATATAAGGCGATTGCTTGTTGAATTTATGCAGTTGTGCACGAAAACTTTGAGGCTAACCATGTAGGAAGGACACCAATTTACTAGCTGATTGAAGACAACACCTTCTGCGCACAATATACACCACATTGCATCTAGGTACTCAAAAACACTGACGACGGGATCAACATCTAAATGGGTTTCTTATCTCTGATCTTTGTCAATAAGAACCAGCTCATATCTTCGCAGTGATAAAACCTGGTGGGTTTAGAGTGATCCGTAATCTATCAACACTAACAAGGAATGATCTGTGATTTGTTATTACATCCCCACAGTGTCAACTGCAGCCCAAGTGACCAGAAGTAACTCGAAATCAACATTCTGATGAGCTAGAAAACTCTACAAATAAGTATGGCAGGAGCTACAGTCAATGATGCGTTAGTGAGTATTGGAGAACCGAAGAAATATCAATTCTTTATCTTGTTCTGGTCTCTTCTTGCTGGTGCTATGACTGCCATGCAGTCTCTTGTTCTAAACTTCACTCAGGCTAATATGTCATTCAGGTATGTAGTAGTATCAGTCACTAATGGTGTATGATTTTTGGAGGTCTGTAACATGAGTTTGAGATTTTAATCTTTACCTGGGCACAATTGGTCAACTGAGTCAACTTTGGGGACACTCTTTTGACCTGCAGGTGAAAATATTGACCGACCTCTCATAAATAAAATTGAGGTTTGAAATATTCATGCAAACCGCAACCAAATCCTCAATCTGATGTTGGTAATCTTAGGTATCAAATTATTGTTATAGATTGTCAAAATTGGTTGATTTTTTTGTTATCGAGAACACGCATGTCCCCTATATTACTAATTTGGATCCCAGGGCCTTGAGTGAGTAGGTCACCTGGTGTGGGTAGCCAGTAGGCATCAGACCAATGAAGTTTTGTGATAACTGGTCATCCCTTTATAGAAACCCATCACTTACTATTGCCAGTAATTGCTGCACAAAAGTCAACCTTGGTTCATTGCAAGGTTGATAAAAATATAAGTCGGACATTTTTCACCTGCCAAGGATGACCAGCCCAAACAGACACGGCTTCTTTTCCAATTCCAGGTGCAAAGGTGATGCGGGTGACGGCTTCATTGTCAACCAAACATACGGGTATTCGGCGGTTGCCACCAACCAAACGTTGATCTCCAAACCAACAGGGGCATATTTATACGACGCATGTACAAACTCTTCTCTGGCAGACCAGTGTACGTCGGGTTATGTGTATAACAGCACTTATTACACATCATCAGTAGTAAGTCAGGTGAGTGAGAGTGGACTAGTAACGGTAGTAGTTTCAGAATGGAAATATACAAGGATATGAACACGAGGACTCGATTCCCTAAACAATGAGCTAAAACTTGATCAGACGAAAGATAATTCTATTAGGCTGATTGTGAGCCATGCAGCAACATTCCCACTACCACCGCTGTATTGATATACTAGCCATTACAGGTCCAAATCGGTTTATACAGTAGTAAATGATGTCGCCCAATCTGAAAATAATAATTAGTCATCTCTTCAGTGGCAATAGAAGTCCTGAAATTTATTATATTACCGCCTAAATGGGAGCACAATTCTGTGGTTTAATTTTTCTGTGTATGCCTATTTTTCTGTGCCTGTCTATTTTCTGTATATGCCTATTACCTGTGTATCTCTATTGTATAGTTTGGCTTGGTGTGTGAGAATACAGTTTTGACAACGGCATCCAACGCACTGTTTATGGTGACTCGAATTCCTGCGGGGATAGCCTCTGGTCAGCTAAGTGACAGGTATATTCAAACTATTCTCTTGTTAGAAATGAAACACACCACTCTAAAAATTGTGTAAAATATATTCTTTAATGTTTTCATAGAAAAGTTGATAAGATCTTTCATCTTGAGTAGACAGGTGTACAGGTATGATTTTTGTGATGATTCAGCTTTCTTATGTAAAGATTCAAGGTACAACCTCGACATTCTAAGAACTGTTTAAAGTTGTATCTATAAATCATTTCTGTTAGTGGTCGACAACCAGCCACACAAAATGGCAACAATCCATAAATGCACGTTTATTTTGTATTACCGGTATGTAAGGATTGCTACCATTTTACTGGTCCTCACTGGTCCACTTCAAAGGAGTCTGTACCTTATCTGCCTCTCTATGTGCATACCGCAGCTAATTCCTGGAAACCACCAGACTTGGCAAGCTTAAGGGAGTCCACACATGCATTTTTTTTGAGTCTCAATATAAAAGAAATACTTCTTCCAAATGCCAAATGCAACAATAATTCTGCTGCAGACCGAATGAAATTTTGTGTTTACTCTGTGATTATTTTTTTAAAGAAGCAGGTTGCACTTCATTCACAATGCAATCATGTGGGTAAGGTTTGGGTTTGGGGCTAAAAGATGCGTGGAGCTCACATTTATTTTAATTTAGCGCACCTTTTTGTCCTTTCATGCAGTACCATCCAGACCTCATGCCAATTTTGTGACTGGCGATGTTAATTAATATAACAAGCAATCATTTTTTCCATATTAATGTTTACCTGACACTTGTGACAAATCATTCTCTTCCGTCATGTTTCCAGGCTCGGGCGGAAGAAAGCAATCATGATTGGCTTGTTTGTACTCGGTGCACTTGGACTCGGCACAGCTTATTCTGTAAATATATACATGTACATAGTATTCCATTCTTTACTCTCGTTCCCGGTGATGGCTGTTTATGACGGCGTTGCGACATTGAGTAAGTAATCTACATCACTCATACCTTACCTGTATTTTCTATATTTAGTAAACGTTGACCCAAGTCTTAAAAGTTATGTCTGAAAATAATATGTCGAGCAAAATAACTTTATTACCTGCGTTGGGCTGACTTGATGCCAGTGCATGTGTCTGGGCGATCGCCATAAATTAGTCAGACCTAAATGGAAACAACAGAGCAATGATGAATCAAAAAATAGTTACAGTGCAGAACAAATGTTGAGTGAATGAGTAAAACATAGGTCAGCTAAAAAATACTCCATGGGGTTTTTTTGCGTCACAGTCATTTCCCAGAGGAGATATGTAACATCGGCATAGAAGACGCTTATACGCAAGAAGCTATTATTTTGTTTTTGTTTTTGAGACCTGTTCGCTGGTGGCAATATTTAATTAGACTTATAACGGCCTCTTCATGCTAATGGCTTGTTGTAAAGAAGACTGTCCGTGAGCTTATCCCGGTCCATACAATGCACGGTTTGATTATTGATTTACTCTGATGTTTGATCATCACATTCTCACATCTATATTGCGTATTTATGAATTTCTATCTACACTCTTTTTCTCATACAGTTAGCGAAGTGACTTCTCCGAGCAAGCGACCGGCTATGTTAATAGCAATTGTCTTCTCTTGGGGTACTGGTGTTGTTCTTCTCTCGCCGTTTGGATATTTCATCAGAGACTGGAGGACTCTGCAGATGGCAATTAGCATTCCTCCATTGGCATTATTTCTTATATCTTATTGGTAAGATTGATGACCAATGAGACGCAAGGTCAGAGTCTCATCTTTGCATTCTTTTCCAGCAATGGGCGCGGAGAACGGTGGCCTTGAGTCAGTGAGAGGGTCAAATCTCATATGTCCATTTGAAAATCAGTTCCTGTCAAATTGTTTTGGTTTACTATCAAAGTTCTCTCAGCCAATGGGATAAGCAGAGGAAGTCATTATGGTACAAACATGTCACTTTTTCTATTTATGCTTAACCATACTATACTTCCACTTACTTGAAAACATTACGACCAACTTAAATAGGTAA
>ERZ1740062.891-NODE-891-length-13448-cov-7.182259_pt1 | contig 13448 bp, 11 predicted proteins | sample MGYA00581741_ERZ1740062 | MGnify/ENA primary metagenome ERZ1740062 (study PRJEB43018, sample SAMN04849747) | marine metagenome | isolation source: floating plastic debris | place: Pacific Ocean | collected 2008-09-01 | study: EMG produced TPA metagenomics assembly...
GCGCTCGCCTGTTTCCTGTCGCTGGCGCTCGCCTGTTTCCTGTCGCTGGCGCTCGCCTGTTTCCTGTCGCTGGCGCTCGGCCAGCAGGTCGGGATTCTCGCCGGCGACGATGCGGGCGTGCAGGTCCATGTCGATGTTGCCGCCGCTCAGCAGGATGACCGTCGTGCCCCAGTCGGGCCGCGGCGCCTGCAGCAGCGCGGCGATACCGACCGCGGCGCCGCCTTCGACGATCTGGCGTTCTTGGGCATAGGCGTGGCGGATGGCGCCGGCGATTTCCGTCTCGCTGACCAGCAGGGTCTCGTCGACCAGCGCGCGGACCATGGCGAGGGTGTGTTCGTTATGCAGGCCGATGCCGCCGCCCAGGGAGTCGGCCAGGGTCGGCAGTTCTTCCACCTGAACCAGGTGCCCGGCCTTCAGGCTGTTGTACATGGCCGGTCCCAGGTCCTGGGAAACGCCGACGATGCGGATGGCCGGCTTCAATGTCTTGGCCGCCAGCGCGATGCCGGCGATCAGGCCGCCGCCGGACAGCGGCACCACCAGGGTGTCGGCCTCCGGCAGGTCCTCCAGCATTTCCAGGCCCAGGGTGCCTTGCCCCGCAATGATGTCCGGGTGGTCGAAGGGCGGCAGGCTGACCATGCCTTCCTCGGCAACCAGGCGCTCGACCTCGACCTGGGCGTCGTCCTGGGACAGGCCGATGATGCGCGCCTCCGCCCCCAGGGCCTTGACGCCCTCGACCTTGTTGCGCGGCACCAGGGCCGACATGCAGACGATGCAGCGCACGCCGGCCGCCTGGGCCGCATGGGCCAGGCCCCGGCCGTGGTTGCCGGTGGAGGAGGCGGTGACGCCCCGGGCGCGCAACTCGGGCGGCAGCGACAGCACGGCGTTGGTGGCGCCGCGCAGCTTGAAGGCGCCGGTGGTCTGGTGGTGCTCGCATTTCAGGTGGACCGGCGCGCCGTGCTGCGCGCTGAGGCTGGGCGAGGCGATCAACGGCGTGCGGCGCACCTGCCCGGCGATGCGCCGGCGTGCCGCCAGCACGTCGGTCATCGTCGGATGCGCGGTCTTCTGATCGGCGCCGGCCATGCTGCGGTCTCCCTGGACTAGGTCTCTTTCCTATGGTCCGCCGGTCTTAGCACAGCTTGCCGGGTGAAAGAACCCGGGGGCCAGTCTTACCTTAACGGCAGTCCTACCTTAACGGCGGCCTTGCCTTAACTGGGGAGCTCCTGCCGTCCCGCCTCGGTCAGGATAATGTCCATCGGGATGTCGTGGGCCTGCGGGAAGATCGAGGCGATGGCGCCGCTGCCGTCGCCGACGCCGATTTTCAGCGGCGTGCCCGGGTGCGCCGCAAGCGTTCTGTCGAAGAAGCCGCCGCCGTAGCCCAGGCGGTAGCCGCCGGGGTCGTGGCCCACCAGCGGCGCGATGACCACGTCCGGGATCACCTCGGGCCCTTCGGCAGGGATCGGGATCTTCCACACCCCCTGGGTCATCTTGCAGCCCGGCGTCCATTCGCGGAACACCAGCGGCTGGGCCTTGGCGATCACCACCGGCAGGGCGATGCGCCCGCCGCGCGCGACCACGCGGCGCATCCAGCCGCGCAGGTCCAGCTCGCCGCGGAACGGCCAGTACAGGCTGACGAGGCGGCCGGGTTCGATCAGGCGGTCCAGTTCGGCGCCCACCGCCTCGGCGATGGCTTCGCGCTCCGCCGCCGGCCGCGCCAGGCGCAGGGCGATGAGGCGGTCGCGTTCCTCCCGGCGCCACTGGGCGATCCGCCGCGCCTGTTCTTCGGCGCTCAGCGGGCGCAGGGCCTCGGCATCCAGCTCGCCCGCATAGCAGGTCGGCGAGGCGGGTTCGTTGGGGCCATCTTCACTGTTTGCCACCCCGCACCACCTTTCGGATTGTTACATGACGAATGATTTAACTACAGCCTGCCGACGGCGGCGAGTCGGAGCAAGATCCGATTCAGGCTGGCCCGGTCGTCGGCGTTCAGCGGCGCCAGCAGCAGGGCCTCGGCGTCGAGAAGCTGTCCGCGCAGCGCCCCGAAGAACGCCTCGCCGCCGGGCGTCAGCGTATAGTCGACCCGCCGGGCGTCGTCGCCGGCGGTGCGACGGGTCAGGAAGCGCGCTTCCAGCAGCGGTTTCATCGCCGCGGTGACGACCGAGGGCGCCGTCACCATGCCCGTGGCCAGCGCACCGTGGGCGATCCCGGGATTCAGTTGCACCAGCTCCAGGATGCCGTACTGCAGCGGCGACAGCTCGCTGCCGTCGAAGGCGCGGGCGAAGGCCTGCTGGCTGCGCAGGTGGGCGCGGCGGAACAGGTGGCCGAAGGATTGATGCAGCAGGCCGGTGCGCAGCGGGCCTTCGGGCTTGGCGTCCCCGGATTTTACGCCCCCGGGTTTTACGCCCCCGGCTTTTACGCCCCCGGGCTTTACGGCGCCGGGATCGTTCATGACGCCGCGGGGTGGGATGGCGCGGTCGCGGGGACGATCGCGGGGCGGTTGTTCAGCGTGTCCTTGTCGAAGCCGGCCAGTCGCTTGTAGTCGCGGGCCGTTTCTTCCAGCTCGCCCGGCGTCAGCACGTCTTCGATGCGCGCGAAACCGTCGGGTGCCAGCGTCTCGACGCGCTGCATGACCTGCTCCGGGCCGTTTTCGCGGTTGGCCAGCACGATCCTGGCGGTGGCCGGCCGGCGCTCGGCTTCGTAGGCGGCGAGGGCGTCTGGCGTCATGCCGTGGCGCAGGATCTCGCGGGTCAGCACCCGGGCGTCGAGGATCGCCTGGGAAGCGCCGTTGGAGCCGATCGGATACATGGCGTGCGCCGCGTCGCCCAGCAGCGTCGTGCGGCCTTCACTCCAGCGCGGCAGCGGGTCGCGGTCGACCATCGGGTACTCGTAAACCGCCTCGGCGGCACCGATGAGGGCCGGCACGTCCAGCCAGTCGAACACCCAGTCCGCGAACTGCGGCAGGAAGTCGGCCGGGTCGCCCGGGCGGTTCCAGTCCTCCCGCTGCCAGGTGTGGTCTGCGGCGAACTTGCGCTCGGCAATGAAGTTGATCGTCGCCTTGCCATCTTCTTCGGGGGCGGAAATCGGATAGGCGACGAATTTCTGGAACTCGTGGCCGGCCATGATCATCGATCGGCCCGTCAGATAGGGCTTGGCCCGCGCGGTGCCGCGCCACAGGATGGCACCGTTCCACACCGGCGCGCCCTCGTCGGGATACAGCGAGCGGCGCAGGGCGGAGTGGATGCCGTCGGCACCGATCAGCAGGGCCCCCTGGACGGTGTCGCGCGGTCGGCCGGTCTTTTTGTCGCCCGTCTTCTTGTCGCCGGTCTTTTTGTCGCCAGCCGTCTTGTTGATGAAGCTGGCATGGACGCGGCCGTCCGCCTCGCGCCAGCTGTCGAGGTGCCGGCCGGTGACGATGGCCCCGGCACCCAGGCGCTCGCGTGCCGCCGCCAGCAGCATCATCTGCAGCTTGCCGCGATGGATCGAGAACTGCGGCCAGCGGTAGCCGGCGGCCTCGCCGCGCGCCTCCGACCAGATAAGCTGGCCGCGCTTGGAATAGTAGGCCAGCTCCGCCGTGCGGACGCCGAGCCGGTCGAGCTCGGCCAGCAGGCCCAGTTCGTCCAGCTCGCGCACCGCATGGGGCAGCAGGTTGATGCCGACGCCCAGCGGTTTGATCTCCGCCGAGCTCTCGAAGAGCTTCACCGGCACCCCCGCCTGGTGCAGCGAGAGGGCGAGGGTCAGACCGCCGATGCCGGCGCCGGCGACGAGAACGGTCATGGCGCTTTCCTTCTCACGCCCGCTTCCTCATCCGCCGGCTTCCTTACTCGGCCCCGGCGTACTCGGCGATCATCGCCCTGGCGTCGGTCACCATGGCGGCGCCGTCGTAGCCCTTGGCGTTCATTTCGGCGATCCACTGGTCGACCAGCGGTGCGGCGGCGGCTTTCCAGCGCGCCACCTCGGCCTCGTCCAGGGTGATCATCTTGTTGCCGGATTTCTCGGCGACGGCGATACCGGGGGCGTCGCCCTGGTCCATCACCTGGCCGATCCACTTGGAGGTGGCGATGCCGGAGTTGGCGTCGAGCACGGCCTTCAGGTCGTCGGGCAGCGACTCGTATTTCGCCTTGTTCATGGCGAAGACGAAGAAGGAGGTGTAGAGCCCGCGCGGGCCGGCGAAGTTGGTGTGGCTGTCCACCAGTTCGGAAACCTTCAAGGGCGTGGTGACTTCCCAGGGGATGGCGGTGCCGTCGATGACGCCCTTGGATAGCGCTTCGGGCATCGCCGGCACCGGCATGCCGATGGGTGTTGCGCCCAGGGCCGACAGCAGGGCGTTGGCCTGACGCGTCGGCCCGCGCAGCTTCAGCCCTTGCATGTCCTCCAGCTTGGTGACGCCGTCGCCCTTCACGTGCAGCAGGCCCGGGCCGTGGGTGTGCACGGCGATCAGGTGGACGTCCTTGAACTCGTCGGTCAGGTACTTTTCGTAGAACTTCCAGGCGGCTTGGGAGGTCGCCTCGGCGCTGGCCGGCATGAACGGCAACTCGAAGGCCTCGGTGCCGGGGAAGCGGCCGGGCGTGTAGCCGGTCAGGGTCCAGATGATGTCCACCACCCCGTCGCGCGCCTGGTCGTACAGCGCCGGCGGCTTGCCGCCCAGTTGCATGGCCGGATACAGCTCGAACTTGATGCGCCCGCCGGATTCCTTCTCGACCTTCTCGGCCCAGGGCGCGATGAAGTTTTTCGGCACCGGTGCTTGCGGCGGCAGGAACTGGTGGATGCGCAGGGTCACTTCCTGCGCCTGGACCGGGCTGGGGGCGGCGGCGAAGGTGGCAACGGCCGCCACGCAGGCAGCGCTAAGCAACGTCAGGATTTTCGACATCTGGTTTCCTCCCTTGGCCGTCCGACCAGTCCGACCGGCGGCAGCTTCATTATTGTTTACTATGTAAACTGATTGCGGCCCCTCCCGTCAAGAAGGGGGTAAGAAGGGCTCAGTACGGCAGCCCCACGTAATTCTCCGCCAGCGCCGTCTGCATTGCCTTGGACTCCCTCAGGTAGTCGAACTCGGCCCGTTGGATGCGGTCGCCGAAGCCGGCGTTTTCCGGGAACTGGTGCAGCAGCGTTGTCATCCACCAGGAAAACCGCTCGGCCTTCCAGATGCGCGCCAGGGCGCGCTGCGAGTAGGTCTCCAGGCCGCTCTCGTCGCCCTGGCCGTACCAGTCGATGAGCGCGGCGGAGAGATAATGGATGTCGGAGGCGGCGAGGTTCAGGCCCTTGGCGCCGGTCGGCGGCACGATATGCGCGGCGTCGCCGGCCAGGAACAGGCGGCCCCAGCGCAGCGGCTCGGCGACGAAGCTGCGCAGGGGCGCGACGCTCTTTTCGATCGACGGGCCGGTGACCAGCCGCGCCGCGACGTCGGACGGGATCGTCGCCTTCAGCCTCTCCCAGAAGGCGTCGTCGGACCAGGCGCCCGGGTCCTCGTCGGCCTTCACCTGCACGTAGTAGCGGCTGAGTTCGGGCCCGCGCAGGGAACAGAGAGCGAAGCCCTGGTCGTGGCGCGCGTAGATCAGTTCCTCGTTCACCGGCGGCGTCTGCGACAGCACGCCCAGCCAGCCGAAGGGATAGACCCGCTCGAAGGTCTTCAGCACGTCGCCGGGAATGCACGAGCGGCTGACCCCGTGATAGCCGTCGCAGCCGATGACGAAGTCGCAGTCCAGGGTCTCCTCGACACCGTCCTTTTCGAACGTCAGATAGGGCTGGTCGCTGTCCAGGTCGTGCGGCGTCACGTTCTGCGCGCCGTGGATGACGATCCCGCCCATGGCATCGCGCGCGGCGTAGAGGTCGCGGGTCACCTCGGTCTGGCCGTAGACCATCACGGTCTTGCCGCCGCTCAGTCCTTCCAGGTCGATGCGCAGGCGGTCTTCCCGGTAGGCGATGTTCACGCCGCTATGGATCTGGCCGTCGCGGTCCATGCGCTCGGCGACTCCGGCCCGGCGCATGAGGTCCTGGAAGCCCTGTTCCAGCACCCCGGCGCGGATGCGCCCCAGCACGTAGTCGCGGCTGCGCCGTTCCAGCACCACCGTCGAAATGCCGGCGCGGTGCAGCAGTTGCGCGAGCAGCAGGCCCGACGGGCCGCCCCCGATGATTCCAACCTGGGTGTCCATCCCTGAAAAACTGTCCTTTGTCAGGCTTGTTGGCTATTTTCAGCCATTACAGCGCCCGTTGCCGCTGGGACGGAAGGGAGGCTTCAGACCCATTCTTGGACAAATCGAACATCCTGCAGCGGGGCGGGACCGCGCCATTCCCAACTTCGCCCTCTACGGGGAAGACCGGCAAGGCGAGGCGCCCTTTCCCGACGTGCTGCACCCCGACGTGCTGCATTGCGAGTCGATCCCGGCGCGGGCCAGCCTGCACGCCTGGACCATCGCGCCCCACCGCCACCACAACCTGCACCAGTTCTTCTGGATCGAGCCGCCGGAAGGATCTGCTGAAGCGGGCGAGGCCAGCCTGGAGGGCCGGGCCCACTCTCTGGCGCCTGCAGCGGCTTCAGGCGTCGCGCTGACCCTGGCGCCGATGAGCGTGCACGGCTTCCGCTTCCGCCCCGGCACCCAGGGCTGGGTGGTCACCCTGCCGGCGGCGGTGCTGGCCCAGGAACTGGCGGGCGCGCCGGAACTGCGCGGCGCTCTTGCCGGTAGCGCGCTGATCCGCCCGGCGGTCTCGCCGCTGTGGCTCTTCGAGGCGGTAGCGCGCGAATACGCCGGCAGCGGCCTCGGCCGCGCCAAGGCGCTGGCGTCGCTGGCCGGGCTGCTGGCGGCGTGGTTCGCCCGCGCGCTGACCGAGCAGGCGGCCCGGGAGGTCGCCAGTACGACGCCCCGCCCGCGCACCGGGGCCGACCTGCTGGCGCGTTTCCAGGCGCTGGTCGAACGGGACTACCGCGCCCCCCGCAGCCTCTCCGCCTACGCGCGCGAGCTGGGCGTCACGCCGACCCACCTCAGCCGGGTCGCCCGCGGCCTGACCGGCTTTTCCGCCTCGCGGCTCATCCTGGAACGCCGCCTGCTGGAGGCCCGCCGCGCCCTCGCCTACACCTCCCTGCAGATCGCCGAGATCGCCTACATGCTGGGCTACAGCGACCCCGCCTACTTCGCCCGTGTCTTCGCCCGGGCGGCAGGGGAATCCCCCAGCGCCTTCCGCGCCCGCCTGACGGCGCTGTGATTTCTTCCCTCTCCCCTCGTGGGAGAGGGCTGCGCAGCGTTAGGGAGCGTCAGCGAACTTACGCGACGCTGGGTGAGGGGCGGGTCCTGGCAGCAGGGCGGACAATGCCTGGTGGCGTCTGACCGTCCGCACCTGACCCGACGCGGAAATGGCCTGCACAGTGCGTGACCATCTTCAGTTCCGCGCCGGGCGCCCCCGGCGCAAGCCCCAGCCGATGATGCGGTTTTCGGGTTTGCGCAGCGGCCGATCTCTCTGGAATGCGTGGGCCTTTGTCTGCCAGCTGCCCGCGGCGTGCATTTTTAGTCGCCGCGCCTTCCAATCGCTGCTACCTTGAATTGATTGAGAGTGCGACTGCTTGGGTGGAGTAAGGGGGCTGGCGGTGTCAGCACGAGTCTTCGTGCGCTGCGGATATTGCGGCACAGAACGGTGGCAAAAGCGGCTCCGCTGGGCAGGCGATCTGCAAATTTGTCATGAAACGCAGGTTTCTAGTCGACCGCATCCACGGCTTTCTCTGCTTTTGGGCGGCAGCGGCGGCAAGCGGTACCCCGACCGCAGAGTGCCGCAGACAGGCCTTCCCGGCCGCCGATCCGGCAGCAACTCTAGGTTTTTTCCCGAAAGAACCCGGGGAAGTTCTCCGCTTCTCCCGCTGAGCCGGCGCCTCGGCTGTGCTCCCGCCGCAATTTCCCGCTTTGAAGGGGGTGTCTCGACGATGAGCAAGGCCCCGGCTTCCGACCCGCAGTACCCGGTAGAGTGCGCCCCGCTGTTTCCCGAAGGGGCCGACGAAGCGGGGGCGCTGCCGGCGGGCAAGAGGACCGCGCCGCGCAGCAGGATCGGTCGGAACCGGCCGGTATCGGGGAGCAGACCTGCCAGAGCCGCCGTAGCGTTTCAGCATCCGGTGCTGTCCGGAGAGACCGGATGATGGCGCAAGAGCAAGCAAGGGGGGGGCTGGTCCGTATGTTCCGGCAGGTTTTGCTTGCTATGGCCATTCTGATCGGCGGCACCATCAATCTCTGTGGCGTCCTCGTCCTCTGGAGTGCAAACGATCTGAGCCAAGAAGTGGGCTGGCCGCTCCTGGCTTTCGCTGCCCTGGTAGATGGTATGCGATTTGCCGGGCGGAGAGGCTTGCTCTCTTTGTCATCCGTCGGTCCGGGAATATCGAGATGTCTTGATGTGCTGCTGCAACCGCGCGCCGCCTACTACTTGCTGGGCGGAACAGCAGTGCTTCTTTTCGTGCTCTACTACGCCTTGCCGAGCTATTGCCCTGTGGCGATCAACGAATGGATCGCGCGGCATATCGGCTTGGCCGCGCGGCGGGTTGAGCACATCGGGGATGCCTGCAGTGTAGCGCATGGATCGATGTTGCTGTTTGCGCAGGCCGCACTGTTGCTGACGTGTGTGTTGACGAGTGCGCTTCTATCGATAGCGGAAGTCTACAAGCCTCAGAAGTTTCAAATTAAGCCAGTGAAGAAAGCGCCGCCCCCCAGCGGGACGATAGCCCTGCTTTCCTTCGGTGTTTACTTCGCTTTTTTGTCTGGCCAAGCCTTTTTACCTTTTGACGTTCCTGGGGACATTGCATTCCGGGCCCGAGTTTTCGTTCCACAAGAAAACGTTCTTGCGTTCGCCTTCCTAATCATCGCGTCGTTGTTCCCAATGTATGTGCTCAGGTATCAGCTGCTTTTTTGCTCAATACTGATGCCCGCACGGGATGCACGCTAACCGGCAATAGGGGCACACAACGTGAGTGGCAACCTGGACCTCAACGATCTGAATTTGGGAACTCTTGTGTAGGAAGGCGTTTGGCGCCTCGGTGGCCTCGTTGTCATCGAGATTGATGCGAGTGCCGCTTCTGGCACTTCTGAGACCAAAGTCGGCTCCACAATCGCGGCCGCATTAAGTGCTTGAGCAGACCTGCGGAATGTTGCACGCAGCCACTCGAGCCTCAGCCCAGCTCGCCATGCGCGATCATCAGCGGGATGACCAGGTCCTCCTCGTCGTCCCGGTGGCGTTGCTTGTCCTTTCCTCGCGGCGCTGGGCAAAAACATGATCGTTGCAATGCTGCGAACACCGTCTAATCGCACGGGATCATCTCTTTGAGCGTGTTGTAGAGGCGGTCGATGATCGTTCGGACGTCGGGAATGAACCTGTCTTCATGGTGGGTGACCAGCCATTGGTCGTGTTCGAGGTCTTCGATCAGTGGTGAGACCTGATGCAGGGCGTCGAACCGCGTGCCGATAAAGGTCGGCAGCACCGCCCGCGCGGTCCCGGCCAGAGCCAGGTCGAGAGCATTGCGCGGGCTGGTCACTTCGATCGCGCGCGCCTTGCCGATTGTCTCTTGTACCCAGCGCGCAGAGGGCGTCGCCCCGAGAACACGCGCCCAGGTCGCCACGTCTTTCGACGTGGCATAGGCGGCAAAGCGCACGCGCGTGATCCTGCGCCCGGCCAGCCCTGTCCCCTCGGGCCGCCGGTTCCTCACGCCGATCACGGCTTCCCGTCTGCCGATGTCGAGCACGTCGTCTGCCGAAATGAAGCGCAGTCTTACGCCATCCGACCCGACGAGCTCTTGCATTCTGCCGCAAAGGATATGGGTCACCCAGGTGCCGGCGGAAACCTTCACCAGCGGCCAGGCCTGGTCCGCGGCGGCCGCCACGACGGGCTGAATCCGGCTTTCGAGGGCGGCGGCTGTGCTCAACAGATCCCGCCCGTCATCGGTCAGTTCATAACCGCGCGGCAGGCGCCGGAACAGGTCGCGCCCCAGACGCCGTTCAAGCGCCAGCATCCGCCGCCCCAGGGTCGGTGCACTTTTACCCGTAGAGGCCGCGGCGGCGGCAAGGCCGCCCTCGCGGGCGATGGCCAGGAACAGGCGCAGATCGTCCCAATCGAATCTCGTTTCATCCATGAAATGATAATTACATTCCATTTCATGGATGTGAAGCCGGCGCGGTGCTTCCCTGAGCAGGAGAGGCCACGGAAATACGGAAAGGAGCGCCGGAGATGCACTTCCTCGATACAGAGATCGCGCCGCTGGGGATGGGCTGCTGGCCCATCGGAGGGCCGATGTTCGCCGGCGACGAGCCCCTCGGCTACGCCAACGCGGACGATGCCGAGTCGATCCGCACCATCCATGCCGCGCTGGCGGCGGGGATCACCCTGTTCGACACGGCCGCGGCCTATGGGGCGGGCCACGCCGAGCGGCTGCTGGCCCGCGCGTTGAAGGGCCGGCCGGACGCCTTGATCGTCACCAAGATCGGGATCGCCATCGACGAGGCCAGCCGGCAGTTGACCGGCGATGAAACGGCGCCGGAAACCGTGGTCCCGGCGATCGACCGCTGCCTGTCGCGGTTGGGGCGCGATCGCATCGACCTGATGCTGTTACATCAGAATGCCCTGCCCGTGGCGCAAGCCGAGGCGATTTTCGACCGGATGGACAAGGCGCGTCAGGCCGGAAAGATCCGCGCCTACGGCTGGAGCACGGATTTCTCGAAAAGCGCGTCCGCGGTTGCCGGCCGGGAAGGATTCATCGCCGTCGAGCATGCGATGAACGTGCTGCTGGATGCCCCGGCAATGCGGGCCGTCGTGAGCAACAAGGGGATCACGGCCCTGATACGGTCGCCGCTGGCCATGGGCCTGCTCACGGGAAAATACGGGGCCGAATCGATCATGCCCGCCGACGACATCCGCTCGACGTCGAATCCCAAGACAGACTACTTCCGGGACGCCCGCCCGAACCCGGCGTTCCTTGCCAGGCTCGATCCCCTTCGGGACCTGCTGCGGACCGGCGGGCGAACCTTGACCCAAGGCGCACTCGGCTGGCTGTGGGCAAAGGCCGGCAACGTTCTGCCGGTTCCCGGCGCGCGGACGGTCGATCAGATCTACGGTATCGCCGGTGCCCTGGCCTTCGGTGCCTTGCCGCAGGATGTCATGGCTGAAATCGAAACCCTGATCGACCGGGGGTCTGAGGCAGAACCGGACAGAGCGCGCTAGGCAAGGGGGCGTCGGCGGCGTTGTTCAACGCGATTTTTGCTGCGCCATGCGGGCCATGCGGGCGTGCTCCCAGGACATCAGCAGCACGCCGGCGAAGACGATGCCGAAGCCCAGCAGGTGGACCCACGCGAAGCGCTCGCCGAGCAGCAGGTAGGACAGCACCAGGGCCGAGGCCGGCATGAGGCCCATGAAGGCGGCGGCGATGGAGCCTTCGGTCTTGGCGATGCCGGAGTACCAGCACCAGGTGCCGAGGGCGAGAGTGCCGGCGCCGTACCACAAGGCGGCCAGCCAGCCGCTCCCCGCCACCGCCCCAGGGTCGAAGCTTTGCCACTCCCAGGCCGCCAGGGGCAGGAACAGCGGGATCGACAGGGCGGCGGCGAGAAAGGCGACCACCATGGGGTCGGTGTCGCGGCTGACGCGCTGGCCCAGCAGGGTATAGGTCACCTCGCAGCAGACGGCGGCGAAGACCAGCAGGCCGCCCAGCACGGCACTGTTGCCCCAGCCCCGAAGCCATTCCTGCAAGGGGCCGCTCGCGCCCCCCGGGCCCCCGCCGCCCGCGCCGCCGCCCGAGCCGCCGCTCAGATAGAGCAGCAGCACGCCGCCCACCGCCAGGGCGATGGCCGCGATCTTGCGCCAGTTGGCCTTCTCGCCGACCAGCAGGATGGCGGCGGCGGCGGTGACCGCCGGTGTCGTCGCCATGACCACGGCCCCGGTGACGCCGGGGACCAGGCTCATGCCCATCAGCATGAAGACGGAAAAGCCGAACATGCCGAAGATCGCGATGAGGCCGGTCAGCAGCCAATCGCGGCGGCTGAGCGTGCGGACCTCCGACCAGGAGCCGATGAGGAACGGGGTGAGCACCAGGGCGCCGACGGCAACCCGAAAGGCGGAGCCGACGGCGACCGGCATGGCCTCGGTCACCAGCTTGGAAACCGGCGTGGCCGAGCCGAAGAGGATCATGCCGGCGGCGAGCTGAAAGTAGATCAGCCCGGCCAGGGCGGGAGAGCCTTTCGACGCGCTGTGCGGTTTCGACGTTGCCATGGCGATGCTGTGACAATGTCCCGGCTCTCCAGGAGTTCCAGCCGCGCTGCTCAGGGCTGAAACCGCCTTCGTCCCGGCGGCGGCGCGGACGGCGCCACCCGGTCTCTAGCAGGGTGCTGAAAAACGGATCCAGCCCGTGGCGCATCCTTCGAGACGGGCCCCCAAGGGACGGGGCGGCCCTCCTCAGGATAAGGACAAATATATGAAATTTAATAGATCCTCATCCTGAGGAAGCCCCGCAAGGGGCTGTCTCGAAGGATGGCCAGGGGCTCCACAGACCTTTTTCAGCACCCTGCTAGCGGCCGATCGGATGACTGGTTTCCCAGGCCTCGATATAGTTGCGGGTCCGCGGCACCGCGTCTCTGGCCTTGCTCAGTTGAATCTGGGTGACGATGTGGCTGCCGTGCATGAAGGTCAGTTCGCTGGTGGCCAGGTAAAACTCCCACATGCGGCAGAAGCGCTCGTCGTACAGCGCTGCGGCCTTGTCGCGGTTGGCGGCGAAACGCTCTCTCCAGTGGCGGCAGGTGTGGCCGTAGTGATCCCGCCAGATTTCGATATCGTTGATGAACATCCGGGTTTTCTCGATCGGCGGAACGATCTCCGACAGGGCCGGTGAGTAGCCGCCGGGAAAGATGTACTTGCGGATGAACGCGTTGGTCGCGCTGGGGCCGTTGCGCCGCGCGATGGTGTGCAGCAGCGCAACGCCGTCGTCGGTGAGCAGCTCGCGGACCTTGCGGAAAAAGGTGGCATAGTGCGCGACGCCCACATGCTCGAACATGCCGACCGAGACGATGCGGTCGAACGGCCCGTCGACCGAGCGGTAGTCCTGTTCCAGAATGCGGACACGATCGGCAACACCGGCCTCGGCTGCCCGCGCCTCCGCGATGCGCCGCTGTTCCGGTGACAGGGTGACTCCCACCACCTGGGCGCCGCATTCCCGGGCCAGATAGATCGCCATGCCGCCCCAGCCGCAGCCGATATCGAGCACGCGCATCCCCGGTTCGATACACAGCTTGGCGGCGATGTGGCGCTTCTTCGCGGCTTGCGCCGTCTCCAGGCTGTCGCTCTCGTTCTCGAAATAACCGCAGGAGTATTGCATGTCGGTATCGAGAAACAGCCGGTACATGTCGGCATCGAGGTCGTAGTGATGGCGGGCGTTGCGGCTGGATACCCGGGCCGGGTTGAACTGAAAGAGTCGGCGAACCAGTTTCTGGAACGACTTGTTCCGCTTCTCG
>ERZ1740062.892-NODE-892-length-13448-cov-4.749123_pt1 | contig 13448 bp, 12 predicted proteins | sample MGYA00581741_ERZ1740062 | MGnify/ENA primary metagenome ERZ1740062 (study PRJEB43018, sample SAMN04849747) | marine metagenome | isolation source: floating plastic debris | place: Pacific Ocean | collected 2008-09-01 | study: EMG produced TPA metagenomics assembly...
GCTGCACACCGTCATGGAGCGATTGCTCGACACGATTTCCTACGAGGCGGCCGATCAGAGTGGCAAGCACTACCAGATCAGCGCGGGCTACGTCGACGAACACCTCGGCGAACTGGTCGAAGACGAAGATCTGAGTCGTTACATCCTGTAGCGCAGCTCCGATGGCCACACCGCCGGTCAACATACGACTCCGCAAGCAATCGGCCTGCCTGCGGCTCGAATACGCCGATGGGGCCTGTCACGATCTGTCGTTCGAATACCTGCGGGTCAATTCGCCATCCGCTGAAGTGCGAGGCCACCATCCGGATCAGGCGATACTGCAGCATGGTAAGCGGCAGGTTCGGATCGTGCGCATCGAACCGGTTGGCCACTACGCGCTTAAGCTGTTTTTCAGCGATGGTCACCAAACCGGCATCTACAGCTGGGACTGGTTACGAATACTGGGAGAGGAACACGACGCACGTTGGGCCGAATACCTGAACGCGCTATCGACAGCCGGCTTATCCCGTGACGCCTGAGCCAGCACGGGCGCAAACCGGTACAATACAGGGCTCGGCCGTTTTGGCCTTCCTCTAGCCCCGGCACAGGACACGACCGTGACAACGGACTCAACCGACAACAAGACACACTTCGGCTACGAAACCGTCGACGCCGATCGCAAAGCCGACAAGGTACGCGGCGTTTTTGATTCGGTCGCCGGCAATTACGATCTGATGAACGATCTGATGTCCGGCGGCATCCATCGGCTATGGAAAAAACAGACGATCGACAAGGCAGCGGTGCGCAACGGTCACCGCGTGCTCGATCTCGCCGGCGGCACTGGTGACCTCGCGATGGCATTTGCGCGCCAAGTCGGCACCGACGGTCAGGTGGTGTTGGCCGATATCAATGCCGCGATGCTGGAGCAGGGTCGAGAGCGGCTGCTCAACGCCGGCATCATCGATGTTGAGATCGCGCAAGTCGATGCCGAAGCACTGCCTTTCGCCGACAACACGTTCGATCTGATCACGATCGCATTCGGTCTGCGCAATGTCACCCGTAAAGAAGTCGCACTGCAATCCATGCTGCGGACATTGAAACCCGGCGGCCGACTGTTGGTGCTCGAGTTTTCCAAACCGAATGATCTTTTGAAACCGGCCTATGACCTGTTTTCTTTTTCTGTGCTGCCCTTTCTCGGGCGGGTGGTCGCCGACGACGAAGCGAGCTATCGGTATCTGGCCGAATCGATCCGTATGCATCCGGATCAGGAAACCCTGAAAGGCATGATGGAAAACGCAGGCTTTGAGCGCTGCGGCTACGATAACCTGACGGGCGGCATTGCAGCACTGCACTACGGCTACAAATTATAACGATGATGAATCTGGGTATCCTGTTCAAGCCAATCACGGCGCTCATCAATCGGCGTATTAACGAACAGACGCCGGCTCGCGAACTCGCCGCCGCACTCGAGGGTTGCAGCATGGCGGTACGCGTGGACAACACGGCACTCGCTGTGTTCCTCCGCGTCGATAGCGGTGCGTTACAGCTCCAGTCCCACTATGAGGACGCCCCCGATGTGGTGCTGTCGGGCAGCCCGATCTCATTGAAGACACTCGCCGGCAGTGCTCCGCAACAAGTCATCCGCGACGGCCATGTCACGATGAGCGGTGACGCGACCATTGGCCAAAAATTTCAGCAGCTGCTGCGTTTAGCCAAGCCAGATCTGGAAGACGCACTCGCCAATGTGGTCGGCGATGTGGTCGCCAATCAGACCAGTACTGTCGTGCGCGGCGTCGGAAGAGCGGCGGCGAATCTCAGCGAGCGCGCCCATCATCGGTTCGGCGATTACCTGACGACGGATACCGGTGCGCTACCCACTCAGGAACAGTTCGCTGCCTTCCGCCGTGACAACGAAACACTGCGGGATGATCTGGCACGCGCGCAGGCGAGAGTGCGGCTGCTGGCCGCACGGCTGGACGAGGAAGAATAGATTGCTGACACCAGCACGTATCAAGCGGCTGATCAGCATCCAGCGGGTGCTCGTCAAGTACAGCCTCGATGACCTGATCGCGACATCACGGTTGCTGCGCCCGCTGCGCTTCGTGTTTCTGTTCGGCGGTCGCCGCATGGATCGCGATGCGCCGCTTGGCCAACGGATTCGCCTGGCACTGGAAGAACTCGGGCCAATTTTCATCAAGTTTGGCCAGGCGTTATCGACACGGCGAGATTTATTACCGCCGGACATCGCGGCAGAACTCGCCAAGCTACAGGATCAGGTGCCGCCGTTCGACGGTCAGCTGGCGCGCCAGATCGTTAATGATGCCTACGGCTTCGATTTGAGCGAGGTCTTTGCAGAGTTTGACGACACACCGATGGCCGCCGCTTCGATCGCTCAGGTACACCCGGCCAAACTGCACGATGGCACCGACGTCGGCGTTAAGGTATTGCGGCCCGGCATGCGCGAGCGCATCCGGCAAGACCTCGAAGTGATGTATGCGATGGCCGAACTGACGCAGCGGTATCTGCCGGACGGTCAACGGCTGCGACCCGTCGAAGTGGTCAGCGAATACGACAAGACGATCATGGACGAGCTCGATTTGTTGCGCGAAGCCGCCAACGGATCGCAGTTGCGCCGTAATTTCGAGGGCTCAACGCAGCTGTACGTGCCGGAGGTCTACTTCGATTACAGTCGTGTCACCGTGCTCGTAATGGAACGCATCTACGGTGTACACATCAGCAACATGGATGCACTGAAGGCGGCTGGCACGAATATCAAACGTCTCGCTGAGAACGGCGTCGAGATCTTTTTCACGCAGGTGTTCCGGCACAACTTTTTCCACGCTGATATGCACCCGGGCAACATTTTTGTGCGCACGGACGACCCAGAGAACCCGATCTATCTGTCGGTGGACTTCGGCATCATCGGCACGCTGAACTTGAAAGACCAACAATATCTAGCCGAGAACTTTCTTGCTTTCTTCGATCGTGATTATCACCGGGTTGCACAGTTGCATGTCGATTCCGGCTGGGTACCGCCGGACACGCGCGTGGAAGAACTGGAATCAGCGGTGCGAACGGTGTGCGAACCCATCTTCAATAAGCCGCTCGCCGAAATCAGTTTCGGCACCGTGTTGTTACGTCTGTTCGAAACCGCACGCCGGTTTAACATGGAGGTACAGCCGCAATTGATTCTGCTACAGAAGACGCTGCTGAATATTGAAGGGCTGGGCCGCGATCTCTATCCGGAGCTGGACCTATTCGAGACCGCTCAGCCGATCCTGCGTCGCTGGATGGAAGAACGACTCGGCGGACGTGCGGTGCTCAACGATTTCCGCACGCAGTGGCCGGAAGTGCGCGAAACCTTGCGCGAACTGCCGACGATTGCACGGCGCATCAGTGAACAGGCATCGAATGGCGATTTTCGTCTGACAATGGACTCGCCACAGATCGTCGCGTTACGCGATGAGATGCGTCAGGACAACCAGCGGCGTTACCGCGTCACCTTAGGAATCATCGCCGCCGCGGTTGGCGGATTTCTGGTCTACACCGGCCAATATGTCAGTGTTGGCTGGCTTCTCGTCGGCGTTGGTGCGGCCGCTGTTCTGCTCAGCCGGCCACGCTAACAAGCCTGCGCTAGATGCGTTAGTAGGTCGTCGCTGCTGTCTGCAGCGCGCGATACTCGTCTAGGCGCTCACGACTGGCGCCGAGCTCTTCCGCCAAGTAAACCAATCGATCCCGCAATTGGCCTTTGCGCTCCGACAGACGCTTGGTCTCCGCAAGGATTTCCAGGCGCTCTTCCGGCAACAGCCCGTCGCTGACCATTCTCAGTGTCTCGCTCTCGATCGTCGCGTCGATATCAGCGATCTCGTTTTCCGCCCGCACGATGTCGGACTCTAACCGACGTACGTCAGCGCGCAGTTCGTAGAGCGTGCGACCTTCTTCATAGGCGGCGAGAAACGCGTTTTCCAGCTCGGCTGGGCAAACACCCTGATAGCTCGCGCCGCGTTCGCCAGCGTTATAGCCGTTTTGCGGACGGCAATATTCCTGCAGCCCTTCCTGCCTGCCTGCCTGATATTCAGCGAGATCCGGCGTGACACCGGCTTTCGCACAGGCTTTGCGGTAAGTGCCGATCGCGGCACCGCTACGACCCTGAACGCCGTCTTCATAGCCGACGGTGCGCCAGTCAGAGGTCAAGCATTCGTCTTCCGACATGGTTGTCGCGCAGCCGGTTAAACCGAATAGGGTAATCGCGAATAGTGCTGTAAAGAGTCGCATGGTGAGTTTCCCAATAAGTTCCGCGTTAACGGTACGCCGCTGCGGCTGAACCGCCGATGAACCAATTCACAGTTCCGAAACTCCGTCATTCTCTGGCAAATCATGCTCAGGCGCTGCCAAAGCAGGCATAATGGTGTCGTAACAGCACGAGCCAGACGCACGTGGACGATAAAAAACGACAACTCTTTCGCCCGCGTGCTGCGGCTTCCATCGTGATCGCCAACATGGTGGGTACGGGCGTATTCACAAGCCTGGGCTTCCAACTGGCGGATATTCAATCCGGCTTTGTGCTGATGATGTTGTGGGCCATCGGCGGCGTTATCGCATTCTGCGGCGCGATGAGTTATGCCGAACTTGGCGCTGCGTTGCCGCGATCCGGTGGCGAATACAATTTTCTCGGTGAGATTTATCATCCGGCTGCGGGCTTCGTCTCCGGCTGGGTGTCGGCGACGGTCGGTTTTGCCGGCCCGACCGCACTCGCGGCCATCACCTTCGCGACCTATCTGGGCTCTGCTTTCCCAGCCGTACCGCAAACACCGGCGGCTGTCGCGCTGGTCGCGATACTGACACTGGTGCATGCCACCAACCGTAACGCGAGTGGCAATGTGCAAGTCGCCTTCACGGCGCTGAAGATCGCGCTAATCATCATTTTCTGTGCACTGGCGTTCGTGCTGGTGCCGGAGCCGCAGAGCGTTACTTTCGCACCACAGACCGGCGACCTGGCGCTGATGACGGGCGGCGCGTTCGCGGTGTCACTGATCTATGTGAGTTATGCGTATACCGGCTGGAATGTCGCGACCTACCTATCGGCAGAGCTTGAAAACCCGCAACGCAACCTGCCGCTCGTGCTGGGCGCGGGTACGTTGCTGGTGATCGTGCTCTACCTGGCGCTGAACTACATCTTCCTTTATGTCGCGCCGATCGACGACATGGTCGGCAAAGTGGAGATCGGCTATATCGCCGCTGACAATGCCTTTGGTGACATCGGTGCCAAAGTGATGGGCGTGGTGCTCGCTTTGCTGCTGATCTCGACCGTTAGTGCAATGATTATCGCCGGGCCCCGCGTGTATCAGGCAATAGGCCAGGATTACGCAGTCTTCGCCTGGCTCGCGCGCACGAATCGCTATGGCGTACCTGCGATGGCCATCTACCTGCAGGGCGTCATTACGATCACCTTCATTCTGACCTCACCGTTCGAGTACATCCTGCTGTTCTCCGGCTTCACACTCGCACTGAATACCTTTGCAGCGGTCGCAGGTCTATTTGTTCTGCGTGTTACTCAGCCTGAATTGCTGCGCCCTTTCAAAGCCTGGGGCTACCCAATCACACCGCTCATTTTTCTCGGTTTGACGGGTTGGACCTTGTGGTATGTGCTGATCGACGACTCCCAGGGCACGTTGTTCGGCCTCGGTGCCGGCGAACTCGGCCTGGTCGTCATCGGCATTGGCCTGTGTTTTTATGCCCTCACCGAATGGCTGGGTGGGGTGCGTGCACGGCGCTTGTCGATAGACTCCAGCGATTAGTCTTTTTCGCAGCCGGCAGTCCGTCGCGTTGGCGTGTACTTCGGCGCTACATCCGTGAGCTGTCGATCGTTCCAAGGATTGGCAGCCAGCGGGCTGCCGTGTACATCGCTGGTACATCCGTGAGCTATCCATGGTTCCAAGGGTTAGCAGTCAGCGATCCATTTTTTCTCGCTCAATACGATTCGCTCGAAAAAAGGCTCCCTGACTGCTGTCACGGCCTCAGTTCACGATGAGCTAGCCAACATCCGGGAGTGGCTTGAGAGCGAGTGGTTTCGAGCGAGCAAGACAGCTCACGGATGTACCACCAACGAGCACGTGAGAAAAATGGATCGCTGGCTGCAAAATTGGTCGTCAGACGATTGTGAACACGTCGCGACGCACTGGAAAGAAGAGGGATGTTAGTGCGTCTTGTAGCGCTTGCGCATGATCGCGACCGAGCGTCGCAGGATACGTTTCAACACCTTTTGATCAACGTCGTCGGAGTTCTTTAGGTACAGGCACGACTTGCCGAGCTTATGCGGTCCGAGCGCTTTGAGCTCCTCGTCGAACTCGGAAAACCCAGGCATTACATACACCGTCAGGTTTTGTGCTCTGGACGAGAAGCCCGTCAGCACCGCTTCGCCTTCTCGCCCGGATTCGTAGCGATATTCATAACTACCGTAGCCGACAATCGTCTTGCCCCACATCGTCGGCGGCCGCCGTGTAATCTGCTGCAGAATGACGTCCAACTCACGTGACTGGCGCTGACGTTGTGCATCTATGATCGATGCCAGATAGGCCTCAACCGAAGCGACCGTCGCTACTGTCTTGTTGTTTGCTTTTGCCATATTGGCTTGCTCCCCCGCGCTGCCGGAACAAACTCCAGCAGCATGATAATGGCAGCCGCGATGGTCGATTTAGCGAGCGCCCCCACCCAGAATGGCTGCACGCCATTAAACCAGGCCGCCGTCAAACCGACACTGACGCTAAGCAGGCCACCGCCGATCAACAATATCAGCGCATGCCCCAGCAGCATCCAAAATAGAAGGCGCCAACGCGGCCGACGCAGTCGACCAGTATCCGCAAGGTAGCCGATCAGCGCTGCAGCAAACCAGAACGCCAACAAATAACCACCGCTCGGCCCAAACAAGACGCCAGCACCGGAACGGCCGTCGGCGAATACGGGTAGACCGACGATGCCAGCCAGCAGATACAAAAGGATCGTGATACTGGCGCCATTGAAACCGAGCAGGGCGCCTGACAACAGCACAACGATAGTTTGTGCGGTCTGCGGTAATGACGTACCCGGCAACGGAAAGCTGAGATTGGCAGCCACCGCAAGCGCGGCCGTGCACAACACAGCGCCGAGCCATTCCCCTATCGTCATTCGAACCGCCTTCGCTCAGCTACGCGCCGAGATTAAAAAAACACAGCTTATTGCCGTCCAGATCGCGCCAGTAGGCCGCATAAAACCCACCGCCTCCGCGCGGGCCAGGCGCACCCTCGTCGGTGCCGCCGAGCGCCAGCGCTTTGGCATGGGCCTCGTCGACCAGCGTGGCGCTGTCCAGCATGATGGCCACCATCGTGCCGTTGCCAGCGGTCGCCGGCTTGCCGTCGAATGGCGCGATGATACTCAGCCAAGGCTCAGTCGGAGACCTGCCCCAGGCGACGAAAGTACCATCCTGCATTTGCCGGCTGGCACCGAGCGAACCCAGCAGGTCATCATAAAATGCTGCGCTGTCGTCAAAACAATTCGTGCCGAGCGTGACATAGCCAATCATGGTCTTCCCCTATCGATGTCCCGTGCGCACTATAGCCCATGCCGCATCACACCCATAGCGTTGAATCGGAGATCAATACCACTGCGCGTAGAAATGTTGCGCGAGAACGCAGCAAAATTTTCAATCTGCAGCAAAATATCTGTGTGATACACAGAGCTATTCATTATAAATAGCTGATTTTAAATGCTATACAGGCGAATACGCTATAAGAAGCGGTCCTTGCCGCAGCATGGCTTTCGAGTGCCGGCGCTCAGTCTGATGCTGCACTCGCAGCCGGTAAGGCCGCTAACCAGCGCCTACGCTTCTCTTTAGGCGGCATGCTGGCGAACGCCGGGCTTGTCGAGGGCAATGTGATGTGTGTCAGTGCTCGCGCTGGTAGTGACTGTTGACCGATGACATGCCGGGCAAACAACTGACAGGCTTTGGCGCCGTTATAGACCACGGTGCTGATACTCGGATGGGCAGCCAGCAGCCTCGCAAAATCGTTAGCGACAATACTATCGGTCTGAATCGCGCTGTCGAGGCTGCCCGGCCGGACGCAATGAGCGAGCACATCCCACAAGATCACCGGTGCGGCAGATAGTCGGGCGCAACGTTCGTCGTAACTGAGTAAAGGCGGCAGATTCAACCAAGCCGACATGATGGGCCAGAACGCGTTTCGCGGATGCGCATAGTAGGCCGCCTCGGCCAGCGACCGTTGTCCCGGCATCGTGCCAAGAATCAAATGTGTTGCATTTTTCCCGAAGATCGGCTCGAAACCAATAGCTTTTTCTGACATTTGCGCATTTTTCTCGGTTTTGGCGATTTGCTGTCATCACTAAAGTTGTGGTCAGTCTCGCCGCTACCCTTCATAGATTATCGGGTCACGCGCCGACGCCGTGGCCGCAATGGTCGCATGGAGGAGAGCGCCTTGCAGTCAACATCCGCCCAACTGGGCCGTTATGAAATACAAAGAACCATCGGCCGTGGCTCGCAGGGGCGCGTCTACCTGGCACGCGACCCCAAGCTGCAGCGCGACGTGGCGATCAAGGTTCTCACCACCGACAAAGCGGAATTCAAGTTAACCGATGAGAACGGAACGCCACTCGAGGCGCTCACAGCGAGTCGGGTCAAGCACGCTAACATCATTCCGATTCACGATATCGGCGACAGTGAGCACGGCCCTTTTCTCGTGTTTGGATTCGTTGAAGGCAAAACACTGGCACTGGAATTGTCAAAACACCAACGATATGAGCTCGCCGATGCCATTCCAATGATGGCAACGATTCTCGATGCGATGAAGTCGGCTCACAGCGCCGGCGTACTACATCTCGACCTGAGTCCACGCAACATTATGATCAATTCGGATGGCGCTCCTCAGATTATGGATTTCGGCTTGTCGCAGTTCGTCGATTTCCGACGAACCGACCTGACCCTTGCCACCGGCACGCTGCGCTATATGGCTCCAGAGCACTTTCTCAGGCAACAGCTCGGGCCGTTCACCGATGTCTTCGCGCTCGGATCGACATTTTACGAGATGCTGGTCGGGGAACGCGCCATCCAGGGCGGCAGTGTCGAGGATATGCAACGCGCCATCGCCAATGGCGATATTGATCTCGATAAGCTCAACCAACTGCCGCACGCAGAGGACTTGCAACGCTTCTTTAAAGGCGCTTTTGCTGTGGAACCCACGACCCGCTATGCGGATGCCGGTGTGATGTTTAAGGCGTTCCAGACGATGATCACAGCCGTCGGCCTGGGCGACGCTTTGCGTAGCGATGAGGGTGGACACAGTACCGTCGATTTCCTGATTCGACGCATGCAGCGCAAAAAGGACTTTCCTGCGATTTCCAGCACGCTGACGGAGATCAACCGGCTGACCAGCGATGAGAACGTCGCGCCCGCCGACGCGTTGGCGAACGTGATCCTGCGCGACATGTCGTTGACGAGCAAATTATTGAAGATGGCGAACTCGGGCTTCTATGGCGTTCGCGCTGCAGAGGTCACCAGCATATCGCAGGCGGTTGTACTGCTGGGCATTCCGCAGGTTCGCATGATCAGCTCGAGTCTGATCTTGTTCGGCAATATGAAAAGTGACTCGTCCATTCTGAAAGACTCCATGACGCGCTCATTTTTCGCCGGATTGCTGGCGCGTCACCTCGCCAAGCGCGAGCAACTGCGCAATGACGAAGAGGCATTCATCGCGGGGATGTGTCAGAACCTTGGCGAGAACCTGGTGATCTATTACTTCCCCGAAGAGCATGAGGATATCGAGGCGCTGCGTGCCCAGAACGGTATCAGTAAAAAAGCCGCTGCGACCGAGATACTCGGTGTCCCTTACGCGTCCCTCGGCGCGAAAGTCGCTGAGATCTGGAGCCTGCCAAGCATAATCGCCGACGCAATCCGCGGCCTGGACGACGGACCGGTACCCGCACCTGCCGACGATGAGGAAAAGGCCCGACAGATCGCCATTCTGACCAATCAGCTTTGCGATGTGTTCGTCGCGGTATCACCTGACGACGCGACAGATACCCTCGACGAGGTCGCCGCTCGGTTCGAAAGCGCGATCACGCTCGACCCGATCTACGTGTTTAACCTGTTTTCGGCTGCATTTGAAAAACTCGAGATGTTTGCGCCGGTGTTTGAAATCAATGTGGGTCAGAGCGAATTCTGCGGCGCAGTGTCTGCTTGGCTCAAACGACGAGAACCGCAAGTCGCGCAACTCATCGAGGCCGCCGAACAGGCCACGGCGACCGGCTGACATAGCTTTCACGCTACGGCTGGCTTACCCTTTCGAGAAGCTGCAGTGCTGAAGGGGAGTCAGGCGAATGAACGATACGGCGAACGTAACCACGCAGAGGGGCGTGCTCGCGTGGATTGAGCGCACAGGCAATCGCCTGCCAGACCCGGTGTTCATCTTCTTCTGGCTGATCGCTGTGCTGGTCGTGATCAGCATCGCAGCCTCTGCCGCCGGCCTCTCCGCACCGCATCCAACCCGCCTCGACGCCAACGGTCAGGCCATCATCATCAGTGCGCAGAGCTTGTTGAGTGCGGAAAATATCCAACGGCTCTGGGTGGATATGCCGAAGACATTCACGCATTTTCATCCATTGGGATATGTCTTGGTTGTGATGCTGGGCGCCGGTATCGCTGAACGATCCGGGCTGTTTGGTACGGCGATGCGTGGCGCTGTACGCAACGCGCCAAAATTCTTGCTGACGCCGATGGTCGCACTGGTGGCGATGATCGGTAACCTCGCCGCTGACGCGGCCTATGTCGTACTGATTCCACTGGCCGGTGTGCTCTACGCCGCGGCGGGTAGACATCCGGTTGCCGGTATCGCGGCGGCCTTTGCTGGTGTTTCGGGTGGGTTCTCCGCCAATCTGTTCCCCGGTCAGCTCGACGCATTGCTGTTCGGCATCACACAGGAGGCAGCGGAAACGCTGGTACCGGGATGGGAGCCGAATATCGCCGGCAATTGGTATTTTATCGCGGCGATGACGTTCGTCTTTCTGCCAGTGATCTGGTATGTCACAGACCGTATTATCGAGCCACGCCTCGGCAGTTTCAGAGCAGAAGGCGATCTTGCCGCGATCAGCAGCGATGAGGACAAACCCCTCGAGCCCGGCGAACGCAAAGGGCTGGTCTATGCCGGCATTGCTGCCATCGCCGTCATTCTGTTGTGGATCGGTTTCACGATCGGGCCAGGCACACCGTTGATCAACGAAGCCGCCCAGCCCGACGCACGCCTGAGCCCGTTCTATCGTTCGTTAGTCGCCGGATTCCTGGTCCTGTTTGTCGCCTGTGGCTGGGCTTATGGCGCGGCAGCCGGCACGGTGAAAAGCCACCGGGATATCGTGCGCATGATGACCGACGCGATGGGTGATCTCGCCTACTACATGGTGCTGGCATTTGCTGCGGCGCACTTCGTTGCCATGTTCAATTGGTCCGAACTTGGACTGATTTTCGCGATCATGGGCGCGGACGCGCTGAATGGCGCCAACCTGCCGATGCCCGTCCTGCTCGGTTTGCTGGTGTTGTTCACTGGCGTGATCAATTTGTTCGTCGGCTCTGCCAGCGCGAAATGGGCGTTGCTCGCGCCGGTCATGGTGCCGATGATGATGTTGCTGAACATCAGCCCGGAGATGACGACAGCAGCCTACCGGGTCGGCGACAGTGCCAGTAACATTATTACGCCGCTGATGGTGTACTTCCCGCTGATTCTGACGTTCTGCCAACGTTGGCAAAAAGAATTCGGGCTTGGCAGCCTGACCGCGACGATGATTCCGTATTCCATCGCGCTAATGATCTCGGGACTCATCATGACGATGGCGTGGATCGCGCTTGGCTTACCGCTCGGACCGGGCACCACCGTCGAATACGCGCTGCCGACCGGTTGACCCGACGCTAGCCCAGCCGAATGACAGACGAACGCCCGAAGGGCCGATCGCTTAAGCCACTCGCCACACTGTGGCCGTTTATCCGGCCTTATCGCGGCACGTTGCTGTTGGCATTGGTTGCGTTGCTGGTCGCCGCTGCAGCAATGCTGGCATTGCCGATCGCATTTCGGCACCTGATCGATCGCGGCTTTGGTGCCGGTGACCTGCAGACCATCAACCGCTACTTCGGCTGGTTCCTGCTCGTCGCTCTGGTGTTCGGCGCATTTGCGGCGATGCGATTTTATCTGGTGACCTGGCTTGGCGAGCGTGTCGTCGCCGACTTGCGCAGTGCCGTTTACCGCAACATTGTGCGCCTGGATCCGACGTTTTTCGAAGTCACACGAACCGGCGAAGTCTTGTCGCGACTCACGACTGACACGACCCTCGTACAAAGCATTTCCGGCGTGAGCCTGTCGATCGCGCTGCGCAGTTCGCTGAGCTTCACGGGCGCACTCATTCTACTGTTGATTACGAATGTCGCCTTGGCCGGTTACATCCTGCTAACGATTCCTGTGGTCGTGATTCCGCTGATCGCGATCGGACGACGCATTCGCAATCTCTCGCGGGTCGCGCAGGACAAGATCGCCGCAACGAGTGGACTCGCCGGTGAAACACTCAATGCGATGCAGACCGTGCAGTCATTCACGATGGAGACGCTGCAGACAGATCGCTTCGATAGCGCCACCGAACAGAGTTTTCGCGCCGGTATCGCGCGTACGCGGGTACGTGCTCTGATCTCGGCGCTCGGCATCATTCTCGTGTTCGGTGCGCTGACCTTCGTCCTGTGGTTAGGAGCCCGTGCGGTGATTCGTGGCACGATGACCGGTGGCGAATTGGGCCAGTTCCTGCTCTACGCAGGTTTGGTCGGATCGTCAGCGGCAGGCTTAAGCGAAGTCTGGGGAGAGATTCAGCGCGGCGCCGGCGCGATGGAACGATTGACCGAACTGTTGGCCGCCAGGCCCGCCATTGCTGCGCCGCCTGAACCGCAGCCGTTGCCAACACGTATCAGCGGCCAGGTCACGTTCGATAATGTCGGCTTCCATTACCCATCCCGTCCCGACGATCGCGCCGTCGATGCGCTCTCCTTTACTGTGGAACCCGGCGAAACCGTCGCACTGGTTGGACCCTCTGGCGCCGGTAAGAGCACCTGCCTGCAACTGCTGCTGCGCTTCTACGACCCGCAATCCGGACGCATTCTGATCGATGACTTTCCGATAACGACGCTCGATCCGCTGGCACTTCGTCGTCAGATCAGTCTGGTGCCGCAAGAGACGGTGTTATTTGGACTGAGCGCCATCGAGAACATTCGCTTTGGACGACCGGAGGCCGACGACGAGGCAGTTTTTGCCGCGGCGCGCGCCGCGGCCGCGCACGATTTTATTGAGGCACTGCCTGAGGGCTATGACACCTACCTCGGCGAACGCGGTACACGTTTGTCCGGCGGCCAGCGCCAGCGCATCGCCATCGCACGTGCGATTTTGAAAGACGCGCCG
>ERZ1740062.893-NODE-893-length-13434-cov-3.826444_pt1 | contig 13434 bp, 10 predicted proteins | sample MGYA00581741_ERZ1740062 | MGnify/ENA primary metagenome ERZ1740062 (study PRJEB43018, sample SAMN04849747) | marine metagenome | isolation source: floating plastic debris | place: Pacific Ocean | collected 2008-09-01 | study: EMG produced TPA metagenomics assembly...
AGCCACTGCGCCGTCAGGGCAATTTCCGGAAGCAGCACCAATGCCTGCCGCCCTTCCTTCAGGCAGGCCGCAATAGCCTCAAAGTAAACTTCTGTCTTGCCGGATCCTGTCACGCCCTCCAGAAGGGCGACATGGAAACTGTTATCACTAACAAACGAGGTCAGCGCCTTCGCCGCGGTCATTTGATCTGGGGAAAGATCAAAGGCGGCATGTTGCCAGTTAGCCGGTTGGAGAGGGCTCTCCGCCGGTAGGTCTACGACCTCAAGGGCGCCCTTGTCGGCAAGTCCCTTGATAACGGATGTACTCACCCCAGCAATTGACGCCAAATCTGTCGCCGTGTGCGCTCCACCCTCAGATACCACATCAAGAACCCGCTGTCGCGCTGCCGTAAGTTTTTCCGGCATCTCTCCGGCAAAACGGTACCCCGTGCGTGGGGCTTTCGGATAAAGGGCATCAGGCACGCTCATCGCCATACGGAGCACGCGCCCGCGACGCTGCTTGGTAGACTGCGCAACCCAGTCGATGAATTTCAGGCTTTCCGGCGGGAGTTTTTCACAGGGCAGAACGGCAATGATGTCTTTCATGCGGTCCTCGGCGAGATCAGAGTTAGCCGCCTCTTCCCAAACCACACCGGTTACCTCTCTCCGGCCAAGAGGAACAGTCACAAAATGCCCGATTTCAACGTTAAGGGAGTTGGGTGCGCGGTAGTCGTATACATCCCCGATCGATAGAGGCAGAAGAACACGAACGCGACGATGTTTATTTGTGCTGCTCATATCTATGCGATAGACTATTCTGGCATTTCGAACCAGTGATTAGCATCAGGATTTAAAAATTACCCATGAAATTTTTTGTTGATACAGCGGATACAGAAGAAATCCGCGAGCTTGCCGATACCGGTCTTCTGGATGGCGTAACAACCAATCCATCGCTTGTCGCTAAAACCGGCCGCGACTTCTTCGAGGTTATACAGGAAATTTGCGGCCTGATTGATGGGCCGGTAAGCGCCGAAGTCGCCGCGACCGAATTTCCGGCAATGCTGGAAGAAGGCAAAAAGCTCGCGGGGCTTGCGGAAAATATCGCCGTTAAAGTACCGCTAACCATGGACGGCCTTAAAACCTGCGCCGCGCTTAGCCGCGCAGGAACTCAGGTGAATGCTACTCTTTGCTTTTCCGCCGCTCAGGCCATTCTCGCCGCCAAGGCCGGCGCCGCTTTTGTCTCTCCTTTTGTCGGACGCTTGGACGATATCGGACAGACGGGCATGGACCTCATTGGGGATATCGTGCAGATTTATGACAACTATCCCGACCTTAAGACGGAAGTTCTGGTCGCCTCTATCCGCAACCCGACGCATATTGTAGATGCCGCTTTGATGGGAGCGGACGTTTGCACCATTCCACCTGCTGTTCTGAAACAGCTTGTCGCACATCCATTAACAGACAAGGGCCTCGCAGCCTTCCTTGCGGATTGGGAGAAAACAGGCCAAACTATCCTTGGGTAACAGTTGAAAGGTGAATGAGTTTCGTGACAGAAATATCTGACAAGAAAGCTAGGGCCAAAGCCGAAGCAGCCCCTCAGTTGACGGAAGAGGAAGTTCGGAACTGGCTGATCGATCACCCTGACTTCCTGGCACATAATGCCGATCTTCTTACAACAGTGATTCCCCCGGAACGTGTTTCCGGGAACGGCGTTGTCGATATGCAGTCTTTTCTTGTAAGCCGTCTGCAAAAAGAGGTGGTCCATCTGACCGCCCTGCAGGATGACTTCGTCGAAGCTGCGCGCAACAATATTCATACTCAGGATATGGTCCATGCCTCCATTCAGGCCGTTTTGGGCGCGTCCAACCTTGCGCATTTTGTTCATATCCTGACCCAGGACCTACCGGAGCTTCTTGAAATTGATGTCCTTACGCATTGCGTAGAAGACGGACCAATAACGCTTCCGGACATGACCGGCCTGCAACGACTCAAGTCGGGCAGCATCAAACGCGCTCCATGGCGCGGGCAGATAATTCTTCTGCGACCGGACGCGCCAAAATCAAAGGCCATTTTCGGCCCGGCCAAAGATCTTGTCCATTCAGACGCCTTGATTAAACTCGACGTGCCCTCCCTCCATGCCAAAGCGATGGTTGCCTTCGGCAGCCGGCAAGACGGTCACTTCCGTGAAGATCAGGCGACGGACCTCCTTCGGTTTCTGGCTATTGTCATACAATCCTGCCTGCAAATGTGGCTGGAGCAAAAACCGGCTTAGCCATGTCTTCTCGTCCCTCTCTCTCTGATGCCTTTGGAAACTGGATTGACTGGCTTGTTCATGAGAGACGAGCAAGCCCCCATACCGTTCAGGCCTATGAACGGGATATGCGGGATTTTTTGGCATTTATCACTGGCCATATCGGCAAGGAACCGGACTTAGCCGACCTTGAAGGCCTACGGGCGGCGGATTTTAGAGCCTATCTCGCGCATCGGCGGCAGGAAGGGCTGACGGCGACATCTCTGCGCCGGGTCCTCTCCTCGATCCGGAGCTTTTTCAAGCGCCAGGAACGGGACGGCCATCTTCATAACCCGTATCTGCAAACCTTACGTACACCGAAGGCCGGTACGAAGCTGCCCCGACCGCTCTCCGCCGTCGATACCAAGAAATTACTTGAGGATATCCCGAACCCCCGGGAAGCGAACTGGGTTCGTCATCGGGATCTTGCTGTTCTCACATTGCTTTATGGGTGCGGCTTGCGTATAGGCGAAGCCCTATCCCTTAGTTTCAACGACCGGCCGACCTCCGATTTCATGAGAGTTCTCGGCAAAGGAAACAAGGAACGCATGGTCCCCGTTTTACCTGCGGTTCACGCAGCACTATCCCTTTATATTAAGGAATGCCCCTTTCCTTTGAAAGGATCTGACCCACTCTTTGTCGGGCGTCAGGGAAAAAAACTCAACGCGCGAAATATACAGCTGAAAATGCAAACCTTGCGCCGGAACCTTGGCCTCCCGGAAACGGCAACGCCCCATGCGCTGCGCCACAGTTTCGCGAGCCATCTACTTGCAGGCGGGGGTGATTTACGATCAATCCAGGATTTACTCGGCCATGCTTCGCTCTCCTCCACGCAACGCTATACGGATCTTGATACGGAAAAGCTGCTCGCCGTTTATGACAAGGCCCACCCAAAGGCCTGAGACAAACTATTTCTTTGTCAGACGAAGAGCGAAAGGGCCCAGCAACGTTATCGCGCCCATGGAAATAAACATCAAACCCCAGCCCATGGTGGATTCCGGCCCACCCGCCTCATCAAGAACAATACCCGCAACAATCGGTCCAATCATGCCGCCCCCAAACCCGAGGAAACTATGGACCGCCATGGTCGCTCCGCGAAGGTCTGCGGGAGCACTGCCCACCGCGCCTGCGGTTATGGAAGAAGAATCTGCGGTGATCATAACGCCATAAAGCGCCGCCATCGCAACAACAAAAACGAAAGGCATATTTGCCGTAAACCCGATGGTAAAGGAAAAGGCGAGGCAACAGATCATGACCAGCGTAATGGAGCGTTGCCGCCCGATCTTGAGGGACAACTCATTCCCAAGAACACTGGACGGCAGGCCAAGGAATACTGCCGCAGCGGTAATAACTGAGACATCCATCCAGCCGGGCGCATCGGTCAAAGCATGGGAATAGGCAAGAAAGGCGAGCATAAACGATCGCATCGCCACCAGTTCCCATGTATGACAGACATAGGCCAGTACATATCCCATACTGAAGCGGTTGGTAACCACCGGCGCATAGTTGAAAATCTGTGACCAGGGACGGGGCGCCAGAAGCGATTTGGGCGATGTTGCAATAATGATGATCGCCATAGCGATTGGCGGTCCGGCGACTGCCGAGATTAGCGCCATTTCCCAGCCCAGCCACAGATCGACCTGCCCGACGAGCAGGAAGGAAACAGCAGAGCCCGTTGAAAAGCTCGCCGTATAAAAGGCGATGGCCCGCGATTGATCACCGGACGGCAGTCTATCCGTAAGCAGCTTCAGTCCCGGCATATAGGTACAGCCAAGCCCGGCGCCCGAGATAAATCGCCAAGGCAATGATGAATAAAATCCATCCGCATGAAAGGCAAAGCCGTAAGCCCCAATCAGGGCCATCACGCAGCCGGTGAGGAAGACCTGACGAGCATCCAGACGATCGGTCAGCGATGTTGCAAACGGTCCAACGATTGTAAAACCGAAGAAAAAGGCGGCATTTATCCAGCCCGCATCCTCCCCTGACAATTGCCAGTGATCAAAGAAGAAGGGAGTGAGTGCGGGAAAGGTAGCAAAGGACGACATCGCCACAATCTCGGCAATGCAGATTGCCAGCGTCAATCGGGCCCCGGAAATGGCCGTGCCCATACTTTATTCCGGGGCTGTCTGCGCCATCGCCGCGCGAGCGGAAAACTGCTCATACCATTTGGTCAGCTTTGGGCGGCCATTGCGCCACTGCTCATCGCCAAATCGGAAATCATGATAACCAAGCGCGCAACCAACAGCGATGGTTCCAATATTGACCGTGTCACCATATCCTTCCGCTTGCTTTTCCATTTCGTTCAGGCAGCTTTCCATGGAAAGCTTCAGGCGTCCATTCCAGCTTGGAGAACCTTCCCCTTCCGGCAGGATGCTATCGACCCGACGCTGATATGCCGCGTCCGTCATCCCGTTCGCCATTGCGTGAAGCGTCAGCACTTTCCAGCGTTCGCGCCCGGCAACCGGAAACAGTGACGGACCGCTCCCGATGCTGTCGAGATATTCACAGATGACAAAGGAATCAAACAGAACATCACCATCCTCCAGCATCAGGCTGGGGACCTTGCCAAGCGGATTCGCCGGGTTGATGCCTTTAAACATGTCGCTGTGGTCGGAATCAACAATTTCTATTTGGTCCAACAGGTTATGTTCAATAGCCGTAATTCTTACCTTGCGAACGAAGGGAGAAAGGGCACTGTAACAGAGCTTCATGACGTCTCCTTGGGGAAAGCGGTGAGCAAAAAAAGAGAGGCTGAATATTTCAGCCGCTCATTTTGGTAACCTATTTAAAAAAAGGTCAACTATTTATTGTACGCCCGTCCACGGCAAGTGCCGCTTCCTTCACCGCCTCATTAAGCGTTGGATGTGCATGGCAGGTCCGGGCAATGTCTTCTGAAGAGGCCCCGAATTCCATGGCCAGAACGCATTCATGGATCACGGTTCCAGCATCTGGACCGATAATATGAACGCCGAGTACTTTATCGGATTTCTTATCGGCCAGGATTTTGACAAAACCATCAGTAAAGCCATTGGCGCGCGCCCGGCTGTTAGCCATAAATGGCACCTTGCCGACGTTATACTCGACGCCTTCTTCTTTCAGCTGTTCTTCTGTCTTCCCGACAGTTGCCACTTCGGGCCAAGTGTAAATCACGCCGGGGATTAGATTGTAATCAATATGCGGTTTCTGCCCCGCAAGCTTTTCGACACAGACAACGCCTTCATCCTCTGCCTTATGCGCGAGCATTGGTCCTTCAATCACGTCACCGATGGCATAGATGCCATCAACGCTGGACTTGAAACTACCATCGACAACAATACGCCCTGCTTTATCCGTCTCAACCCCGAGATCTTCAAGGCCAAGCCCTTCTGTGTAGGGACGGCGGCCAATCGCGACCAATACGACATCCGCTTTGAGCGTTTCTTCATCGCCGCCTTTCGCTGGCTCCATTGTCAAGGTAACAGCGGTCTTAGTCTTTTTCGCGCCAGTTACCTTTTTGCCGAGCATAAAGTTAATGCCCTGCTTTTTCAGAATCCGCTGCGTCGTTTTCGCAACCTCATTATCTGTGCCAGGAAGGATGCGATCCAAAAACTCGACAACGGTGACTTCCGCGCCAAGACGACGCCAGACTGTACCGAGTTCCAATCCGATCACACCCGCGCCAATAACGAAAAGCTTTTTTGGAACTTTGGGAAGTTCGAGGGCACCGGTAGAGGAAACGATCTGCTTTTCATCGATCTCCACGTTAGGGAGCGGTGTTACTTCGGAACCCGTCGCGATTAGGATGTTCTTCGCTTTAAGCGTCTTCGCATCGTCACCAGTTACTTCAATTCGGCCGCCACCCTGCAAGGTCGCCGTGCCTTTGACATAGGTGACCTTGTTCTTTTTGAAGAGAAACTCAATGCCTTGCGTCAGCCCAGTGACCGTTGCTTCCTTCTGGCCCAGCATCTTTTTCAGGTCGAGCTTGACAGAGCCAACCGATATACCGCGATCCGCGAAGCTATGTTGGGCCTCCTCAAAGAGTTCGGACGATTGCAACATTGCCTTGGACGGGATACATCCGACATTCAGGCAAACGCCCCCCAATGCGCCACGTTTTTCTATGCAGGCTGTCTTCATACCAAGCTGTGCCGCCCGAATAGCAGCCGTATAGCCGCCCGGACCTCCGCCCACAACGACCAGATCGAAAGTTTCGTCGCTCATGATTATTCCTCGTATCTTTTTGGAATGATTACAGGTCCAGCAACAATCGCTGCGGATCCTCTAGGGCGTCTTTTACGCGAACCAGGAAGGTAACGGCGTCCTTGCCATCAATAATTCTGAGATCGTAGGTTAACGCAAGATACATCATCGGGCGAACTTTGATCTCACCCTTGATCTCCATCGGCCGCTCCTGAATCTTATGCATACCGAGCACAGCGGCCTGCGGCGGGTTCAGAATCGGGGACGACATGAGGGAGCCATAAACCCCGCCATTGGTGATGGTAAATGTACCGCCCTGCAATTCAGCCATACTGAGTTTACCGTCCCGCGCCTTCATACCGAGCGCCGCGATGCCCTTTTCAACTTCGGCAAAGCTGAGTTGATCAGCGTCCCGCAATACCGGCACGACAAGGCCGGAGTCCGTGCCAACAGCGATGCCCATGTTGTAATAATTCTTGTAGACAAGATCGTCGCCGTCGATTTCCGCATTTACGGCGGGGATTTCCTGAAGCGCCGCGATACAGGCTTTTGTGAAAAAGGACATGAAGCCGAGCTTGACGTCATGTTTTTTCAGGAACAATTCCTTGTATTCCGCCCGCAGGTCCAGCATGGCTGACATATCCACCTCGTTGTAGGTGGTCAGCATGGCGGCTGTGTTTTGCGCATCTTTCAGGCGGGCTGCAATGCTTTTGCGAAGCCGCGTCATTTTCACACGTTCTTCGCGCGCCTCTTCCGCGCGTGGTCCTGACGGAGCAGCAGGAGTCGGTGCCGCAGCAGGCGCGGCAGCAGGTGCAGGAGCGGCCGGGGAGGCACCTCCATTTTCCAGCGCTTCCAAAACGTCGCCCTTGGTAATCCGGCCATCTTTGCCTGTACCCCGGAGCTTTCCAGCATCGAGATTATTCTCGTCGATCAGTTTTTGAGCCGCAGGTAAAACCTCAACCTTGGCTGCACTTGTCGAAGCCGCAGCAGGGACGGCTTCTTGCTTGGGAGCCGGTGCCGGTTTTTCAGCGGCCTCCACTTTTGGTGCTTCCGGTGCTTTTTCCGGTGCGCTTCCGGCTGCACCTTCTGCGATTTGACCGAGCAAGGCGCCGACCTCAACGTCTTCGCCTTCGGCAACGACAATCTCGTCCAACCGGCCCGCTTCAGTCGCATTTACTTCAAGCGTGACTTTATCCGTCTCAAGCTCCAGGAGCGGCTCATCCTTGGCGACTGATTCGCCAACTTTCTTGAACCATTGACCGACTGTCGCCTCAGTTACTGATTCCCCAAGCACGGGAACACGAATTTCAACCGTCATGATTTGACTTTCCTATTCAGATTTGACGCCAAGCGCGTCATCTACCAATGCTTTTTGCTCCAGATTATGCTTTTTAAGAAGTCCCGTCGCCGTCGACGCAGACTCTTTCCGGCCTGCGTATCGCGGACGCGACACCTTCTTCATTTTTAAATCCTCGAACACCTTTTCCAGATGTGGCTCAACAAAAGTCCAAGCGCCCATATTCTTTGGCTCTTCCTGACACCAGACCACTTCTTCAACATGCGTCAGCTTTTGCATTTCCTGTTCCAGAGCCTGATAAGGGAACGGATAGAGCTGCTCTAGTCTCAGGAAATAAGTATCCTTGATGTTAAGTTCTTCACGGCGGGCATACAGATCATAATAGACCTTGCCCGAGCACAGAACGACACGCTTAACATCCTTATCTGCGCAAAGCTTCTCATTGTCGTAAAGCACACGATGGAAGGTGGAGCCTGGCCCCATATCCTCCAATGTTGATACGGCCTGCTTGTGACGAAGAAGAGATTTTGGCGTCATAATCACGAGGGGTTTTCTAAACTTGCGATGGATCTGCCGCCGCAAGACATGAAAATAATTAGCGGGCGTCGTACAGTTCACTACCTGCCAGTTATCTTCTGCGGACTGTTGTAAATATCGCTCAAGCCGCGCAGATGAATGTTCCGGACCCTGTCCTTCATAGCCATGCGGCAACAACATAACCAATCCGCACATGCGAAGCCATTTCGATTCACCGCTTGAGATGAACTGATCGATAATAACCTGCGCCCCGTTGGCGAAGTCACCGAACTGAGCCTCCCACAAAACCAGCGCTTTCGGCTCGGCAAGGGAATATCCATATTCATATCCGAGCACGGCCGCCTCGGATAGCAAGCTGTCGATCACCTCAAAATGTGCCTGTTCTTCACTCAGATTATCCAAAGGAATATAACGATCTTCCGTCACCTGATCGACAATGACGGAGTGTCGCTGGGAGAAAGTACCGCGGCCGCAATCCTGACCGGAGAGGCGAACAGGAACCTGTTCCTTTAACAGCGACCCAAACGCGAGAGCCTCAGCCGTCGCCCAGTCGATATTTTCACCCGTATCGATCATCTTTTTCTTGGCTTTGAGAACACGCTGCAACGTCCGGTGGACATTATGACCGGCCGGAATTTCGGTCAGTTTCCCGCCAATATCCTTAAGTTCCTCAATCGGAACGGCTGTCGTACCACGCCGAGCGCCATCGTCTGCCCGTTCAAAACCTTGCCACCGTCCTTCAAACCAGTCGGCTTTATTCGGTTTGAAACTATTGGCTGTCTCATACTGCTTCTCAAGATAATCCTTGAACTCAGCAATCAAGCCTTCGACCTCCTGCTCGGATATCACATCCTCTGCAATGAGCTTTTTGGCATAGATCTGCATGGTCGTAGGATGCTGGGCAATGGTACGGTACATGAGCGGCTGAGTGAAGGCAGGCTCATCCCCCTCGTTATGACCGTGACGGCGATAGCAGAACATATCAATAACGACATCGATCTGGAAAAGCTGACGGAATTCCGTCGCGATCTTTGCTACATGACAAACCGCTTCCGGATCATCACCGTTCACATGGAAAATTGGTGCCTGCACCATCTTTCCGACATCGGAAGGATAAGGACTGGAGCGCGAATATTTCGGGCTGGTCGTGAAGCCGATCTGGTTATTCACAACAAAATGAATAGTGCCGGAGGTGCGGTATCCCTTTAGCTCCGACAGGCCGAAGCATTCCGCGACGATACCCTGACCCGCGAACGCTGCATCGCCATGCATCAAGAGCGGCATGACCTGGCCACCAACATCGGGGCCGATCTGCGCCTGCTTGGCGCGTGCCTTGCCGAGAACAACCGGATTCACCGCCTCCAGATGCGACGGGTTTGCCGTCAGAGACATATGAACATTATTCCCGTCAAATTCCCGATCTGAGGAGGTCCCGAGATGGTATTTCACGTCGCCGGACCCCTCGACATCTTCCGGATTGGCAGGATTCCCCTGAAACTCCGAAAAAACGGCCCGGAACGGCTTAGCCATCACATTGGTCAGCACGTTGAGGCGGCCCCGATGAGGCATACCGAGAACAATTTCCTTTACGCCGAGCTGGCCGCCGCGCTTGATGATCCCTTCCATTGCCGGGATTAGTGATTCCCCGCCGTCGAGGCCGAAGCGCTTGGTGCCGGTATATTTTACATTCAGGAAGTGTTCAAACCCTTCGGTTTCGATCAGTTTGCGCAAGATCGCGATCTTGCCTTCCTTGGTGAAAGAGATTTCCTTATGGCGGCCTTCGATGCGTTCCTGTATCCAGGCCTTTTGATCAGGCTCCTGAATATGCATGAACTCGACGCCGATGGTCGAGCAATAGGTCCGCTTTACGATGGTAAGAATGTCTCGACTGTTGCCTGTCTCAAGGAAAAGAACAATATCGAGGAAAATCTGCCGGTCCCAGTCCTTTTCCGTAAAACCATAAGTCGCCGGATTAAGTTCCGGATGCTCCTTCGGGATTTCAAGGCCAAGTGGATCAAGATTGGCTTTCAAATGGCCACGGACCCGGTAAGAACGGATCAGCATCAACGCCCGGATGGTATCAATAGCCGCCGCGCGTATATCTTCCTGACTTGCGCCTGATTGGACCGCGCGTTTGGTCGCCCGGTTGGCCGCATCTCCGAGAATTTCATACTCATCCTCGGGTTCAATGCCATTTGATGGCGTCCATGGTGCCTCGCGTGGCTCGGCTACGACCGTGTCTGCTTCTTCCCCCAGCGAGCCAAAATATTGTTTCCTGCTGGTATCTACGGAAGAAGGGTCATCAAGATAGCGCGCGTAAAGTTGCTCAATGAACCCGGCGTTGGATCCAAAGAGGAATGAAGAGTTTTCCAGTTGCTGAGACATTTTGTATAATTGGGCGGGACCATCCCCGCCCCCTTAAGAGCCAATTCAAAGAGTTAATGATTAACCATAAGAGATCAACCTTTCAAAACCCTTACCAAAGTTGATACCACTGCAGACGGACTGTCGGAAACTGTAATGCCGGCACTCCGCATCGCATCCATCTTGTCTTCAGCGCCACCTTTACCGCCAGAAATGATGGCGCCAGCATGGCCCATTCTCCGGCCAGGAGGTGCCGTCACACCAGCAATAAAGCCGACAACGGGCTTCTTGGTTTTCGATGCCTTGAGAAACTCTGCGGCCTCTTCCTCGGCAGAACCGCCAATTTCACCGATCATGATGATGGACTCAGGTGCATCATCCCCAAGGAACAGGTCCAGGCAATCGATAAAGTTGGTGCCATTAACCGGATCGCCACCGATACCAATACAAGTGGTCTGGCCAAGGCCAGCCGCTGTCGTCTGTGCAACCGCTTCATACGTCAACGTACCGGAGCGGGAGACAATACCGACATTACCCCGTCGATGGATATGGCCTGGCATGATACCAATTTTGCATTCGTCCGGCGTGATGATCCCGGGACAGTTCGGCCCGATCAGACGGGAACCGCTATCTTTGAGCGCCCGTTTGACTTTTACCATATCAAGGACGGGAATACCTTCCGTGATACAAACAATCAGTTCAATCTCAGCGTCGATCGCTTCAAGAATAGCATCCGCAGCGAACGGCGGCGGGACATAAATCACACTTGCGTTTGCGCCGGTTGTCTCTCTTGCTTCACCGCCAGAGTTGAAGATCGTGAGGTCGAGATGCTTATCGCCACCCTTGCCCGGCGTCACACCGCCAACCATCTTCGTACCATAGGCGATTGCCTGCTCGGAATGGAATGTCCCCTGAGAGCCCGTGAAACCCTGACAGATGACCTTTGTGTCCTTATTGACGAGAACGGCCATTACGCTGCCTCCTTCACTGCTTTAACAATTTTCTCCGCAGCATCCCCAAGATCGTCTGCTGACAGAATGGGTAGCCCTGACTCCGCTAGAATTTTCTTGCCAAGCTCCACATTCGTTCCTTCCAGACGGACAACCAACGGTACGCTAAGCGCGACTTCTTTTGCCGCCGCGACAACGCCTTCGGCGATCACATCGCAGCGCATGATGCCGCCAAAAATATTCACAAGGATGCCTTCAACATTCTCATCTTTCAGAATGATCTTGAAAGCTTCCGTCACTTTCTCCTTCGTCGCACCGCCGCCCACATCAAGGAAGTTGGCCGGCGTACCGCCGTTCAGCTGGATAATATCCATGGTTGCCATGGCAAGGCCTGCGCCGTTCACCATGCAGCCGATGTTCCCGTCCAGCTTGATGTAGTTAAGATCATATTGCGCGGCTTCGAGTTCGGCCGGATCTTCTTCATCCGGATCGCGAAGCTCTGCGATGTCTTTATGACGGAAAAGAGCATTGTCATCGAAGTTCATCTTCGCATCCAATGCGATGACATTGCCGCTTCCAGTAATGACAAGCGGATTAATCTCGACAAGGCTTGCATCGGTATCGATGATTGCCCGGTACAGCGCCAAAATGAACTTGACGGCGGCGCCGACCTGCTTGCCCTCAAGTCCGAGACCAAAAGCAATTTTGCGGGCATGGAACGGCAAAATACCCGTCGCTGGATCAATGCTGACCATAAGGATTTTTTCAGGCGTTTCCGCCGCAACTTCCTCGATTTCCATGCCGCCCTCGGTTGAGGCCATGAACGTCACGCAATCCTTAGCGCGGTCAATGATGGCGCCGAGATAAAGTTCACGCGCAATGTCGCACCCTTCCTCGACATAGACACGCTTCACTTCCTTGCCTTCCGGCCCGGTCTGATGTGTGACTAGCTGCATCCCGATCATGGCTTTTGCGGTCGAGGAAACCTCTTCGGTGGATTTCACGACTTTCACGCCGCCCCCCTTGCCGCGACCGCCTGCATGGATCTGGGATTTTACGACCCAAACCGGCCCTCCCAACTCCTGTGCAACTGTCTTGGCTTCTTCGGAAGTATAGGCAACGCCGCCCTTGGGAACGGTCACGCCGTATTTTGCGAGCAGGCTTTTTGCCTGATATTCATGGATATTCATTGTTTTCCGTTTTTGCTGCTATTCTAAAGACATCGATTTTCACTGATCACGTAATTCGCAAAGCATGGAACATACGGTATAGCACCGTAAAAAGGGGCACAACCGGTTATTGGTGTGCCCCTTATTTTTGCCCTATCCTTTCAGGCTTGGATCAATGCCGACACAGGCCTCTACAAGCCCCTTAACGGCATTCACCGAATTATCGAACATGGCCTTTTCTTCGGCGTTCATGTCAATTTCAACGACACGCTCGATCCCGCCCTCACCAATCACGGTGGGAACACCCACATACATACCGTCAAGTCCATACTGGCCATCGACATAGGCCGCACAAGGCAGAACACGTTTTTTGTCTTTGAGGTAGGCTTCCGCCATCGTAATTGCGCTGGACGCCGGCGCGTAGAACGCAGACCCGGTTTTCAGAAGCGCAACAACCTCGGCGCCGCCGTTACGTGTCCGATCAATAATAGCATCGATTTTTTCCTGAGTGCTCCAACCCATCTTGATCAGGTCCGGAACCGGAATTCCGGCAACCGTGGAATAACGGATTAACGGCACCATCGTATCGCCGTGACCGCCCAGAACAAAGAACGAAAAAACAACAACAAAGACAAAAAAATCCTCACACACGCAAAGAAGAAAACGAGCG
>ERZ1740062.894-NODE-894-length-13433-cov-3.866871_pt1 | contig 13433 bp, 13 predicted proteins | sample MGYA00581741_ERZ1740062 | MGnify/ENA primary metagenome ERZ1740062 (study PRJEB43018, sample SAMN04849747) | marine metagenome | isolation source: floating plastic debris | place: Pacific Ocean | collected 2008-09-01 | study: EMG produced TPA metagenomics assembly...
CAAAGGCATGGTGATGGAAGTGTTCGCGCTGCCCTCATTCCCGGTCGTGTTCTAACTCATTCGAGACAAGTTCGCGTATCCGAAAGACATGGCACGCCAGGACGTTCTCGACAAGTATCATCTCGTATTCAATCACGATCGGGCAGGACGTCTCGTCGATGCGCAGGAGTTTCGCCGTTTGGAGTTCGATCGCGACCGCTTTACGCCGGAGTTACTCGATGCACTGCTGACCGGGTGCTCACAGACTTGCAGCATCGAAGGCGACAAACTGATCGTCGGACACTGTTACATCGAGCGACGGCTGTCGCCGCTGAACCTTTATCTGCAAGAAGCTGAGCCAGACGCCGTACGCAAGGCGGCGATCGACTACGGCCAAGCGATTCGCGATCTCGCGATGCGCCACATTTTCGCGGGTGATCTATTGCTGAAAAACTTTGGCGTCACCCGCCATGGCCGTGTCATCTTCTACGATTACGACGAGCTCTGCCTGGTCACCGAGTGTAACTTTCGACGGCTTCCTGAGGCGGAGGACGAAATGGATGAAATGCGGCAAGGTGCCTGGTTTTATGTCGGCCCGAACGACATCTTCCCGGAGCAGTTTGTCCGCTTCCTAGGTTTTCGCCAGGATGCGCGCGAAGCATTCGTGAAACACCACAAGGACTTGATGGATCCCGACTACTGGATCCGTCTGAAGCGCAAGCTACAGTCTGGCGATATGCCAGAAGTCGTACCCTATCAGTCCAAGCAATGGAGCGAGCACGCCGGTCCGGGACACTTTGTCACGCCGAGTTAAGCGTCGCTTTCAGAACACGCCGTCGTAACGGCTCAGCCAGTGCCCGCCATGGCGACGCTGCATCGGCGTCAATCGCGATTAGCCGCAGCGGTTTTGAAGAAGACGCCTCAATCGCTGCGCATGCCGTTGCCAACGAGGCTGGCAAACGACCACAGCAAATGATGGCTTGCAACGGACGTTGTTCGTGCCAATCTGTCAGCGCCTGCGTGCTGTCGGTTTGACGAACGAGATGACCGTCGTCGGCCAGCCAGCCCCGTACCGTCTCGACGAGTACTGCATCCGTTCCAAATAACGCCACATGCATCGGCGTTAGTCCCGTGTTTTGCCGGCGCTGATAACGCGGTATTTATAACTGGTGAGCTCGGCGGCGCCGACGGGACCACGCGCATGGATGCGGCTCGTGGATATACCAATCTCAGCACCCATACCGAACTCTCCACCATCGGCGAACTGGGTCGATGTGTTGTGCATCACGATCGCGCTATCGACGGTATTGAGAAAATGCTCAGCGCTCGCAGCGTCCTCGGAGATAATGATGTCGGTATGCCCGGAGACATAATAAGCGATGTGTGCGATGGCGACTTCAACACAATCGCCGACACGGACGCTGCTCACCGGTGCGAGATATTCAGTACGCCAGTCTTCCTCATTCGCAGCCAGTGCGCCCGGCCACAGTGTGCGCGTCTGCTCACAGCCACGAATCTCGCAACCGTTGTCTGCGAGCGCTTGCAACGTCGCGATAGCGGTTGCCTGCGGCAATGCGGCATCGATCAACAAGGTCTCAGCGGCACCACAGATACCAGTGCGGCGCAGCTTCGCATTCAGTGCAATATCGATGGCCTTCTGCGCGTCGGCGGCCGCATCGAGATAGAGGTGGCACAAACCCTCGAGATGGCCAATGACTGGCACACGGGCTTCGCGCTGTACGCGTTCTACCAGTGAACGACCGCCGCGCGGCACAACGACATCGAGGCAGCCACCGAGCCCGGTCAGCATGTCGCCGACCAGCGCGCGATCCTAGCTAGGCACCATTTGTACCGCATCCGGATCAACACCAACATCCTGCAATGCGTTGCGCACCGCACTCACGATTGCATGCGAGCTCCCGGCGCTCTCGGAGCCGCCGCGAAGAATCACGGCATTGGCCGACTTTAAACAAATCGCTGCCGCATCGGCCGTCACATTCGGACGGCTCTCATACACGATGCCGATGACACCCAACGGCACGCTAACACGCGTGATGTCTAGGCCGTTGCCCGGCCTATTCGTTGCGATTATCCGGCCGATCGGGTCCGGCAGCGCTGCGATCACATCGAGCGCATTTGCGATCGCCGTGACGCGCGCTGACGTCAGCATCAACCGATCGATCATAGCGGAAGACAACGCGCGTGCCTCCGCTGCTGCGACATCGCCTGCATTAGCCGCAAGGATCTCGTCACTCGCCAACCGCACTCGCTCAGCCATGCGATGAATCATCGCCGTACGCTGAGCGGCGTCGACGTGTTGTAGTTGTCGCATCGCGCGTCGTGCGCGTTGCCCCATGGCCAACATATCAACCGTCATGATGATCTCACTCGCCGTCGTAAGACCAGATCATCGGCATGGATAAGCGCATCGGTTCGTTCACCTCGCTTAGCCTGCTGCATCCGAGCGCGGGCATCATCGCTACTCATGCGCACCAACCCCGCCGCGACCTCGTCTCCATCGCAGTACACCGCAACGCAATCGCCCCGCCGAAACTCTCCGCTGACCGCCCGCACTCCGATCGGCAACAAGCTGTTGCGCGCTTCCAATGCGCGCAGCGCGCCGGCGTCGATATCGATACGCGACGCGTGCTTTAGGAAAGCCGCTATCCAGCGCTGGCGAGCACGACGCGGCGTGACGGCCGGCAGAAACAGTGTGTGCTTGGCACCCTGTTTGAGGCCTCTTAGGGGGCGCGCATCGGTACCCGCAGCGATGATCATCGCAATGCCGGCTTGTGTGGCTATCTGGGCGGCCGATAACTTGCTCCGCATACCACCGGTTCCGACCGCATTAGTCGGTCCGTCCGCCATCGCCATTAGCGCATCATCGATCTGGGCGACTTCAGGGATATGCTCAACAGAAGACGTGTGCGTCGGATCACCGCTATACAAGCCATCCACATCGCTCAGCAACAAGAGCACATCCGCCCCGATCATTTGCGCGACACGCGCCGCGAGGCGGTCGTTATCGCCGTAACGCAATTCGTCTGTCGCTACCGTGTCATTCTCGTTGATCACAGCGACAACACCCGCAGCCGCCAGCGTGGTGAGTGTATCGCGCGCGTTCAGGTGTCGACGCCGATGCTCTGTGTCTTCCGGGGTCAGCAAGACTTGCGCGCACCGCAACCCGGCGTCTTGCAGCGCTTCACGCCAAGCGACGCTAAGCTCAATCTGTCCGATGGCCGCGGCTGCCTGTTTCTCGGGCAGAGTCGACAAAGACGCGCGACCACCCAACACCGATGTACCGAGCGCGACGGCACCCGACGATACAATCGTGACCCGCTTGCCGTCTGTAGCGAGCTCAGCAATATCAGCTGCCAGCGCGACAAGCCAGTCGCGACGCAATGCCCCGTCCTCGACCAACATCGCGGACCCGATCTTGATGACGATAGAGTGGCACGACGTCAGGTAGTCGTGCGCCCGGGGTTTCATCTAATCACTCCGGCATCCGGCAAGGACTCACCTTCCAACACGCGGTCACCGCGCGAGATTCCGAGACTGCCGCTTCTGACCATCGCGCCGATGCTGCCTTTGGCGCGCAGTGTGGCGACGAACGCATCGACGTCAGCCGTCGAACCGGCGAACTCCACTGTGAAAGCGTTGGGATTGTCATCCAGAACGCGGGCGTTCGATGCCGTGCAATGCGTCACCAATTCGCTCACATCGACACGACTCTCAAGCAACTTGACGAGTACGAGTTCGCGTTCGAAGTGATCGCCCAGCGTCATGTCCAGCATGTCGACGACATCGACCTGTTTGCCGATCTGTTTGGTGATCTGCTCGAGCGCTGCGTCTGATCCACTCGTGACCAAAGTGAGCCGAGAAATCGCCGGATCTTCGGTCGGCGCTACATTCAATGATTCGATGTTGTAGCCGCGCGTGGAAAACAGGCCGGTCAGCCGTGTTAACACGCCGACTTCGTTTTGCATGAGCACGGAAATGACATGACGCATGGTGGGTTGTCCGTTTCTCTGGAAACTGTTGATCGCACAAATGATCAATAACACGCGGATGTTCGCCGATGGACCGCGCTATTGCAATGCACAATACGATGCCACACACTCAAACCGCTGTGTCGCGACAGCATGAGCTCACCAACTGATCGAGAAACCTGCATGAGCGCGAATGCCCAATCTGCCGCCACCCGGCATCCGTTGGCCGGCCAAACGATGACCGGCGCCGAGATGATCGTACAAGTTATCGCTGACGAAGCCGTCGATTGCGTATTTGGCTACAGCGGCGGTGCGATTCTGCCGACTTACGATGCCGTGTTCCGATTCAACGTCAAACACCCGGGCGAGTCGGGCCAAGGGGCGCTGCCGTTGATCGTCCCGGCCAACGAACAAGGGGCCGGCTTTATGGCCGCCGGATATTCGCGCGCGACCGGCAAAGTCGGGACGGTGATGGTGACGTCGGGGCCAGGCGCGACCAACATGGTCACGCCGGTTCGTGACAGCGCTGCCGATTCCATCCCGATGGTGGTCATTTGTGGTCAGGTACCACGCGCGGCTATCGGCACCGATGCCTTTCAGGAAGCACCGATCACCGCCGTCATGGGCTCGGTCGCCAAACACGTTTTTCTAGTCACGGATCCGGAACGCCTGGAAGCGACGATCAGAACCGCTTATGAGATTGCACGCACGGGTCGACCGGGGCCTGTTGTTGTCGATGTACCCAAAGACGTGCAGAACTGGAGCGGCGTTTTTCAGGGTGATATCAACCTACCGATTCCCGGCTATCGTAAACGACTGGCGCGCGTCCTCGAGAACCGCCTGACAGACGAAGACTGTCAGCAGTTCCTGCGCCTACTCAGCGCCGCTGAGCGCCCACTCATCTATGCCGGCGGCGGCGTCATCAACGGCAACGCGTCGGATACCTTACGCCGGCTCAGCGAACGGCTGGGCATCCCGGTCACCACGACATTGATGGGCATCGGGGCCGAAGACACCACCGACGCATTGTCACTGCACATGCTGGGTATGCACGGCATGGCCTATGCGAATTACGCCGTAGAAGACTGTGACTTTCTGATCGCGGTCGGCGCACGGTTTGACGATCGCGTTGCCGGCGTGCCGCAGCGCTTCGCACCGAACGCGCGTCACGTCGCACACTTTGATGTCGACCCGTCGGAAATCGACAAGGTCAAATCCGTTTCATGGCATCACACCGGCGTGCTGACGCAGGACCTGGCCGACGTCCTTGCCTACGCCGAACGTGTCGAGTACGAGAAAGACTTTACGCCGTGGCATCAACACATTGCCGACCTGAAGAAAACCCACGCATTGAACTACGATCGGGATAGCGCGCTGATCCAGCCCTATGCCGTGATCGAGGCCATCAATGCACTAACGAAGGGCGAGGCCATTGTCACCACAGGCGTCGGTCAACACCAGATGTGGGCTGCACAGTATTTCGATTTTCGCGAACCCCGTTTGTGGCTGACGTCAGGCAGCATGGGCACGATGGGATTCGGAGTGCCCGCCGCTGTTGGCGCACAGCTCGGACGACCGGACAAGTTGGTAATCGATATCGATGGCGACGCTAGCATCCGAATGAATCTCGGCGAATTGGAAACCGTGACAACGTACGATCTGCCGATCAAAGTCGTCATACTAAACAACTACGGCGATGGCATGGTGCGGCAATGGCAAAAACTCTATTACAAAGGGCGGTTGTCAGCTAGCGACAAATCGCTACACCGAAAAGACTTTGTCAAAGCCGCCAAGGCCGACGGGTTCGACTATGCGGTACGACTCGATCATCCCGACCAGTTGCAGCAGACCATTCACGATTTCATCACATTCGATGGGCCCGCCTTCCTCGAGGTGATTATCGATCCGGATGCATCGGTTTACCCGATGGTTGGTCCGGGACAGAGTTACTCGGAAATGATCACCGGCGAGTTTATTGCCAGTCGCGAGGCCGACGACAGCAAAGACGTCAGCGAGACAGAATCGTTCTAGTCAGAGCGGCCCGATGATTCGCCACGTTGCGCCGTGATAGCTTTTGCCAGCAGCGCACTATCGATATTGCCACCGGATAGCGTCACGACGGTCGTCTTGTTAGCACACAAGTCAGTATTGCCAAGCGCAGCGGCCAGCGTGACGGCTCCGCAGTGTTCTACGATCAAACGCAATTCGTCGGCGGCATAGCCGACGGCGCGCAACGCGGCTTCATCGCTGACGGTCAACACACCCGACAATTCACGCTGGTTGACCGGAAAAGTCAGTCGACCGGGTGTCGGTGTGAGTAACGCATCACAGATCGATGCCGTCGCTGCGGGATTGCTCAATCGTTTCCCTGCCTTCAATGAGCGACGCGTGTCGTCTGCCACGTCCGGCTCGACGGCGAAGACCGACACCTTTGGCGCACTCTCGTGCACCGCCGTCGCGATGCCCGCTGCCAGACCTCCGCCACCACAGCACACGAAAACCTGGTCCGGCGCGCGCCCTTGTAACGCGGGATCGCGCATGATCTCAAGCCCGATGGAGCCCTGACCGGCAATCACATCCCAATGATCATATGAAGGTATCAAAGGGCATTGCCGCTCGCGCGCCAACGCCTTGGCGATCGCCTCACGGTCCTCGCTGTAGCGATCGTAAGCCACGATCTCTGCGCCGAGCGCTACTACCGCCTCGCGTTTTACGCGCGGTGCATCGGAGGGCATGACAATGGTCGCGGGAACCTCGAACAATGCAGCGGCGAGTGCCACGCCTTGGGCATGATTACCTGACGACCAGGCGATAACCCCACGCTGTCTGTTCGCTGCCGGTAACGCGGCGATGGCATTGTAGGCACCGCGTATTTTGAAAGAGCCCGCACGTTGCAGGTTTTCTGGCTTCAGCAAAACGCGACCACCAACACGCTGATTCAACGATGCGAACTCGAGCAGCGGTGTCGCATTAACGACCGCTCGCAATCGTTCTTCTGCGAGATGGATACGTTGGATGAAATCGGTAGGGAGCGGGTTTGAAGGCATGCCGCATGTTAACGCGACCATACCGAAAACCCCACCGTACAGGACGTTCGTCGGTGAGATAAATCCGCCGCGTGTAGCAGCCAAACTGCGAAGACGTTGTCACGCACGCTGAGAATACGAGACGCGATGCCCACATGCGGCAGACCACTCTGTTTCCCGGCACTGGATTCGCATTATGTGAAACCAATATTTGCGCGGCTACAGTCGGCTCGCTAATCTGGCATCTGGGGAAAGGAAGCATCACGGCGACGTGATGCGGGGACACAAGCATGAAGCGCACCGATTTCACGTTCCGTGAATTCATCCTGTTGATGTTGACCGGCTCCGGCATTGTGGCGGTGTTGCCATTCACATTTATCCGTTTTATCAATGGCGAGTGGCTCTTGTTCACGTTGGACACCGGGCTGATTTTCGGACTGGCTGGTTTGTCTCTGTATGTCATCAAGACGCACGATCACCGTATCGCCAGCATCGCCGTTTGTTTGCTGTGTCAGGTCGCGATCGTCGGGACAATCTATATTGCCGGCATCGCCCAGCTTTACTGGATGTATCCCGCCGTCGTGATCGCCTACTACCTGCTGAGGCCGTCGGAAGCTATCATCACTAACCTGCTCGCAATCGCGATTATTTCACCGCAGTTGTTCGACGCGCTGAACGTGCTGTCATTGACGACCGTCTATGCGACGCTCACCGTGACGATCGCGTTTTCCTACGCGTTTTCCTACGTCACAGAACAACAGCGGCGACAAGTGCAGGAACTGGCGGCACAAGATCCACTGACGGGCGCCGGCAACCGTCGCGCGCTGCGCCAGCGACTCACGGAATTGGTCGACTCGCACCAGCGCAATCCGATTAGCGTCTCCATCATGTTGATCGACCTCGATCATTTCAAACGCATCAATGATGACTTCGGACATGCGGTCGGTGACGATACGCTGATCGGTGTCGTCGCATTGTTGAAGCAACGTCTGCGTACGACAGATCGCATCTATCGGTTTGGCGGTGAAGAGTTTGTGATTGTGGCTGAGAATGCCGGTGCTGCGTTCGCGACGACATTGGCAGAAGAGCTTCGTGCCCTGGTCGGGGTGGCTCAGCTCAACAAAGGTGAATCGACGGACGACTGGCTCAAGCGAGCCGATGTCGCGTTATACAACGCCAAGAATGATGGTCGCAATCAAACGGTCTGTGCACCCATTCTGTCGACCAAAGATGGCGGTAAAGTTACCGACCTGACTGCCAGCCAGCGCCCCGCTTAATCGCTAACTGTCGGCAGCCAGATGCAACGGACTAGCGACCGGCCGACGCGACCAGACTAATGGAACGGGTGCTTCCCGTCGCTGAAATATCGGTCGTCGCCACACGATCGCGGCCTTCGCGCTTTCCGAGATTGAGCGCTTCATCTGCGCTCTTGAATACCGCTTCAAAATCATCGTGACCGGCGACGCAGGCGATCCCAAACGTTGCTGTGACTCGGTGATGGTGGCCGTCGACAATGATCGCCTCACGCCGGATGAAAGCGTGAATCTGTTGCGCGACGTCATGTGCCTCTGCCTGACTGGTCTCCGGCAATAGGATCAGGAATTCCTCTCCACCCCAGCGTACACCGAGATCCGTGCGGCGGATTCGCGTCTGAATACGATGTGCGAACTCAATCAGCACGGCATCGCCATGATCGTGACCAAACTCGTCATTGATCTGTTTGAAATGATCGATGTCCATCAGGATCATCGCGTAATCGATCCTGCGACGCTGCAGCCTGGCCACGCGCTCCGCCAATGCATGCCGATTGGCCATGCCGGTCAGTGCGTCCGTCCGAGCTACTTCGTCCAGCCATCGGTTGGAGGCCCGTAACGCTTCGTTAGCACGTGATTGCTCACGCATACGGCGGTACATCCACGTCACGCCAAGACTCAACAAGGCCATGCCAAACAGTACTGCCACGAGTACGGCGCGGTTACTGCGTGCCGCGATCTCCGCGATCTCTCGCTCTTTATCGAGTAACGCCATCTGATACTGATGTTCCGTAGCCATACGCTTGAACTCTAACTCGGCGGCTCGAGCCACCGCATTTTCGGTTTGCACGGCAGCCTGATGTGTCGCGAGTTCATTGTTGTGCTTCAGTGCAGTATCGACATCGCCAATCTGGCGATACAAATCGGCCAGGTAGGTGTGTACAAAAACCTCCCACTGCGGTTTGCTCTCCGCGCCGATGATGCGATCGACTTGAAGCAATACTGTTTCGGCCTCGGTCAGGTTGCCGAGCAAACGGTTAACGTCACCGATTTCAAGCAGCGCATAGACGATGACCATCTGATCATTCATGGCCTGCGCGAAAGGCAGTAATTCATTGAAGAGCTGCAGCGATGCCTGATATTCACCCCGAAACTTCTGCAGCATCGCGAGATCGTTCACTGCACGCATGTATTGATCGAAGTAACCACCGGCTTTGAGAATGGTCGCAGCCTTTCGATAGCTCGCGACCGCATCGTCCGGACGGTTCAAGCGTGCATACGTACTCGCCAGCAGATAAGTACCCATGCCGAGCATTTCATCATCACCCGACAGGCTTGCCAGGCGTATCACTTCCTCCGCCCACCGCTGTGCCAGTTCGAATCGACCGAGTCGGACCAGTGACATCGTTTTAACGACAGTCAACTCTGTGCGGACGTCAACATCGAGACTGGCGTCGATCCCCAGCCCATCGTTGACGGTCTCAAGCCCCATCCGCGGGTTACCATGATTCACGTAAAACTCAGCGAGTATGGACAGGACACGTGCCTGTTGTTCGCTGGTGCCTGATTCATTGGCGCGGTCCTGCAATTGCAGCGCATCAGCCAACGCGAGCGTGTTCTGTTCGTCTGCGAACAACGCGCTCACCCGATCGATTTCCTGGTCGATCGATGGCAGCACCTCTGCGGCCGAAACAACGGCACACCACAAGCTCAGCACAATCGCGCCGAGCCATCGGGTGAGACCTGCATTCGAATACCGCATCTTCATGCATGCCATGGTATTCAGCATGTTCCGAGATTTATGCCGTACCGGTCACAAATTGTCGACATAAAGGCGACAAACCCTGTTTTTACAGTGATTTTGTGACCCGCACCTCACAGCATCTTGTGCGTCATTTCACATATATGGAATTCGTTGCTACGCCGGTCTGCTTTGATCTTTCAAGGCGCTCCAAAACGGTCCATCGCGAGCAGCCCATCTTGCTTATAGATCACGCCATCCTTCATGACGAAAGAGATATTTTGCAGGAGATTGAGGTACTCCAGAACATCGCCTCTGACGCCAATGATGTCCGCATACTTGCCTTTCGACACCGTACCGAGATCAGCCTCCACATCCATCATGACAGCGGGCCAATACACAGCCGCGCGAATGACATCCATCGTGGGGAGCCCCATCACGCGCACCAGAACATCCAACTCGTTCCATGTAGACTGGCAATGAAACTTCATGGGAATGCCGCTATCGGTGCCGATCAGAAACACGACACCGGCTTCGCGAAGCTGCGCAATCTTGCGCTGTAATGTCGGTTTACGCAGCGGCGTTAGTCGCGTGTAACCAAGTTGCCCAGGCGCCGCGATCGATTGCTGAATATCGGCAATCGTGTCCGACTTCAAACCGAGCCGCCAACACGCATCGTCGAGTTTTTCCGGGTTGGCAACAGTGCGGTCGAAATTCCACAGGCCTTCCACGGTCGGGGTCCAATACAGCGGACCACCAGCCACTCTGCCGGTCGCCGTTCGCTCACGCAACATCGCCATCACATCAGGCGGATATTCCGGCGCCGTCGTGAGCCCGGTATGTTCAAAATTGTCGACGCCGATACGCAGACCCACACGTACCTCATCCGGCCGGTGCGAGTGCGCAACCACTTTCATGCCATGCTCATGGGCGCGATCCACTATCGCCTGGGCCACCTTCAGCGACATCTTGTCCTGATCGATCAGCTTGACGATTTCCATGCCCGCTGCATGCAAACGATCGACTTTGGATCGCGCGTCGGCGACAGAAGCAACCGACCAACGATAACCCTTCTGCCAATCGTCCACTTCTGCCTGCAGAAAAGGGCCCGACGTCCAGAGTCGTGGACCCGGAATTTCGCCTGCGTTGATGCGGCGTTTTACCGACACGGTCGCCTCGAGCGGCGCACCCAGATCGCGTGCCGACGTCACCCCCGCCGACAGCAACTGTGCCGCACTGGCCGGCATGATTTCATCGGCCAATCGGTCCGCATACGCTCGTTGCCAATGCGGGTAGTTGGCATGCCCATTCAGCATCAGATGCGCATGCGCTTCCCAGAGACCGGGCAGTAGATCCATGCCTTCTGTCGAGACAATACGATACTCATCGGGTACTGGCAGCGTCTCAACGGTACCCACGTCGACGATACGATTGTCTTTGACCAGGATGACGCTGTCCTGAATCGGTGCGTGTCCGTAGCCATCGATCAGTCGGCCACCGACCAGCGCAATACTCTCAGCCAGCGCGATGCCCGGCATCAGTAGCCAGGCCCACAGCAATAGTCGTTTCATCGTTCTCCCCCTCTTTCTCTGCTTGCATGCCGCCCTGCATGCGAAGCTGCTATTCGAGCGCGACCAGTAGCTCATCCGTTTTGGCAGCGCAAATAAAGTCGTTGACCGATAGCCCGTCGATCGCGTTGGTCGTCCACACCACCGTGCAAACTCCGTAGCTGAACTCGATCAACGGGTGATGTCCTTCGACATTGGCGATCCATGCCACCGCGTTCACAAACGCGAGCGTCCTGGAGTAGCCTGGAAATTGCAGGCGTCGCTCGATGCGCTTGGCTGAAGGATCGAGGCGCCAGCCGCCGTGTAAGGCTGGCATCAGTGACTCAACCTCGGCAGATTTCAGTGGATCAACACCGCCCTCGCACGGCGCACACTTTTTCTCGCGCAGGCTTGCGCTGGTAATGGTTTCAGACTCGGTCATAGTTTGAGTATAACGCTCGCTACAGCAGGTGTTTGTACTCATCGCAGATAGAGCGCAGCGTTGTTTTGATATCGCCGAGTCGAGATGTCTCGACAACAGGCCTTGGCAACCCGAGTTCTTCCAATTTGAGGTCAAACTCGTCTGCGACGTACTTTGCCATGTCGCGCGTCGCTTGAGTATTGAAACTCAGTTTTAGCAAGAAGTCCTGACCGCCTGTCGCAGCATCCGGGTCGATCAATCGAATAGCCGCCAAATAGACATTCTGTAGTGAGTAGTCGTTATGCCGGACGGACCAATCCTGAGCGTTAAGGAATGTCTCTGTCACCCAGCCCTTCGTGGCGGCAGACTCTCCCAAGACGTACTCAATTTCGCCCACAGTGCGCAATGCCATGTAACGCCCGTGCAACGCGGCGAGCCAAGCCCAGTCTCGCCCTTTCCTTAGCAATTCGCGTTGTTCGGAAGTACGTTTTCTCTTTGGCGACACAATGGTCCAATCCGCCTGCTGAGTGCGTAGACCGTTCATGGTCATATACTCTCCCACACGCGTCGGTGAAACATCGCTCGCCAACAGCAAGTGCATCTTCGCCAGGACCACCATCGCTGCAGAATCTCCCTGCTCAGCAAAACTGCGTACGTCGTCAAAAGACAATTGCACAAGGCTCTCAATAGGACCGCCGTCTCCAAACGCAGCCATTGACTCGATACGTGCACGCTCGTGCTCAAAGTCCTCGCTGGGAAACACATCGAAAGGATGCTTGCAGTCTTTTTCCGCTGTTGTTTCAACCAAAGCCACCGGTTCTGAAGCGGGTTCGGTTGACTGTGCGGATGGCTGTGCGGATGCAGCAGCGGCCGACGCAGGCTGCTCTGCCGTCGCGGACATTGGGGTAGCGGAAGACCCCAGGCCGAGATCACCTTCCTCACCTCCAATAAAAAAGGTCGCCAAACCGATCAGTGCGACAACAATGAAGATAATCGAAACGTTGCGATTCATATCGTCAGACTAATCGATGTGACCCCCGGTCGTCACGCCCACAAAAAGACCGCCGGGGACCAGGAGAAAGGGTAGCAACAGCCACATAGTGATACGGGGAACACCCGGGGTGGGTATATCACGGCCGCGTGGTTGTTTGCTGCCCAGTCTCCTGACCCGCGACGGCCAGGTGGCGAACCTCTGTTGATCAGTGCGTCAGTCGGGCGAGCTCGGTACCGGCATCGTCACGATAGATCGTCAGCGTGACTTTACGCTGCATCGCAAATTGGTCCGGGTCGTCGGCGTTCGATGTCGTCAGCATCGACTCTCCGTGGCCAAACGTGCTCATCTTTTCATCGGCAACGCCCGCCTTAGCCAGAATCGCGCGCACGGCTTCAGCGCGCTGCAACGACAATGTCGCGTTGTATTCCACACTCCCGCGGGGGTCCGCGTAGCCATCGATCTGAATCGCAAGCCCCGGGGCTT
>ERZ1740062.895-NODE-895-length-13432-cov-4.249757_pt1 | contig 13432 bp, 11 predicted proteins | sample MGYA00581741_ERZ1740062 | MGnify/ENA primary metagenome ERZ1740062 (study PRJEB43018, sample SAMN04849747) | marine metagenome | isolation source: floating plastic debris | place: Pacific Ocean | collected 2008-09-01 | study: EMG produced TPA metagenomics assembly...
ACGCGAAGGCAATCCTCACCTACGAGACACCCTTTTGGCGCGACCAAGGTCTCTCGGGCATTGTCATGAGCATCGACAATAGCATGACCGGTATTTTTGACCTCGGAGACACTGAGTCAAAGCGCGGGGTAATTACGGTGTTGTTTGGCGGGGAGCCATCTATACAGCTGGACAACGCCACCGAGGCTGAACGCGATCAAATTATCCTTGACTTGGCGGCCAAGGCTCTGGGCGAACAGGCCCGCAATCCAGTGCAGATGGTGGTTAAACAGTGGGCGGCTGAGCCCTGGTCGCATGGTGGTGCTTGCTCCTACATGACACCCGGAACGCTCACGACCATCGGTGAGAGGCTCTGGGAGCCTTGCGGACGCATCCACTGGGCAGGAACCCACTTGTCGCGAGTCTGGAGAGGCTACATGGAAGGGGCCTGCGCTTCGGGTGAAGCTGCGGCCAATGACGTGCTTGTCGCGCGAAACGAGGGAGTTCAAGCCGATGCTTGATACAATACTTGGTTACAATATGTGAATTTCAATTTTCAATATAACCATAAATACAAGAGAGACGTAGCAGTGCTACGTCTCTACAAGGATTTTGAATTTTGTTTCTGTTTCCCATGCTTTTTTTTTGTAATTGGTAAAGTCGGATTAATATTTGTACTACTACCAATTTTAAACTTTCCGAGATTTTGAACCAATTAATACACTAAATAATAGGATAGAAAACATAATTACAGCAGCACCGATATAACAAACTCCCTCGATTCCCCCAACTCCGAAAATAATTGCGGCAAAAACCGGACCGATAGCTCTACCGATAGCTTGAATCGTCACGTTGAGAGACATAAAACCAGAACGATATTGCTGGGGAGCAAGTTTAGCAATGGAAGATTGAAGTGAAGGAAAGGCTAATGCTTCAACAATTCCGATTAGTACGCAAGGAATTACCAACATCGCAATTGAATTAACTGTGGGAATGATGCATAAAGCAATTGCGAAGATAACGAAAGATATTTGGATTAATCTGATTTCAGAAACTTTACTCGCTACTAAGGTAACAAAGAAAGAAAAAATTGTTAGAGATAAAGCATTTGTGGTTAATACCATTCCAATTACCGCGCTCGTTGCTCCCAAATTGCTTCCTGCAAAAACTGGAGTAAAGGTATAAAATGCTCCAAACTCAACCATGAACAAGGTAATTACCGCAAAAAATAAGAGTAATACATTTCTATTTTGAATACTTTTAAAGATATTTTTTACATAGCTGCCAAGTTGAAACTTTTCCGTATTCTTTTCTCTTCGAGGCAATTTGAGTTGCAACATCACTAACAATGCAACTGGAAGCGCTAGTAGCGATAGAACAAAAGGATATCTCCAACTCAAAGAAGCTAAAACACCTCACAAAATCGGATAAATTGTTGAACCAACACCAATTGCACCAGCATTAACAGCCATTGCCGCAGTTAGTTTTTTACCGTGATATAAACTACTAATGATTGAAAGTACCAAAGCCTCTAAAGAAGCACCGCCAATTCCTTGTAAAATCCTCCACTCTATCAGACTGCGAAAATCTGCTGCAAAGGCACATAAAATTCCACCAAGGGCAAAGACTAACAATGAAGGAATTATAATTTTTTTAAAGCCAAAGCAATCTGCTAAAACCCCGAATATTGGAGTTCCAATTGCAACTGGAATTAAAAAGGCTGCCATAATTAATCCTGTTTGCTCTGGCGAAATATTTAATCCCTTAGCTATAGTTGGAAGAATTGGACTTACGCTGAATAAAGGTAGAATTGATATCATCGTAATACTGACAACAATTAAGAGGTTTTTATCTTGAAAAATGTTGCCTTTTGATTGATTTCCCTTATCTCCTTGAGAATTAATTTGCGTTAATGATGTAGTCATCGTAATGATTCCCCTTGGTAAGTATTTTTTGTTTGCTTCACTATTAATGCTTAGGGGAATCACAATTCTGCTTATGCAGTAAAATCTTTTCTACTCTCTAATTGCCGGGTGAGGTTAGTGAGGGGTGAGTGGTGAGTGGGTATGCAGTTTTAGGTGCGGCGCACTAAAGAGATGCTTGTCGCTCTGTTAGATTTTCTTTAAACTGATGAGATAATATAAATCGAGATAATTTATGGTTGCGCTAGTTAAACGAGTTGCTTTAGTCGGCGGAATTCACGGTGGGGAATTTACAGGAGTATTTTTAGTTAAAAAATTTCAACAATCTCCGTTAATTATTCAACGTGATGGGATTGAAGCTATTACTCTATTAGCTAACGAAAAAGCAATTGCAACGGGGAGAAGGTATATTGATACAGATTTAAATAGAACTTTCAATCGCCAAGATTTAGCAAATCCTCAATTAAATAATTACGAACAATCATTAGCTAAAAAAATTGCTCGACGAATAGAGCAAGAGAAAATTGATTTGATCGTTGACTTGCACAGCACGACTGCAAATATGGGATTAACCATAATTTTGCACGACACTCATCCTTATGTATTGCGGTTAGCTGCATATCTTGTAGAAGTTAATCCCGAGATAAAAATCCTACAATATAACCAGAACAAAGATGCACCTTATTTAAGAAACTTAGTAGAATTAGGTCTCACCATTGAGGTGGGAGCAGTTGCGAATGGTTTATTAGATGCAAGATTATTTCAAGCAACTGAAGAATTAATTCACACCATTTTGGACTATCTTGAAGCTGATAGCCAAGGAAAACCGTTATCAGTACCAACCAGTTTTACCTTCTATTCCGTAATCAGAACAGTTGATTATCCCAGAAATCAAAATGGAGAAATCCAAGCAATGATTCATCCCCAGTTGCAATTTCAAGATTATCAACCGTTAAATCCCGGTAATCCCATGTTTGTCACCTTTAATGGAGAGGAAATTTTTTATCAAGGCAATGAAACAGTATATCCGGTATTTATTAACGAAGCAGCTTATTATGAAAAGGCGATAGCCATGCATTTTACCCAGAAGCAAGAATGGGAAGCGGCGAGCAATTAATGAACCAACTGGACCATAGAAAAATTGAATTCGTTCGGCACCATATAAGGGCTGGATTGTCAGCATACTAGAGCATAGCCCAAAGAAAGTAGTAACTAAAATTCGCGTTCTTAAGATACGGAAATAGTGGGTTGATAGTAATTTCATTTGGATGATTCTCAATGTGCGTTCGTTTTTTCTCGAATCAAGCTACTGCTTCCGACGGATTAAGTCACACAAATTTCGTTTTGGGTAATTTGGCTGACTTTATATTGGAGTTAACAGCTAGAAATTTACTTTTCTTTTATAGTTTTTATTATTAAACGTTTGATTTGATTGGCAATTCAAAATTTTATCTTGCAAATAACCAGAAGCTGAAGTTGTATTTGGTAAAATACGAATTTTTCAAAATATGAAATACTATTAAAACAAGCTTTTTGGATAAACTGTAAAATTTAACGCTACAGAAAAAAGCTAAAAAGATTTGGCTAATAATCATTAATTTACTCACTTCATACAATTAAAACGTATGTTTGAATGTTTTGCAAGCTTTGTGACTATAAAACATATATGTACCTCTAATGATTTTTATAGATAACCTTCCATATAGCATCTGGATTACACCCTTTCTATCGATTTTATTTGAGCAATGCTCTAGATGTAACAGACCTTTGTAAGCTCGCTAAAGCACGGTTGTAATCTAAAATTGCTCTAATTCTGTTACCTTCTGCCGTAGTTAAAGCATTTTCTGCATCGATTACCTCTAATTGCGTGCCGACACCAGCTTGAAAACGCAAACGAGCTAAGCGTAAAGATTCTCTAGCTTGTTCTAAAGCAGCATTAGAAGTTTGAACATTCTCTAAATTAGATTGCAAACCCGAATAAGCTTGCTCAACTTGAAAACGAATCTGATTGCGAGTTTGGGAAAACTGAGTTTCAGCTATTTTGACGTTGGCTTTTGCCTGTGCCGCTTGAGCTTTAGCCCTGCCACCATCGAATAAACTAAAGTTAGCTTGGACAGCGACACTATAGCCATCAGTAACACCAACGCTATCATCGAATTGATCTAGCAAATTGTAGTTCGCAACCAAAGAAATTTGTGGTTTTAGGGCTGAAAGTGCTAAACGTCTATCAAATAGATTAATATTGCGTTGCTCTAACTGTTGTTGCAACTCCGAACGGTTTTGATAAGCCAGTACAATACTATTTTCTAAATTTAACTTCCATAGACCGGCTAATTTTACAGGTTCGGCAGCAGCTATATCAATAGATTGAGATAAACCTAAACGATTTACCAAGCGACGGCGAGCAACTTGTTGAGATGCAATAGCATTGGTTAATTCTTGTTGAGCATTTGCTAGATTTACTTGAGCGCGTAGGGCATCAAATCGCGTACCAACTCCAGCTTGTTCCAAAGCTTCGGCATCTCGCAAACTCGCTCGTGCGTTGACGACAGCAGCCTGTGCAATGCGAACTTCTTCATCTGATTGTTGCAAATCAAAATATTCTGTAGAAACATTTAAGCGAACTTCTTCTTCTAGAGCCTCTACTGCTAATTCTTGAACGCGCAGACGCGATTCTGCTTGTCCGATTTGAGCATTTCGCCTGCCTCCAGTATAAAGGTCATAATTAAGTTGGAGGCTACCATTAAAAGCTGTAGTTGCTTCGTCACTACCAATATTTGTGCTTTCAACTGATAGCTGATTTTGAGCGGATTGCTGTCTTGCAAACTCAGTGCTTAAAGCCGCATTAGGTAACAATGATGCTTGAGCTTCCTTAACAGCAGCCCTAGCGCGTTCTAATTCCAGCAATCCTACCTGTAAATCTTGATTATTGCGTCGTGCTAATTCGAGGGCTTGCTCTAAAGTTATCGCTTGAATTTGCTTAATCCTAACCTCCTCCGGTTTTGTGGGATATTGGAGTGGATTTGGATTGGGCTTGAGAGAATCTAAGGGTGATTTAGAATTATTTGAATTATTTTGAGTTACTTGTTTAGAGTTGTTTGGAGTCTGAAAATCCTCAACTGAATTTGGTAACGTTTTTTTCGGTTTTAATGAAGGTTTTTCAATATCATCAGGTGGAATTGATTCTAAGGGAACGCTTAATTGAAAACTTCCCGTAGTCTCATCTGAGATTGAAATTGAATAATTTGCTGTATGCATTTGGCTTGAGCTAGTCTCATCAGCTTTAGCAGACTGAGCATTCAATACAGCCATTGTTACAGCAAATAAAAAAGCAGAACATATTTTTTGTGTTTTCACCAATTTTCCTCATCTCAAGCTACTATTTTTATCTTTATGAATGCAAAAATAAGCAAGCCAAACAGGGCAGCCAAGATATCTGTTGTACATAAGATAAAGTATATCCGATATTAAATCAATCGTTTGAATTATTTAAAATTTTACCAATTAGTGACAAAGGTGAAAAAAGAATTGTCAAAAAAAACTGAAAGGCTAATGAGAAACTTCCATTGATTCTGGAAGAGGAGCTAAACGTCCATCTTCCATGTAAACAATTCGGTCTGCAATATCTAAAATGCGGTTATCGTGAGTTACTAATAGAATCGTACAACCTTGTTCTTTAGCCAATTTTTGCATAATATCAACTACATCACGGCCTGTTTTTTTATCAAGTGCAGCAGTCGGTTCATCTGCTAGAACAATTTTTGGTTGGCTGACAAGTGCGCGTGCTATGGCTACTCTTTGTTTTTGTCCACCGGATAAATTATCGGGATAATAATTCACTCTGTCCCCTAACCCAACTATTTCTAACATTTCTATTGACATTTTATGCATTTCTTGAGGAGAAATATGTGGATGAACTTCTAAACCCATTTTTACGTTTTGAAGCGCTGTTAAACTACCATGTAAATTATGTGCTTGGAAGATATAACCATGCTGTCGTCTGGCAATTGTCAGTTCTTTTGCAGAAGCACCGCATAATTCTTTTCCTAATACATTTACCTTCCCTTCTTGGGCAGAACGCAAACCACCACAAATTGTCAAAAGTGTTGTTTTACCAGAGCCAGATGGCCCCGTCATGATAATTATCTCACCTGCTTTGATTTCAAGCTCAATATCAAATAAAGCCTGTTTTCTAAGTTGACCTTTACCAAAGTAATGGTTGAGATTATGAATAGAAATAGCCGTTTCAGTAATCATTTAGATTTTGTTCTTTTATTTTGGTTGTTTTGGATTTTACTCAATAATTAATGAAAAAGTTGAATAATTATTTATGATTAATAATAATTTGATAATTATAGATTACCCTCTAATTCAAATTTAGAAGTTTTTTATCTAAAATTTAAAATGGTGAGATTTAAATTACTCTGTATAATCATCTTGATTAATGAAGAAAATTTGTACAAATTAAAACATATCAGCAGGGTCAGCCGATTGTAATTTTTGAGTTGCGATCGCCCCCGAAATTCCACATACAATTAGAGTTAAAATAAAAACCGTAATTGCTCGTGAAACAGTCATATATATAGGTAAATTAGTTGCCGCAGCCGCTAACTGGTATAGTCCTAATGGGATGAAAAAACCAGGAATAAAGCCAAACGTGGCAATGATGATTGCTTCTTCAAAAATGACTCCTAATAAATAATTATTTCCATAACCCATTGCTTTAAATGTCGCATATTCTTTCAAATGAGAATTCACATCTGTTGAGAGAATTTGATATACAATAATTACACCAATAAAAAAGCCCATCGCTACACCAAAAGTAAACACAAAAGCAATTGGACTTTCTTTATTGAGTACATCTAATTCAAATTGCACAAAATCTTCACTAGTAAGTATTTTAACGTCCGGAGGTAAATAATCTTTTAATCGGGATACCACTTCATCGGCATCATATCCAGGTTCAAGATAAATTAAACCAACATTTACACTGCTCGCTTGTTGATTGGGAAACAAGCGTAAATAATTATTGTCACTAGAAAGTAAAATACCATCCGCAGCAAAAGAAGCACCAAATTTAAATAGTCCATTTACAGTAATAGTTCTTCTACCTATTTCTGTGGAAACTTCTTCTCCTACTTCCACTTTTGCATAAAGTTCGTCGTATTCTCCCCTTGCTGCTTTATCAAATAAAAATCTATCTGGTAACTGAATTTTATCGAGTTGTGCGTTGGCTTCAGGTATATCTAAAGCTGGTATTTCGGGATTAAATCCAATAGCTTGTACTTGGACTTTTTTCCTTGTTTGCGGATTCCTCCAAGATACCATTCCCACATACATTGGTTCTGCTGCTTTAACTCCCGGTACATCTGATGCTTCAAATAATCTATTCCGGGGAAATGTGGATAAATTTTGCGTACTTTTAGCTTGAGAACTAATTAAAACAATATCGGCAAGTATGGCACGATTAAGCTTTGTATTACTTTCAAACAAGGAATTTTGAAACCCCATTTGCATAAACATGAGAATATCTGCAAAAGCAATTCCTGAAAGTGCAACAATAAACCTTCCTTTATGACGTGAAAGTTGCAACCAACCCAAGGGAGTACGACGTTGAAGTTTTTGAATAAATCCCAGCATAATTATTTAATATTTTAGGATGTGTCACAGCATCAAACAATAACTCTTATTAAACCTCTGCGAAACTTTGCGTTTAAATAAAGCAATATTTCCTCTTCTCACAACTCAAAAATTGCTTTCACCTGCAAATTAGTCAACTTAGCAGCTTTTTTACTAGATTCCTTATCTAATCGCACCCTAACTTCTATAACTCTCGCATCAATATTTTCACTGGGATCTGAATTTATCACATCTTGTCGTTGTACTTGCCAACCAATAGAATCGACTTTACCGTTTAAATCAACATCCAAAGAATTACTAGTGACTCGCACATTTTGACCTTCTTTGATTTTACTAATATGAGATTGATAAACTTCAGCTAACACCATCATCTGCTGTACTTTTCCTAGCTCAACAATCCCATCATTAGAAGCCGTTTCCCCAGCTTTACTATTGATTTTCAAAACTACACCATTTGTTGGTGCTTTAACTAAAGATTGCTCGAAATTAGCTTTTGCTTCTTTTTCCGCTGCTACTGCTTGTCTCAATTCAGCTTTTGCTGCTGTCACATCTACTGGGCGAACTTCAGCAATTTGATTTAGCGTAGCCTTTGCCGAACTAATTTGCTGACTGCTTGCATTTTGAATCCGATTCAGAACTGCTTTCGCTTCTTGAATCTGCCTACTTCCCGTACTTGTGATTCTCTGCAAACTAGCTCTAGCTTCGCTAATTTGTTTACTACCAGTAGCTTGTGTTCTCGCCAGTACAGCTTTGGCTTCATTCAATTGTTCTATCAATGTATCTGCACTCAAGCGCTTTACATCATATTCAGAGCGAGCAATTGCACCTGCTTGATACAATCCCTCGTAACGACGTAATTCCACTTGAGCATTATTTAATTGTGCTTCTAATCTTTTAATAGTCGCTGCTTGAGCTTTTTTATCCCCTTCTAATTGCGCTTCCAACCTTGCTAAAGTAGCTTTTTGCGTTGCTTTATCCCCTTCCCACTGTGCTTCCAATCTAGCCAAGGTTTCCCGCTGCGCTCTTTCTTCTCCTAAAGATTGCGCCTGAATTCTGGCAACTTCTGCTCTTTGTGCGTTAATTTCTCCAGTTTTTGCACCTGCTTGAACTCTTGCTAAATCAGCTTGAGCAATCCCTACAGCTTCTTTGGCTTTTTCATGTGCGGCTTTGAGTTTGTCGCTATTATCCAGAATTGCAATTACTTGCCCCGTTTTTATTTCTTCACCTTGCTTGACTAATAGCTGGCTTATTTTTTGTCCCTGTCCCCCTCCTCCTTGCCCTGATGAAGATGCAGCAAGTTTAATCACTTCTCCTTCCGGTTCCAGTCTACCTAATGCTGTCACCGTCTTAATTTTAGGAATTACCACCTCTTGCTCTTGTTCTTGCTTTTGAGCTTGTAATACTTGGTTGTTGACAATTTGAGATAACAGCACTCCACCCATTAACATACTCGCGCTCACACCAAGTATAACAACTAATCTGGGCTTAATTTTGGGCAATATTAAGAATGTGTTATCCAACATAATTAATCTCCAAAAAGTAAAAGTGTACTCAATCGTTTAACCTTATATTACTAAACTAAACAGTCTAGTTGCTTTTGTCAATATATTTATTTTAATGTTTAGAATAGATTTGGTTAATAATTACAAGACTTAGGCAAGCAGAATAACATCCTAAGCAAGAATTACCGCCGAGAGATTACTTTATTGCTCAAGCCTCAGCAATCAGATGTACACTATAAATAATACGTAATACATGGAATACTATTACATACCCTATTCCCCTTATTAAATATGCAAGCTAGAAAAAAAACTATCAACAAAGCAGATAATCTAGATACTTCGCAATCGGAAGGAAAAGTAGAAGCAATTTTGCGAGGTGCGATGCAGGAATTTTTGAGGCATGGCTTTGCTGCAACCACAATGGACAAAGTTACAGCAGCAGCAGGAGTCTCAAAAACAACCGTTTACAGCTATTTTCAAGATAAGGAAAAATTATTTATTGCTTTGATTGAGCGTTTAATTGCAACTTGCGGGGGTGCGTTGAATCAGCTAAACCCGGAAATATTCCAAGGGCAACCTAGGGAAGTTTTAACTTTTTTAGCGAATAATTTGTTAAATCAATTTAGTAAAAATGTTAGCGATACGCCAGAATTTTTGGATTTAATCCGTTTAATGATTGGTGAATCTGGAAGATTTCCAATGTTAGCGCATCATATGGCTTCCAATGTAGATCAAAAATTTGTTCAAGTTGTGAGTGAGTATTTGCGTAGGCATCCCGAGTTACCACTCACCGATGCAGAAGCGACAACACGGGTATTTTTAGGTACTTTAATTCATTACACCATGATTGAGTATATGCTTCAGGCTGGGGAAATTATGCCAATGGAGCGAGAGAGATTGATTAAATGTGTGGTTGACTTGATTGTTGGGGAGCCAAAAACGGATGAGAATAAGTATGCTGCAATTAGAGAAAAAACCTCACGACGCAAGCGTTCTAGCTCCGGTAAGTTTGAGCAAGATTATCAAGAACCGAAACAGGTGCGCTCTATGCGACTTACAGATACCGCTTGGGAAAAATTAGATATACTGGCTCGGGAAAATAATTTGACTCGCAGCGAATTGATTGAGCGTTTAGCGCGAGGAGAGAAGTTTGAGTAAGGTTGTTTTTTGTATATACATGGACTTACGCTAATATAATCTCCCACTACTGGCGGGAGAAGAGAAAATATAAAACAGCAACTAAACAGCTTGCGGAGCAGAATTGCAAACAACACGAAAACCGAAGTTGCCGATGTGAGCAAGTGGCTTTTCAAGACGACGATAGGCAGAACGACAGAAGCTAGAATTTTCAATCCACGAGCCACCACGCAGCACTCGTTCATAATTGCTCCGCATTGAGTCAGCAATGTTATTCCCAATATCAACCCAGGCACTACCATCATCAGGTGCGCCATTATAATTTTCATGCCAGGTATCTTGACACCATTCCCAGAGATTACCGTGCATATCGTACAAGCCGAAAGCATTGGGAGGAAAGTTACCTACCTCTGTTGTTTGTTCGCGATATTCACCCTTTGGTGCATCAGCATAGCTTCTATTACCATTAAAATTTGCTAAATCGGTGGTAATTGTCTCGCCAAAGTGAAATGGTGTTGTAGTTCCCGCTCGACAAGCATATTCCCACTCAGCTTCACTAGGTAAGCGATATGTTCTTCCTGTTTTCTCTGTTAATTTTTGACAAAATTTATTCGCATCATCCCAAAATAGGTTGTCTACAGGATGTTTATTTCCTTCATAATTAGAGGGATTTTTACCCATTATTTCTTGATACTGTGCTTGAGTAACAGCAAACTTACCCATGAAAAAGGGTTTAATATTTACTTTATGCTGGGGATTTTCGTTATCGTTTCGTCCCTTTTCATCTTCTGGGGAACCCATGAGAAATTCACCACCAGGAATTTCTGCCATTTCCAAGGTGACACCATTACCTAAATCTTCAGTAAAGTATTTGGCATTAAGAGCTTCTCGGTTGATGATATTTCCACTGACATCAACTGTCACCACTTCATTTGAGTTTGAAGATAGCTTTGTAAATAATGTCTTTCCTACAAGAGTAAGTAATAAACCGCTACCCGTAAAACCAAGAATCTTAAGGATTCTACGACGCGAAAATTTATGAAGTTTTTGTTCAGTCACTACGATAAATTTCTGGTATTTCAGTGAAAAATCGAGTATAAATGTCTACTCCAATATTTGACAATTGTTTAAATACTGATTTTGATTGATGGCTGAGGGGGTATATCACGCTCATTTAAAGCCAAAGAGTTCAATAGCGACCTTATATGAACATATTACTTCTGATTTATCAACATATCAAAAATAAGCATAAATATCTTAGCATTAGCAATGGCACCATAGGGTATCCGCCATATTCCATCAGAGCCAAAACCTAGAAAACCACTAGATTTAACTTCTTTAGGAATTATTTGAATAACACCTCCAGATAAACTTATTTGCTTAATCTCATTCCCATCAAGACGAGAAGATTGACCTTTTTGAATTAGTTCAACGTAACCTTGAGCGATGATAATAGCATCGTTATTTCCAAGTTTAAATATTACCTGACCGTTTTCTTTTAATTCTTGGTGAATCAGTTCAAACTTAAATAAACTCCAAGTTTTCTCTGCTGCTAATGCAAAATAATATAAGTCTAAAGGTGGTGGATTATCTTCACGACTATGATATTGTCCTTTTAGATTAAATATAGTTTCACCATTAGCTTTTTGCCATTCAAAAATATAGTTTGTTTTTGTATAAGCACCATTTGTAAATAGCTGTGATTTTACTACTCTTAATTCATCTGCTTGATGGAACAGAAATAATCCAATACCCTTTTGAAGATTCGGCTTTTTTTTGAATAAATTAGTAGTAATACCGTTATCAGCAACATAATTACAGGTTGCAGGGGTACTAAAATCCATCAACAGAATTACAACAAAAATTGCTACAGCAACTATAAGTGAAGCAATCCATATTAAAGTATCATATTTAAAAATAAGAGCAACTGGTATACAAGCAATTAATCCACCTATAAAACCCAAAAAAGTACCGCAAACAATTTTTAAACCCAGTCCCATCGAGTTTCTAGCCTGGATAACTTTACCATTTTTGACGTTAGAGGCAGCACTGCGGAGATTGACTAAATCTTGGGGTGGTGGCGTAAAAAACACTAAGTCAGATGGTATCGCATCCCCTCTATGGGTTTTGATTTCTGGGCTGGGCTTCCATTTAGATTCTAATTCTGGCATTACTTAAAATGATTTGTAACAAATGAATATTTATAGAGTATTTTCAAAATTTTCATTTGTCACTTGGGGAAATTAACTAAATATATATCTCGATAGATTATTTAATTCAATAACTTTAATTGACTGACAGGGTTAAATATTAAAGGTTATTCCTAATTAACTATTCCCAATTCTCTCAGTTTTAACTTTACATCTTCCCACTCAATACCACAGTAATCGACGTATCTAAATCCCAATTTTCATTAATGAATTCCAGATTTTCATCATAGATTAAACTTAATTCACCAATTTTGATATAGTCGTCATTAATTCGATACTTAAATCCTGTCCTTTCACCCTTCCCCTTTTATTGAAAACTTTATGGTGTACGTAGAAGTAGCCTACAGGCTCCATTCCCACCTTGAAATCAATTTCAAAGCTAATAAACAAAGTACGTTAAAACGCACTAAAAGCTTTATTCAGTCGTCTTTAGACGACTTGGTATATGAGCCTGGGAATTTATTCCAAGGCGGTAGAATCCGCCTCACACAAGAAATTAATTTTCCTTACAACCTCGGATCTACTGCTTCACTCTCCAAAGCCAATACCCCAAATACACATTCGTGAACCCGTCGTAATGGAGAACCTTTGACAAATCTTTCCAATGCTTCCACACCCAAAGCAAATTCCCGCATTGCTAAGGAGCGTTTCAAAGATAACCCCCGCTTACGCAGACGTTCCAGGTTTTCTTCGGTAGTATATTCTGCTCCGTAAATTATCCGCAGATATTCCTTACCGCGACATTTCACTGCTGGTTGTAAAATTCCCCGCTTACCTTTGACGATAAATTCCATGGGTTTGACAACCATTCCTTCACCACCTTTACTCGTCATTTCTTCCCACCAATGGGTTCCTTCTGCTTCGCTGCTGGGGTCGTTTAAATCTATAATTTTGTAATTAGTTGCCATTAATAATTCTGAGTTAGCTGTTTCTAAAATTGCAGCTTGTTCCATGTGCCAGGAATGGTTTTTATCTATATGTACTGCGCCTTCTGTAGCTAAAATATGAAATGGTGCGAGTTTGATATCGGAAATATCGTTAA